>Ga0272442_10011759_pt1 | contig 10647 bp, 9 predicted proteins | sample SSMForm2O_FD_200262 | JGI IMG/M metagenome (GOLD analysis project Ga0272442, IMG submission 200262) | Marine sediment archaeal communities from Little Sippewissett salt marsh, Falmouth, MA, United States - SSM-Form-2O | ecosystem: Environmental > Aquatic > Marine > Wetlands > Sediment ... | reverse complement strand
CTGACGGCGCACCCGCCGGCTGCTGCTGTTCCTGCGTTATGATACCGGGGTTGTAGAAATCCACCACATAGCGGGGCGGGTCATCCAGACCAAAGGTCTTGACGTCGCCTTCGCCATGTGCGAAGACGAGCAAAGATCCGTCTTTGAACGAATCCAGCGACAGCCGGACCCTCTCGGGCCATGGGCTCTGGAGCCCCTGAACGCCTCCCTCGGCGGAGGCGCGCACGGCAAGCTCCACCCTTCCCGGCTTTTTGGTCACCGAGGGTCGTGTCGACGCCGAAAAATCGAGGACCGCTCTGTACCCGAAGTCCTGTATACCCCATCGCACCTTTTGCAGCCGAACCAGCGGGCCCTCGGGAAAAGCTGGAATGATAACGAACGAAGACTGCTTCCGGGTCGCCTCCGGTTCAGCGCCCGCCCCGGGATCCAGGGACGCAGCCGGAGTGCTTTCCCCTGCGTCACCCGTACGCCACGAAAGGGAACCCGAACCATCCGGCCCCAGGGCCACACGCTCCAGCAACCGGAGAGCCGAACCCGAGTCGACCCACCAGTGTCCGTCCTTCGGTATGATCTCGTGAGCTACGGGTATTATCTCACTTCCCATTACAGCCGCCGCAGCGTCGGGGTAAAGCTGCATGTTGCCCGCGGCGCCGGAAAGAATTAGATTGTCGCCGCTCGGCTGGACTCCGCAATCCAGATCTACGGCGGCTACATCTATTGCCACCAGCCGGAGCCCGTCCTGTTCCATGTACGGAACCTGACCCACCGTAGCGCCCCTGTTCAAAAGCGTCAGTGTCTGCGAAGCCCCGCAAACCGCAGCCAGCGCCAGAAGTCCGGCCAGGGCAATGAAAAAGCTTCTACGAACCGGCAACAACGACATCGTCTACCACCACTGTACAACCCCCCGTATCGCCAAAGAACTCCAGGTCATTGGCGACTTCCGCTATTCTCGGCAAAAAGTCCATCAGATTTCCGGAAACGGCCACCCCGGCCACAGGAGAGTCCGGAACTCCCCCGCGAAGCGTCGCTCCCTTGACTCCCAGGGAAAAATCGCCGCTTACCGGATCGACGGTGTGAAACCCCAGAAGATCCAATACGTAGAGTCCCCCCTCGGAAGAAAGCATTAGATCTTTGGGGGCCCGTTCACCCGGCAGGATGAAAAGGTTCGACGACCCTACATCTGGCAGGCTTCCAGGGGAGCGCACTGCGTTTCCGGTCGGTTCCATTCCACTCAGCGTAGCATATTTCAGATTGTTCAAAAAACCGCAGACGCGACCGTCTTCCATAAGCACGGTGCGTCCCGTGGGGGTCCCCTCGCCATCGAACGGGGCCGTGCCGAACTGGCCCGGCAAACGCCCGTCGTCAACGATCGATACCGATCGTCCAGCTACCAGTTGCCCCGTTTTCCCTTCGAAAAGGGAACGTTTCTTCCATATGTTGGAATACAGAAACAGCTCTCCCAGCATGTCTACGAATGACGCCGTGACCTCGGGATCCAGAACCAGCCTGTAGCGGGCCGTGGGAACGGGACGGCCGCCCAGAAACAGGGCCGTCCTGTCTACGGCTCTTTTCGCCACTCTCCTGCAATCAATGGCGTCGATGTTGCGGGCGTCTGCGCCGAAACCTCCCATTTCCATTGATCCCCCGGTTTCCATAACTACGCTTGCGCCGCAGGAAACGAACGTATCGGCGGACCACACCTTCTGGCCCTCGGTAGAGACGTACAGCGACTCACCGTCGCCGTCGCTCCACGCCGCGCTGCGGACGGAACGCACCCTCGGGTCGGCGGCAAGAGCCGTTTCGGTCATTTCGCGGCATCTTTCCATCCGCTCCCCGGAAGTAATGTTCCGTATTCTTTCGTCCTCCAGTTCAAGACCTTCAGGCGAAGCCAGTTCCCCCTGAAACAGGCTAACCCCGTCCTCTGGATCGGCGTTGTTCATGGCGGCGACTGCGCTGTCAAGAGTCCGGTCCAGAGCGTCACGAGAAAGCGTACCCGCGTCGGCTACACCCTGCCGACCCTCGGATCCGATCACTCGAACTCCCATTCTGAATGAAAGCCCGGAGGTGTCTTTTTCGGGTTTACCGTTCCTTAAACGCAGCTGTCGGCCTCTTCCAGCCTCATAAAGGATATCGCCTCTGACATGCAGTTGCGACATCTTCTTCAAAAGGGTGTCGGCGGCGCTTTCCACCAACATCCTTTGAGGTAACAGCATCAACTTGGCGCGGCCTCCTCAATGATCACGGTGGCGATTTCCGGGATATCACCCGACGGAACGTCGATATGGGTAACAAGCCTTATCCTTCTGGAGGATACGGCATTGAAGAGGACTCCCCTGGCCGCGCATAGTTCCACTACCTGATCAGCGTCGGGACCGTCTTCCGGAAGGCCGAAATAAATCATGTTAGTGGGTCTGGTCGATTCCTCTACCGCCACGCCGCCTTTTTTGAGAAGATCCGAAAGCCTTTGAGCGTTCTCGTGGTCCTCGGAAAGTCTCGACCGCAGTTCATCCAGTGCGTACAGTCCGGCGGCCGCTACTATTCCGGCCTGCCTCATTCCTCCGCCCAGTCGTTTTCTCCAGTGGCGGGCGCGATCGATAAAATCCGACGCTCCACAAAGAAGGGAGCCCACCGGGGCGCCCAGCCCCTTTGACAGGCATATCTGCACGGAATCCACTTCCGTAGTGAACACTTTGACGTCAACGCCCCAGGCTTCCGCGGCGTTGAACACCCTGGCTCCGTCCAGATGTACGGCAAGCCCATGTTCCCTGCCCAGCCTGGCTCTTTCGGCGAAAACATCGGGGGCTACAGCAACCCCTCCCGCCCTGTTATGCGTGTTTTCCAGACAAAGCAGTTTTGCGGGGGCGAAGTGAATATCTTTGGGCCTTACCCACCTGGTGATGGATTCAGCGGACATGATGCCTTGCGAATCGTCTACGATCAGGGGAAGAATACCGCCAATTGCGGAAAGGCCGCCCCCCTCGTAAATATAAATGTGGCTGTTGGAGCCCAGTATAGCCCCGTCGCCCCGCTCACAGTGCGTCAGCAGCGCCACCAGGTTGCCCTGCGTTCCGGATGTTACGAAAAGACCGGCCTCGGTCCCCAGCAGCTCGGCCGCCCGATCCTCCAGCCTGTTTACGGTAACGTCTTCTCCGTATACGTCGTCTCCGACTTCCGCCTCGGCCATAACGGCCCTCATTCGGGGTCCGGGCCTTGTTATCGTATCGCTTCTAAGGTCTATCGCCTTCATCATTGAACCCTCCTTTTGCTTCGTGGCTATAATAGCATCAACATCTCTATTCTCAGGAGGGTATCAGGTTTGGACGAAATGATGAAGCAGGTTCCTGTTCTGCGTCTTGACCACGGCAACATCCACCACATCCCATCCGATAAAGTCGGCAGCGAAAACGTTCTTTCTCTATGTATCAACGACAAGCTCGTTTTCACCAATACGGTCTCGCCCCAAAATCTTCGCGAATGGGCCGCCGGCGTTCTCCTCTGCGGGGGCCATATCACAAAAGCGGACCAGATCAGGTCGATAGAACGCGACCATAACCGCATACTGACGACGGTCACCAACCCGGGCGAAACAGATCACACACCGGTCGCAAAGACCCGGCTTGCGTCAGTATCGCCGGCCGCCATATTCGATGGAGCAGCCTGGATCGCACAGGCTCCCTGCTATTTGCAAACGGGCGGCTTTCACGCCGCCGCCGTCATGAGCCTTTCGGGAGAACGCATTTTTCTGGTGGAAGATATCGGGAGGCACAACGCATTGGACAAGGCTCTGGGACATGTATTGCTTAATGATATTCCTTTAAGCGACGTTTTCGTTATCCAGTCGGGAAGGCTTGCCCGGGATATGGTTGAAAAAGCCGTAAAGGCGGGCATATTCCTGCTGGGTAGCGTATCGGCTCCCACCGCCGAGGGAGTGGAGATCGCAAAAACATACGGGCTGGCCCTCGTTGGTTTTATCAGGAATAAAAGAATGAATATCTATTCCCGCCCGGAAAGCATAGACACCGGAGCCGCCTAGATCAAAACCCCAAGGCGCGCCCAGGGAAGCAGCGTGTCCGAAACGGAGACTCCCAGCGATGCGCCGGGCCTTGCATTGCCGTGAAAATCGGACCCCGCCGTCTGAAAAAGCCGCAGTTTTTTGGCGACCCCCATCCAGAACAGCGTTCTTGAATGGTCCTGTCTTCCCGAGATGCACTCCAGACCCCACAGCCCCATGTCCGCGAGCTCGGAAATGAACTCCACTTTTTCATCGTCGTCAATGGCCATCTGATCGGGGTGTGCAAGGACCGGCAGCCCTCCGCTTCGTTTGACAAGGTCTATGCACCCGGCGGCCGAAAGACGCTCCCGCGAAACATAGGCCGCGCCGTCTTTGCCCAGAAACCTTGCGAATGCATCTGCGCGGCTTGAAACAAAACCCTTTTTGAGCATTACACCGGCCATATGAGGCCTTGCTATAACATCGCCCCCGGCTTCGTCCCTGAGTTCCTCCATCGAGACATCCATGCCAAGCTCACCCAGCCTGTCGCACATCTTCCGGTTTCGTTCGTCACGTTTTCTGCGGATGCCCTCCAGCTCCAGATCCATGGCGGCAAGGTCTCCACCCATCCTGTAACCGGCTATATGCACTGTCCATGGAGCGTCCGCCGAGAGTTCGATACCGGAAATGCACTGAAGGCCATACTTTTTGCAGGCCGACATGAAAGACGGCACACCGGCGACAGTATCGTGATCGGTAAGAGCCAGCACCTTGACATTCTTTGCTTTCGCAAGGCGTACCAGCGCCTCCGGAGTGAAAGTACCGTCGGAAAATGTGCTGTGGGTATGAAGATCGATAAGCATCAAGTATTGTCACCTGCTTTTCTTTGAATTTTTCGCAAAATCCGCTGCGACCATTTTCCTGAAATGATCGTCTTCCAGGAAACGGCGACCCAGTTCCGCCAGCACCTGGGCGCCGATCTTCATCTTCTTTCGGGCGAAGCCGGTTATGGTGGCGTCGGCGAACTCGGGCGTATGCAGCGAAACCGGCCTCCTTGTTATTTTTAAAAACGGGTGGACAGCCGGGCACACGTTGGAAACGTCGCCTACGTCACTGCTTCCCCGGGGTTCCTCGTCAAATGAAACCGTCTCACCGCAGTCCCTGAAAAGCTCCGCCAGGGCCTCTTCGGCGGCGCGGTTCGGGCGCATGGCATCGAAGGACAGCTCGAAAGGGGAATATTCCATTGTCGTTTCAGTGGCTATGGCGGCGCCCTCGGCGCACAGGACCACCCGCCTTACGACCCTGTCCAGTTCCTGTCGGTGCGGGGCCCGCACGTACCACCTGCCCTCGGCGAACGAAGGAATTACGTTGGGCGCATCGCCGCCGGCCGCGACGACGCCGTGTATCCTGGCGGCCGGAGGCGCATGCTGACGCAGCATGTCGACCGCATGGAACATCAGGCGGAGGGCGTTGAGAGCGTTTTTGCCCTCCCATGGAGCGCCGGCGGCATGCGCCGACTTTCCGGTGAACCTGAAAGAAAGAGCGTCAATAGCCAGCGATCTGTACGGGACGACCGTCTCGTTCCCGCAGTGGATCATTGCCGCCAGTCCGCAGTTGTCGAAAGCCCCCTGTTTTGAAAGATGCACTTTGGCGCCGTCGGTCTCTTCGGCCGGCGTGCCGAAAACCACTATCCTGCCTTCCGAGCCGCTGTAGGCAAGAGCAAGCGCGGCCAGCACGCTCATTGCTCCGCTCAGGTTGTGGCCGCATCCATGGCCCATTCGCGGTAGGGCGTCGTACTCCGCCAGGAGCGCGTAGGCCGGGCCGCTCCCTGCTCCGGATTCGGCGGAAAATGCGGTTTCCAGGCCGCACAACCCCCGTTTCACCGAAAAACCGCCCTCCTGCAGCAGGTTCGACCACGAGGCGGAGGCGTGGCGCTCCTCACCGCCGGTTTCGGGATGTTCGTATAGATCTCTGGAAACGTCCCATACCCGGGCGGCCCATTTCCGTATTCCCTTTTGCATTCTGCGCCTCACTTTGCTCAGGACATTCCGTTCTTCCGGAGCCTTTTGTTTTCGTACATTAGCCTGTCGGCCTTGCCGATCAGTTCCGCCGGGGTTTCCCCATCTTCACCGAAAACAGCGATACCGGCGTCGAGGTGGACCCTTCTGCTGGCGAACTCACCGGCCTCTATTTCCATGACACTGAAACGGTCCACGATCTCCTCGGCGATCCTGCGATCCGCCCCCGGCAGCAGCAGAACGAATTCGTCCCCTCCGTAACGCGCCACAAGATCGTATCTGCGGATGATCTCCTGCAGTTTCTCGCCGATCTTCAATATGAACATGTCCCCGGCAAGATGACCGCAGGTATCGTTTATGTCCTTGAAATCACCAACGTCGGCCATTATCAGGCAAAGTGAGGTTTTCGTTCTACGGGCCCGGGCGATCTCCTCCGCAAGCCGGCTGTTCAGGTAGCGTACGTTCCAGAAATTGGTCATGGGGTCGCGCATGGCCATCTTCTGCAACCCGGAAAACATGTGCTGCATTTTCCATGATATGCCTATGTGTCTGGTCATGACGGCGAAAAGTTCCTCGTCTTCGGGTGAAAACGCGTTGAACGCACCATCCTCTATTGTAAGGACACCAAACAGTTCATCCCCGTATTCAATAGGCACATCAAGCTGACTTTTTGTTTTCGTGACGACGGGGACCCAATCGCTTTCCAGGTATACATCGGGCGTATTCTGCAGGCTGCGTCTCTTTATAGCTTTTCCCACCAGGCTTGGTCCTTCCTGCAGCAGCTTCGTATTTTTGGCGTATTCCTCCGGCTTGTAGGCCGATGACGCAAGCACCTCGGGCAACCCCTCATCGGTGACCCCGAACACCGTGGCCGCAGCAAAACCGAGCCTTGTCGACAACAGATCCACAACTCTTTTGCAGAGTTCCTGCACGTCTGTAGCTATCGCGAGGTCGTAGACTATGTCGTGGAGCACCCGCATCTGGTTCGACCGTTTTTCAAGCGCCTGCATCGTCGAAGCGTTCTCGTACAGTATCGCCAGCGTTGAAGCAATCAGCGTCATGGCCTTGATATCGTAATCTGTAAAGGCGTTTTGAGCATCGCTCTGAAGGTCTATGACCCCCCATACCCTGTCCCTGAAAACCATTGGAACCGTAAGCTCCGAACGGGTGGCCGGGTTGCCCATTATATAGTTCTGGTCGTTGAGGCAATCGTCACAAAGGTAGGGCTTCCCCGTAGATACGGCCTTGCCCCATATACCCTTGAGGTTGTCCGAGGTGAGGGTCTTGACGAATTCCGTCTGGGAAAGGCCGCACGAAGCCGCCAGCCTGAAGGAAAAACCGCGCGGATCCCTGTCGCCCGTTTCCCTTACCACTATATATATATTGGGATACCCCAGGCCGTCCCTTATCTGCTCCACAAGCCTTCTGCTTAAAAGTTCGACATCGGCCAGGCTCCCGGGTTCCCTCAGCAGATTCAGCATGATCTTTGTTGTCTGTTCACGCCGTTTTGCGTCGAATATGCTCGATCTCACCGTTTCGAACTTGTGTTTCTCACCGCGCAGCGTCCTGCGGCTCTCGCGCAGATTCGCCAGGGTCCTGCGGAGTACCTGAGTCATCCGTTCGTTACGCAGCAACGGCCTCAGACCCGAAGCCAGCCTCGGGGCCGCAGCCTCCAGAAGTTCCCGGGTTTTTCTGTCCGGCTTCCCCGGGGTGATGGATTCGCAGTTGAGTACACCGATAAATGCGCCTTTCTTCCCCAAGGGGATTGCCATTGAGGAGACCGCCGCCGGACCTGTATCCACATAATCCGGGTCCTTAAGGACATCCGGCGCATATTGGGAAGACCCCTTCCGGAGAGCTCGCCAGCATATCCCCGAACCTTCGTAAAGAACCTTTTCATGGAGATAAGGCCCCGATCCGGCTATCATGCCTAGTTTTGTCCCGGCCCTGTCCAGGATCATGAAACAGGGAAAGGGGGCCCCAGCCATATCTTCGAGTATCGAAACGCACCTCTCGGCAGCATCTCTGGCGGAACCGGATACAGCGAAGGTTTCTTCTATTGCATTGGCCATGCGGTTTCTGGCCATTAAGTGGTTCCACTCGTTCGCTCCGGCAAGCAGGGCCAGCACAAGTCCCGAAACGAGAGCGGGCAGGGCAAAAACCGACGAACCATACCCGATGAGACCGGTCGCCAGAAGAACCAGTGACAGGGCCAGCGGCACTGTTGAATAGAGACTCATCGCGATACCGCCGCGGTCACCATGTCGCTCATGAGAGCGAACGCCGTCCTTACAGGCCCGGCTCCGCCGCCGGCTACAAGGATCTCCCCGAGTGAATCCGTGCCCAGCAGAGCCCCGTTCGAAGCCCCTCGTATCCTGGAAAGCAGGCTGTCGCAAGACACTATCTCCGGCCCAACGCTGACCCGTGTTCCGCCGGGTTTTTTCTCCACCCTTGCTATGAGGCGCACCGCTCCACCCGACCGTGAAGCCTCTCGAAGCATTGTCGACGTAACGCTGCGGATCCCCGAAACCTCCGCCGATGAAAGATTTCCCGGGGGATATCCCATGATGGCCTGGGCCACTATCAGCGCCTTCACGGCGCTGTCCCAGCCCTCAATATCGAAAGCCGGATCAGGCTCCGTGAAGCCCCTTCGTCTGGCGTCGAGAAGTGCTTCATCCAGTGAGGAACCCTGATTCATGAGTTCGAGCATATAGTTGCAGGTACCGTTCACCACGCCCTCGAAAGAAACCACATCCGCCCCCCTGAGGCATTCCCTGATGAAGGAAAAAAACGGAGTTCCCGCCATTACCGTAGCCTCGTACAGGAAACGGGCGTTGTTCCTTTCGGCCATATCGCAGAGTTTTTTCCATCCGTACAGCAGAGGCCCCTTGTTCGAAGTCACTACGTGTTTTCCCCGCTGAAGGGCGACGGTGATGTGCTCGGTTGCGGGTCCCGGGGATGAAATGTTTGTGGACGTGCATTCCACCAGGAGATCGTATTCCATTTCCGCGACCATTGCAGCGGAACGATCCGAATGATCTCCCCGGGAATTCACGCTTTCTGCTATCTTCCCTGTGCGGTTTTCAAATTCCAGAAGCCTGTCTATGCTTATACCTTCATCGGCGGATACGCACCCTCGCGTCCGGGTAGCCACCCCCACCAGCAACGGTGAAAGATCGAACCGGTCGAGCAGTCGCTTTCGCCTTGTGTGTAGCAGCTCGCAAAAAGCCCTTCCCACGTTTCCGAAACCCAGAAGAAGAATTCTCATCGGCTCAACTCCCGCAGAGAGCATCTATCCGAACAGATTTTCGTATCATTGTAAAGCAATATGGGCCGCATTTGCGCAATGATGGTATATACTCGACGGGAGATGGCTTTTTCAAGTTTCTTGTCTATATCCTTTAACGGGAGTTGAACCTTATGGAACAATCACAAACGGTAAGCATCGACGAAATAGCAAAGGACTGCGGCCATATCTGCGCCATGATGGTCGAATCAGTCACCACAACGGCGCAACTGGCGGGCTCGGCAACCCCGCAGCTTCAGGACCTGTTCGACCAGTGGGTCTCGCTGCTGGGCAGAGAAATCCTCAGGAATGAAGGCGCAAACGGCGAGATCGACATAGCCGAACGCGCCGGAAAAATAGGTATTTCCTCTTCCTCGCTTCTTCACCTGCTGCTTTCTCTCGAGCGCAAGGGGGAAATAGAGATCAGCCGCGTCTCTTTTACTGCGACTGGTTCCGGAAATCGCGAGGTTTGTCCTTGCATGAAGGAAGGAGATTCAGACCATGACGGAGATTGAACTTCTTGCGCAACGCGCAGGCAAGAAAGCAGCCCGAGCCGAGGCGGGGTTTTTTGAGCAACCCTCCATCGACACCGTTAGAAGCGCTATAGATCATACGCTTCTTTCGTCCTGGGCCACCACTGCGGATATCGAAAAACTGTGCAGAGAAGCCGTCGAAAACAGCTTTGCCTCCGTATGCGTTCCTCTTTCGCTTACTCCCGCAGCGGCGGCGGCGCTTTCGGGTTCCGACGTAAAGACATCCACCGTTGTGGGGTTTCCCCTGGGGAGCCAGCCTCTTTCGATCAAGGAAGCCGAAACACTTTGGGCCATTGACAACGGAGCTGATGAAATCGACGCGGTGCTGTCCATAAGACATCTTCTGGAAAACGACAAACCGTCCGTGCGCGAGGAAATTCTTGCACTGAGAGAAGCATCCGCCGGAAAAACTCTGAAACTTATTCTTGAACTGCCACTCGTCAGCAATGATCAGGCGGTAATGGCGGTTCGCATTGCGGAACAGACGGGAGTGGATTTTCTTAAAACAGGCACTGGCTACAACGGCGGGGCGACCTTCTTCGATGTAGCCTTTTTAAGAACTGTGGCCTCGGACGGCCTGCTGGTGAAGGCCTCCGGCGGCATCCGGACCCTGGCGGCGGCGAAGATCATGGTAGCACTCGGCGCCAAAAGACTTGGAACCTCCGCAGCGCTGGAGTTTTTGCCCCAGGTTCAGTGAGGAGTGGAGCAGTCAGGCGACAGGCGGCAGGTAACAGCGGTCAGCGTGCAGCTGACAGAAAAAGCCTGTCATTTCGAATCCCGAAGGGTGAGAGTAGAGTAGGAAACAGGCTTCCGGACTTT
>Ga0272442_10011756_pt1 | contig 10648 bp, 14 predicted proteins | sample SSMForm2O_FD_200262 | JGI IMG/M metagenome (GOLD analysis project Ga0272442, IMG submission 200262) | Marine sediment archaeal communities from Little Sippewissett salt marsh, Falmouth, MA, United States - SSM-Form-2O | ecosystem: Environmental > Aquatic > Marine > Wetlands > Sediment ... | reverse complement strand
AAATTATAAAGGTCGTAAGTCTTAATATATTAAGTATTTAAAATACAATGAAAAAAGGTTTTACTTTAATCGAATTGTTAGTTGTTATTGCTATTATTGGTATTCTAGCAACAATTGTTTTGGTTTCTTTGGGAGAAGCTAGAGATAAAGCAAGGGATGCTGCTATCAAAGCTCAATTATCAGAATTAAGAGCTGCTGCAGAATTATATAACGACAACAATGGAAGTTATTCTGGTTTTTCAACTAGTTCAGATGCTGCAAATATAGAGACTGGAATTGAAAATAACAACACAACTGTAATTTGGGGAGTTAATGCTGCAGATTCTTGGGTTGCTTGCGCTCAATTAAATTCAAGCACTGATTATTTCTGTGTTGATCAGAATGGAAACGTAAAACAAGGTGCTACTGCTTGTACAGCTGCTTCAACTAGTTGTCCATAATGGTTAAGTTGTTTTAAGAAAGCCACCCTTCATTTCTAGTAAATGAGGGGTTTGCTTTTTTAATATATGTTTAAGATATTTATCTCAGATATTAATATGCTATATGATTAAAATAAGGATAAACTATATTAAAATAAATTTTATAAACTGGGATCGGCCTAGTTTTTTGTTTTAAGATGGGTTATAATATATATATGAAAGCCAATGCTAAGTATATTTGGGATTATAATGTTAATGAATTGGATTTAAGCAATCCAAAGGTTTTAATTTGGTATTTGGAAAGAAAAATAACTTATGGAGACTGGGAATCTTTAGATAAAAAGACCTTAAAAAATATTTATCAAGATTGAATATTAACCCCTATATTAAACATATTTTAAAAAACTTTCTTAAAAATGGCTAAGCTTTTGACCAATTTCCAAAAAAAAGCCTTAAAAGAGATGGGAAAAACTGAATTGGCCAAGCCTTTTATTTGGTCTGGCGGTACTGCTTTGTCATATTATTATTTACAACACAGAGAATCTTTTGACTTAGATTTTATGTCAATAGACTTATTGCCAGACGAATTTATTTTAAACAAGGAAAAAATAAGCCTGAATACTGTTTTTGATTGGGCTAAAAAAAAGTTTGGCGTAATAATAGATCCAGTTATTTTTGGATCAAAAGTTTTAGAAGGGGCTGATAAACTTAGTGAGATTAAGCCTTTGTTTAGAATTAAATATGATTTAAAAGAAATAAAAGTTTTTTTGAAAAACAGGCTCAAGAATATTTAAAAAAGAAAATTCATTAAAATGTTTTAGATATTTATTTCTATATATTGTTCTATGGCTTAATATGGTATATAATTAAAATATAGCTATGCCATATTAAGCTAAATTAATGTTTTTAGATAAAAATATAAAAAATAGAATAGATGAAAAGTTAAAAAAACTTAATTCTTATCGTCCTTTGCCTAAACCAGCTCTTGAAAAAATAAAAGAGCAATTTGAAATAGAAATGACTTATAATTCTAATGCCATAGAAGGAAATAGTTTAACTATGAAAGAAACTTTCTTAGTTATTAATGAAGGGATTACTATTAAAGGCAAGCCATTGAAAGATCATTTAGAAGCGAAGAATCATAAAGAAGCCTTAGATTATTTGTATGATTTAGTTTTAAAAGATAAGAAAAACACTTTTTCCGAAAGTTTAATCAGATCTTTTAATCAATTAGTTATACAAGATATTGACAAAGAGTGGTCAGGAAAATATAGGAATAGCGAAGTTATGATAACGGGCTCTGATTACAGGCCTCCAAAAGCGATTAAGGTTCCTGGTTTAGTACAGGATTTAGTGTCTTGGGTTGGTAGAAATAAAAAAAAGCTTCATCCAATTGAATTAGCAGCCATCTTGCATTATAAATTAGTAGCCATTCATCCTTTCTTTGATGGTAATGGTAGGACTGCCCGTTTACTGATGAATGTTATTTTAATGGAGCAAGAATATCCTTTAGCTATTGTTTTAAAAAATGACAGAAAGAAATATTATAATGTTTTATCTAAAGCAGATAAAGGTAATTTAAAGCCCTTTGTTGCTTTTATTGCTCAGGCTGTTGAAAGATCTATTGATATTTATCTTAAGATGTTAATTCCTGATAATAAAGAAAAATATGTATCTTTAAAAGAATTAAGCAAGAATAGTATTTTTTCTTCTAAATATTTAAATCTTTTAGCTAGAAAAGGAAAGCTAGAAGCTCATAAAGAAGGGAGAATGTGGTATTCTTCTAAAGAAGCATTAAAGAGGTATTTAGAAAATAGGGAAAGAAAAAGAAATGTTTGAAACATTTATCTTTATATTAGGTTTAATTATAGGTAGTTTTCTTAATTGTGTTATTTATAGGATAGAAAAGAATAAAAGCCTAAAAGGCCGTTCTTTTTGTCCTCATTGCAAGAAAAAGATAGCTTGGCATGATTTAATTCCTGTTCTTAGCTTTTTTATTCTAAAAGGTAAATGCAGAAATTGCGGAAAGAGCATATCCTGGCAATATCCCTTAGTAGAGTTTTCCACAGCTATATTATTTGTTATTATAATTGGCCTTAGAATGTCTTTTTTAAGCCAGTTTTTTTTATTAATAATATCTTCTTTATTAATAATTATATTTGTTTATGATTTAAAACATATGATAATTCCTGATAGAATTATATTTTCTGCCATAGGGATAAGTTTTATTTATCAGTTAATTAATCTTAAATTAGATGTTCTGGAAAATCTATTAATGGCTATTATTGCTGCATTACCCTTTTTATTCATTGTTATAATATCTCAAGGTAAGTGGATGGGGGGAGGAGATGTTAAACTGGCTTTTCTTATAGGCTTATTGCTTGGTTTCCCTGATTTTATAGTAGCTTTATTTTTTGCCTTTCTTTTAGGGGCTGTAATTGGTATAATATTAATAATAAAACAAAAAAAGACTTTAAAGAGCGAAGTTCCTTTTGGTCCTTTCTTAGTTGCAGGAATATTCGTGGCTTTGTTCTGGAGCGATAAGATAGTGCAATTTTATTTTGATATCTTTATATTTTAAATGTATAATAAACAAATGAAAACATTTTTTAAAAAAGGCTTTACCCTGGTTGAAATGATGGTTATTTTGTTTATTATAATTATTCTGTCTATAATTGTATTGCCTAATTTAAAACCTTCTAAAGCTAGGCTTGCATTAGAAAGATCAGCTGTTAAATTAGCTCAAGATATTAGATGGGCTCAACAATTGGCAATGTCAGCCAGAGATTCAGAACAATGTCCTGGCCATTATTCTCATGGTATTTCTTTTTCTCATTATGGGGCTAATAACAATAAATATATAATTTATGTTAATTGTGCTGGCAATCAGGCTTATCAAGCAGGATGGGATGATTTATTAGAAGAAATATCTCTTGAAGATGGCGTAATTTTTAGCCTTAGCGGTTCTACATTAAATATACTTTTTACTCCTCCTCAACCGACCACTGTTATTATGGGGACGCCTGTTATTACTCTTAGAAACGAGGCTGGAACTAAAAGAGTTTCTGTAAATGGGGCTGGTTCAGTTACAGTTGAATAAAACAATATTTTGTAAAACAATTTTAAACAACATAAAGAATTTAATCTGTGGAAAAATCAATTGTAAACATTATTAATTGTTATATAATTAAATAATGAGGAAGAATTCTAAAAAAGGATTAGCTCTATACCTGGTTATTATAATAGTAGTTATTGTTTTAGCCGTTGTTTTGGGTCTAACTACTCTTTTGGTTAAACAGATTAAAATAGCTAGAAGCGTAGAGGACTCTGTAAAGGCCTATTATGCAGCTGAAGTAGGAGCAGAACAAGCTTTAAAAGATCTAAAAGATGATAATCCAATACAAAGCTATGAAGGATCTATTAACGGCGCTGATTATGATGTAAAAGTAGTTTGTTGCGCAGAAGAGTTTTGTTCTTCTAGTTTTCTATCTTGTCCTTTTGGCGAAAGCGCTCGAGATGACAATTGTGAGTCTCCTGCTTTTTGTGTTCGTTCTAAAGGCGTGTTTAATGGTTCAGTAAGAGCATTAGAGGTTGAATATGTTGGTCCTGCAGAGCCTCTTCAATATGATTTTTATATGTGTGGCTTAACTGGAGAAATTGGAGGCTTTGGCACTGCTTTTCCTATTGGTTGGTCTTATTATCCTTGGAAGACATATGGTAAGTTATATCAAACTTTTAAGCCGTCTCAGAATTATATTGTTGCTGGGTTAGATCTGATTATAGGCAGAACTGTTCAAAGGAGATCTTTTGGAGAATGTGGTATTAATGGAGATGGTCTTTGTAGTGGAATGTGTGGTCCAGAGTATCATAACCCCGAAGACAGTGATTGCCAATGTATAAGTGGAGATGGTTTATGTCCTCCGGGGTGTACTTTGGCTGAAGACAGTGATTGTCAATGTATAAGCGGGGACGGTTATTGTTATGACGGATGCACGCAAGCATCTCCGGATTTTGATGATGATTGCATAGGACTAATTGATATTACTATTGCAAGAATGGTAGATGATCCTGCAGTTCATGATTTAAGCGTATTAGGGGAAGTAAATTCTCCTTATGATGATTATCCCGATATGCTTCATCCTGTTTGTTCTACGCAGATAAACGGAGATTTTTTGGTAAATTATTGTTCTGAAGGGTTTTGTAATCTAGACCCTGTTGAATCAAATAATAGAGGTTATTGGAGGACAATAGTTTTTGATAGCGAATGTAATCTGCAAGAAGATGTGGTTTATGCAATTGTTATAGAAGATAATGATATAGCTGATTTTGTAACTGTTCAGGAGTATTTTGATTGTGTTGACGAATGGGATTACTTATGTGATTATCTTGACTTTGGCTATGAGTTTGGTGATTATTTTTCTGATCGTGATCCTCTGGATTACTATGATTTATCCGGAGACGAGCAATATAAATATGATGATTGGTGGGGTTGTATGGGGGATTATTGTGGAGAATTTGAGCCTGATTTTAATAGATTAGTTTATTTTGGAGGAGATTATTGTCGTGTTGCTGATAATCATCCTCAATGTGGAATAATTAAAACTGCTTGTCATGGAAGTACAAGAACCTATGTAAATATCGTGGGTGGTTTAAGTTATTGGGATCCTTGGGGTGCCCTTCAATATAAAGATTCATGTGAAGACGTGGATCTATGTAGTAGGGGAGGGCTTTCAGGGGTGGAAGGAGGGCTGGGTATTTATTATCAGTTTTGGCGCACTGTAATAGATTAAATGTATGTCTAATAAAGGATTTTCATTAATAGAACTTATAATCGTTATTTTCGTGATTTTTGTGGCTTTTGTTACTGCTTACAGTGTAAACCAGAAAATTATTTCTTATGGTCTTCTTTCTGGTTCTCGTTTTCAAGCCACTTATCTTGCTCAAGAAGGGTTAGAGCTGGTTAGAAATATAAGAGATTCTAACTATATTAGTGGTAATTTATGGAATAACGGTCTTGCTAGTTGTCAATCTGGTTGCCAGATAGATTATGATGATAATTCTTTAAGTCCTTATAACGATTCTTTTTTAAAGAAAGAATCTGTTTTTATTGGTTATGGTAATGGTGTACGAAATACATTATTTAAGAGAAGAATTGTTGTAACCCCTATAAGCGATGATAAGATGGAAGTAACATCAGAAGTTTTTTGGCAGGCTCAGGGGAAAAGAAATAGCGTTATATTAAAAGATTTTTTATATGATTGGGAAAATTAAGAAAAATAAAGGTTTTTCTTTAGTAGAAATGTTAGTTGTTGCTTTGATTCTTTCTCTTGTTATTGGAGTTGCAACAGGATTTTTTGCTTCTACTGTTAAGGTGCAAAGGTACAATTTGGAACATCAAAAGATTTTTAACCAAACTACTTTTGCTGTAGAATATATTGGAAGAGCTATAAAAATGGCTCAGAGAAATTCAGATTCTTCTCAAGAATTAACTTGTCTTGAAGTAGGAGAAAATTATAGATTAATTAATCAATCTAGAATAAGGTTTATTAATAGCGATGGTGATTGTCAGGAAATATTTAGACGCATTGTGAACGGTAATGGTGTTATATCTTATACTATTAATGATGGCTCTCCTATTGATATTACCTCTAGGGAACTTAATGTTTATAGTCTCGTTTTTAATATTACAGGAGAATCTTCTTCAGATCAGCTTCAACCTAGAGTGACTTATATTATTAATACAACTTTAAGCAATATGATGACTAGTAAAAGATTAGAAGCTCATACCACTATCTCTCAAAGAAGAATCGACATTTAATAACATATTTAAAAAAATGAAAAAAAGACCTATAATTTATCTTTCAATAATATTTTTTATAAGCTGTATAGTTTGTTTGACTCTTTGTTTATATATAGAAAGAGTTTCTAAAGTTTTTGCTTACGATTTCGGAGAAGATTGCCCCACTTCTATAATCTATTCTTCAGGAATTTTATGCGGAGATTGTGAGATTCTTTATGGGCAATATTCTGATTATAGTTTTAATGTATCTCTTAATATGGATAATCCTAATTGCTTTGAAATTGACAAAATATTATGGTCAATAGATGGTGGAGAAGTCGAATATACTTGTACAAAAGCAACTAACTGTAAGTTTAATATAAATCAAGATAGAATAACCGAGCTTTATGAAGAAGGTCAAAATCATACTGTTGAATATACTATTTTTTATGATGCCATTAGCCCTAGTTATTCATGTGGAGACGGATGTTATAGCGAAACGGCTAGTAAAGGTTTTACTATAGAAATTAGTGAGCATGTGGATTTTTTTGGAGAAATAGGTTGTTATAACCCTGATCAAGCAGGCAATCCTTATGCTTGCAGTTTAAATCCTAATCAGGGCTTAGATCTCATAGTTTCGTCTAATCCTGATCTCCAGCATTTATTAACAAGCGTGACAGTTGTTTTTAGTATACCTGAAAAGGGTTGGTATGAAACAGCTGTTTATGGCTCAGGTTTTTATGATGTTCATTTAGATAGTTCTGATTTTGAGCTTGAGGCAGGCACTTATAATGTTGAGGTTAATATTAGTTATTATTTTGAAGGAAGTTATGGTCAATATACAGATGAGCAACAAATAACAGTTTATCCGTCTGATCTTTATACTATTTTCTTTTCTTATCTGCCTTCAAACGTAGTTGAAGAAGGACAAATTATTACTATTCATCCCTCTGTTGTTGATGGAGCGATAATGAGCAATTTGCAATGGGATAATCCCATAAAAAATTGTCCTTCTCAATGTAGTCTTGATATCGATACAACAGGTTTTTCTGAAGGCAACCATTCGGTAACATTATTTAGCGATATTACTATAAGCGGAGCAACTAAGAATGTCAAAGGCATTGCTACTTTTGAAGTAGGGGATTATACAAATACATATGGAGGAGAAAGAGCAACTGCTGGTTTTGTTTGTTCTTTATATGAAGATGGTCCTTGGCATGCATGCGAAAATCTAGAGGGAATAGAAGAAAGAACTATAGTTTGGCTTTGTGATGATCAGCTTTGTGCTCAGGACGCTGCAGACAATGATGGAGATTCTAGTCTTGTAAATGAATATTCTAAACCGTCAATGAGTTATCCTGATATAACTTATAGAACATGGTTTAGAAATGATATTCCTTTTATGTCTGGCGGAACAGGATCTCTTTATTTCAAGAAAAAATTGCCCCTAAGAGCTCTTTTTCCTTATACAGATGTTGTTCTAATAGTTAATAGAGGAGAGGCCTTTAAAGGGCATCGTATTGGTGCAACAAGCATTGAAGAAGGAGAAATTATATCTCCTTCCTGGAAAGAAATAAATCCTGCTGATTGGTAGAGAATAAAAATATTTGAATAATAAACTAGGCTCTTGCCTAGTTTTTTGTTGAAAAATATATTATATTAGGATATTATTAATAAAAAGGCCGATTAATCAGTATAATTTATTTTATTAATGATATTTTTATATATTATTTTAGCAATTGTAATTGTTCTAATTGCCTGGATTGTGCTTATTTATAACAAGCTTGTTTCTTTACGCAACAGAGGACAAGAGGCGTGGTCTGATATAGATGTTCAGCTTAAAAGAAGATATGATTTAGTTCCTAATTTAGTAGAAACAGTTAAAGGTTATGCTTCCCATGAAAAAGAGCTTTTAGAAAAAGTTACCCAAGCTAGGGCTGCAGCTATGGGTGCTCAAACAGTAAAGGAAAGATCTCAGGCTGAAAATGCTTTGTCTGCAACTTTGAAAAGCTTGTTTGCTGTTTCTGAGAATTACCCTCAATTAAAAGCAGCTGGCAATTTCTTAGAGTTGCAAAGAGAATTAACAGATACTGAAGACAAGATTCAAGCAGCTAGAAGATTCTATAACGGCAATGCTAGAGATTTGAATATTAAGATAGAAAGTTTTCCTTCAAATCTTATAGCCTCTATGTTTGGTTTTACTAAAATGGATTTCTTTGAGATTGAAGAACCAAAAGCTAAAGAGCCAGTTAAGGTTAGCTTTTAGTGTATGGCTACTTTGTACACTCATGCTGATTCTAATATCCGCAAGACTTGGCTGTATTTGTTGTTCTTTTTAGTTTTCATTATTCTACTAGGCTGGGTTATTTCTTATTTCTTGGAAACTTATATTGTTTTATGGATAGCTGTTATTTATAGTATTATTGTCAGCGTTAGCAGTTATTGGTATTCTGACAAAATAGTTTTGGCTATGAGTAATGCCAAAAGAATATACAAAACTGATAATCCAGAACTTTTCCGTTTAGTAGAAAATCTAGCCATTACTGCTGGTTTGCCCATGCCTAAGATTTATATTATTAATGAATCCCAGCCTAATGCTTTTGCTACTGGCCGTAACCCAGAACATGGTGTTATAGCTGTAACTAAGGGTTTATTGGGCAAATTAGAGAAAGTCGAGCTAGAGGGCGTTATAGCTCATGAAATGGCTCATATAGGCAATAAAGACGCTTTACTGCAAACCCTAGTGGTAGTTCTAGTAGGAACTGTTGTTATTTTGACTGACTTCTTTTTTAGGATAAGTTTTTATAGTAGAGGAAATAGAAGAAACAAAGGAGCCGGTATAATGTCTTTAGTGGCTATAATATTAGCTGTATTAGCGCCGTTGTTAGCTAATCTGGTTAAATTAGCTATTTCTAGGAAAAGAGAGTTTTTAGCTGATGCTTCCGGCGCTCTTTTGACCAGATATCCAGAAGGTTTAGCCAGAGCTTTAGAAAAGATATCTCAGGATCCTGCTCCCTTAAGAGTAGCTAATAATTCCACAGCTCATTTGTTTATTTCTTCTCCTTTCAGAGGAAGAGAATCAAACAGCTGGTTAACTAAGCTTTTTATGACTCATCCTCCTGTTAAAGAGAGGACTAGAGCTTTAAGAGGCTTAAAAGTATGAATTGTCCAATTTGCAAAAAGAAATTACAAACTATTCTTTTTAATAATGTTGAGGTTGATTATTGTGGTGATTGTCTTGGTCTTTGGTTTGAAAAAGATGAATTAAGATGGGCTAAAGATAATAAAGATAAGGATTCACGATGGTTGGATGTTGATTTATGGAAAGATCAAAAGGATTTCAAGATAGCTAAAGGCATAAGGTTGTGCCCGAATTGCAGAATGCCTCTTTATGAGGTTCATTATGGAGATTCTAAGGTAATTATTGATTTTTGTCGGCTTTGTGAAGGCATTTGGCTTGATAGGGCAGAATTTAAAAAGATAATTGAATGGTTGAAAAACAAGGCTAATTATGAAATAATGCATAATTATTCTAAGAACCTGTTAAAAGAGTTTTCAGAAATATTTGTTGGCCCGGAAACCTTAAAAGAAGAGATTATTGATTTTTTGGTTATTTTAAAACTATTAAATTATAAGTTTACTACTCAGCATCCTAATATAACTGATGTATTTTCATCTTTACCCAAATGAATGGAGGGGTCGCATAGTGGCCTAGTGCAACGGCTTGGAAAGCCGTGACCTTTTTTGGGTCTCGTGGGTTCAAATCCCACTCCCTCCGCAACCTATTGACAAACAATTTGACTAAAAATATAATTATCTTAGATCATTAATTTTAAAGGTCGAGGTAATTATTAGATTAAAAAATCATATATGATCTACAAAGAGATTTTGATTCCTTTTGTCAATCAGGAAGAAGATTACGAAGATGATTATGAGAGTGGAGATGACGAAGGAGATAGCGAAGATTCTGAGTAAATAAAAAGCTCCTATTTGGAGCTTTTTTATTTGATTGGTATAATAAATTAATATAATTTTTAATTAATTTAATTATTTTAATAAGAATATAAGTTAATGAATCTAGTTAAGAAAAGCACTAAGATTATTAAAAGCCTGCAATTAGAAAATGGCGGTCTTTTGGCTACTCCTAAAATAGGAGCTTATCCTTATATTTATCCCAGAGATGCTGTAATAATGACTAAGGCTTTAAATAGAACAGGTTTAGTTAAGAGGTCTGAAAAGTTCTATTACTTTATTAATAAAATAGCTAATGTGGCTAGATACGAAGAGGTTTTTCATAGGTATAATATTAATGGTTGGCCTTGCGTTACCAGAATAGATCAAAATGACAATGAAGGTTTAGTTATTCATGGTATATATGATACTTATCTTCATAATAAAAAACATGTATTTTTAGAGGATGCTTGGATGTTGGTTAAACAGATTGTAGGTT
>Ga0272442_10011755_pt1 | contig 10648 bp, 20 predicted proteins | sample SSMForm2O_FD_200262 | JGI IMG/M metagenome (GOLD analysis project Ga0272442, IMG submission 200262) | Marine sediment archaeal communities from Little Sippewissett salt marsh, Falmouth, MA, United States - SSM-Form-2O | ecosystem: Environmental > Aquatic > Marine > Wetlands > Sediment ... | reverse complement strand
AAGAAGAAAAACCTGAAGAAAAGCTAAGGGTATTAGATGAAGCTCAGAAAACTGCTGATAGAATTGAAGCTGCTAATAAAAAGCAGGAAGAACTTTTGCAAAAGCAGGAAGAGATTATGGCTAAGCAGATGTTGGCTGGCAAGAGTGAAGCAGGACAAGAACCTGAAAAACCAAAAGAAATCAGCGACAAAGAATATGCAGAAAAACTTGAGAAAGGTGAAGTAAATCCTTTGGCAGAAGATGGGTTTATCTAAGGAATTAATTGCAGTTGGAATTATATGTCTCTTAATTGGCATGATGTTAGGTGCGGCAATAGGCTCATCAATGACATTAAACTGGACAGTAGACAAAGCACTTGTAATATTAAACATCACAGACGAACAATTAGACATAGGCAAAGACCAATTACTCTATGCCTTTTATAAATATCGTAATCACATATCATAATGCACTTGTATTTTATATCAAGAGGAATGAAGTTTTGGGTAGACAAGTTTATAACTTCACTGCAAGGCCAGTTCTTAAATTGGAAAAGAGAAGATGGAACAGATGCAATGGTTGAAATTCAAATTAGACCTATTCAGTTGTGGGAAGTTGTTTTTCCTAAAGAGCATAAAGATGTAGTATTAACCACAATCTTAGGGCCTGATGGCAAACCATATCATAAACGGCATAAAAAATGGGTTGCAGCAATTCGTAAAGTTTTGGGCGTAGCTCCAATTCCAGAATACGACAGCACAAAAGCTCACCCAGCTGCAATGCATCGGCAAAACATGGATTGCACTGGAATAGGAATTAAAGAAGACGAGCCTGATAATAACGGAAATGAGGGGCTATAAACTTCTCTTGTGGAAGAAGTATTTTGATACTGGTTATGGTTTGACTAATTATATTTTCAAACTTATAGCTGTGTTTGGATTAACTTCAAGTATGGTTAAGGAGACATTTATAATCTTGTCTGCCTACACAATAGGCTGTCTTATTCTCGGTAGATTGTGGTTATATTCAAGAATGTTAGAAACTGAAACAGAAATAGCAAATATGTTTAATCCTTTTGTAAAAGATATGCGCAAGAAGTTTGGAATAAAGGAAAAGGAAACATTTAAATAGTTTAAATTTCTTGTTTAGAGATGGTAAGCGGTGCAATATTAGTAGACTTGTTAGGTGATAGGGGTAATGTCATCGAATATACATGCTTAAACGCAGAAGGAATTTCAGGCGGAGATTTATTAGTTCTTAGTGGTGCAAACAGAGCAGTATCAAAGGCTTCTGCAGCAGATACAACTAATGCTAAACACTTTGTAGGTATTGCTGCAAGTGAGAAAAAACCAAATGATGGTTCTACAACTATTGGAGTAATTACAAACTGCACAGCTGATATGGCAATGAATGCTGGCGCAGGAACAGTAACAGCAGGCACAACAATGGTTATATCTGGTGCGAATTTAATTGACGCAGCGCCAACAGGAATGACAGCAGACGATAGCGGCAAGATTGTTGGAACATTATTAGACGCATCTACAGGAACAAGTGAAATGGTTGAAGTGAGGGTAAATAAATAAAATGGCAGTATTAGCACAGCAGCAAATGGGGGATGCAGGATTAAGAGCTGAGAATATTAACAAAGCTGTAAAAGGATTTGCATTAAAACAGTTTAAGATGAAACAAGTTTTGCAAGTTCAGAGTTCAAGTTCTTGGGAAGAAACTTTTTATAAAGAAGCAGCTGCAGAATTATCAGCTCAAGGAAGCAGAAATGTTAGAGGAATTGCAAGAGGTGCAGCATTTCCAAAAGTATCTGCAAGTTGGACTAAGACAACAGGCACTATGTTAAAATGGGCTGCAGAAGATATTGTCTTTATGGAAGACAAGCTATTGAATAACATTGATGTTCAAGCGAGAACAATATTAAGAGTTGCAAGGTCATTAGCAGACGATATGGATAATTATATTTACGACCAGCTTAGTGCAGCATCTGGAATCGGAACTTCAGCAGCAGTTGCTAACTGGGATGACACAACAATCTCAAGCAGAGACCCAATACAGGATATATTAAAAGGTATTCAAGATATGGATGAGCAGAACTATGATGCTCTTGAAAACGGTTATCTTCTTGTAAGTCCTAAAGACCATACATCATTAATGATGAACTCAAAGGTAATTAATAATCCATCTTTTAAGACTGCAGATGTTGTGTCTAACGGTAGAGTTGGGCAAATTTGCGGTCTAACAATTATTAAATCTACTTCTGTTAATGAAGATGAAGCAATGATTATTATCGGCCAGAGAGCAGCAACTTGGAAGAGTGCAGTGCCTATAACAAGTGCAGTTATTGAAGATCAAGGAATTAAATTTACAATTCGTTCTTGGGAAATCGGACTAATTCAAATCACAGACCCTCGAGCAATTTATGTCATAACAGACACACAAAAATAAAATGTCACATCAAGGAAAAATGTTGAGAGGAGAAAAGTGGTGGTCATACAGAGATGTAGACGGAAATCTGCCTAAAGATATTACAGAAGACCCCGGCAAGATGTGTGATGTAGAGTATTTTCTTGAAAATAAACCTAAGGAAGAACCTAAGGAAGAACCTAAAAAGAAGGAGAAATAGCAATGGCGGACGGAGACCCAACGCTATATAATCATGGTGTTTTTAGTTTAAGCGGAGCAGCTTTAAAGACTGCTGTAGATGCTATAAGTTCTACAAACTTTCATCCTTTGGTTAGTGGTGCTTCATTGCACTTTGTTCCTTTAGGCAATGGTCAATGTCAATTATTACAAGTTGAGGTTGAGGGAGCAGGATAAAATGGTTGAATTAATAGGAGACCCATGTATACCAAGTGAACTGATTGTGCCTGATATATCACCAACACAGACAGACCAGCCTGCATTATCAGGGGCTTTATTTATGTCCGGAGCAAAGTTATGCTTCTATAATGGCTCAGCAGTTGAACAAATCACTTCTGCATAAGTTTTATATACTTAAATGTCTTAATTAATTCTATGGCAAAAGACCCCTTTAAAACAATGTTTAAAGGAGTGAGTTTTAAAAAGAATAAGTTTCATCGTCCAGAAGGAGCAGGAAACTTTGACAATATGGATGATTATAATATTGTTCAATCTATTAATGCTAATGAAATTATAGGGCAGAATGCAAGAATAGGAGCTTTTTGCATTGTTTCAGGAGCAGGGACAGTTGCTATGGGAAATATAGCATCTGCAACAGGGAAATCGAGTATGGCAATGGGCTATATTGTAAATGCCTTAGGGGATTATTCTACTTGTTTTGGAGCAAACACAACTGCAACAAACACAAGTGCTTTTGCATGCGGAACAGGCTCAGACGCAACAGGACTTTCTTCAGCTGCATTTAATAGTCAATGCAAAGCATCAGGTGCTCAATCTTTTGCAATCAATGCAGGAACAACTGCGTCTGGAGAGGGTGCAACATCAATGGGATATGAAACAACTGCAGTAGGAGATTGGTGTGTTGCTATGGGAAATGGAATTACAAATACAAAAGACTATTCTTTAAAGGTTGGAGGAGATATTGATGCAACAGGTGGAATTAATGTTGGAGGAGAAGCAACTTTTGATTTAAGCGGCGGTGTAAATATTACAGATGGCACAAGTTATATAGAAGTTTATGATTATGGGGGTATAGGTTTTCCAACAATTAAGGGGTATTCTTCTGGTTTAGGAGGTTCTGTAGTTGGTATGGAAGATGTGTTGGCAATTATGAATGTTACAGATTCACCAGCAGTTTTGTTTTCTGCAAGTGACTTTTCAGATATGGCTTCGATTGTTTATACAGTTTCTTCTGATGTATTGGCATTTGCAGGTGCAACAGGAGGTTATGAATTTGATAGTAATTTAAATGTAACAGGAGGTATTATTGCAAGTGAAACAATATCAGGTTCAGATATTTCCCTAACAGGAGATATTCATTTAAAAGATAATAAGAATTTATATCTTGGAGATGGTGATGATGCCAGTATGTTTTGGGATGGAATAAGATTAAAAACTTATATAGGAGATGCTGATTATCAAATATTTTTAGATGGAAATTTTAAAATATTAGAGAAAGATAGCCCGTGGGCAGTTGCTTTTAAAGTTGACGGAGATACGGGGAATGTAGATATTAAAGGAGATTTAAAAGTGAAAGGAAGTATCTCAGGAGCAAATGTTCATTCAAGCAATGCATATACAGGGACATTTGAAATAAGTGGAGGAAGTGTTGTAACAGTTTCCGGGGGAGTAATCTTAGGAGTTGTATAATGAGAAAAAGAAGATTAAAACATTTGATTGAAGCAAGTGTAAGTTTAGAAAGAGTTACTGGTGGCGACCACTTTAGAGAAATACAGCAGTTGGTTGCAGAGTATCAAATGAGTTATGGAAATGACAAATGGATAAGTGATGCTGTTTGTAACTACTTAGAAGTAAGGAGAACTACTCGACAGTAATTAGAAAGGTTTATAAAGGTTAGTTAGTTAGTTATTATATGACTGAAGAATTAACAACACAGCAAGAAGATTTAGTTTTGTCGACGGAAAAAGATGAAGCACCAGAAGATAGAAGAGAATTTAATTTAAGTGAGAAATTAAAAGAAGGTGGAATACTTTATGATAATGATGTCAAAGAATTTATTAAGAGGTTGAAAGAAAGTTTTATAGATGATAATAGTTGGCATGAAAGTATTTATCCAGGATTATTTGAAAAAATAGATAAACTTGCAGGAAAGGAGTTAATATGAAAACAATAAATGCACATTTCACTAACTCTGAATTTTGGAAGATGGAGAAGAAGAAAAGAAAAACCGCTTATAATTGGCATGATTTCCTATTATACAAAATCGTAGGGGAGGTTAAAAAAAATGAAAGCAACAGAAAAACAAATAGCGTTTCTAAAAAATAAAGGAATAGATGCAACTTATATGTCTAAGCAAGATGCATCTGCTAAAATCTCTGAGATAATTGAGAATAGAAATGCAGTTAAAACAGAAACAATTAAAGCTCCACAAGAAACAGAGGGGTCAGATAACACAAGACAGAATAGCATAGAAAGACAATGTGCGTTAAAAACTGCTGTGAGTTGGTGTAATGCACAAGAGGAGAAAATGGATGTCTTAACTGCTGCAGACGCTTTTGTTAAGTGGATTAAAAAATCATAAATCATATTCAAGGGAGTAGAGTTTTCTCATTTGATTAGACAACCTCTTTTCAATGTTTCAAATCACCATTCTTCTCCCTTGTTAATTATAAAAAATGAAACAAGAAACATTTAACGATTGGGTAATTGGTTTTATAATAGGGTTAATAATAGCCAAAGCATTAGGACTTTTGTAGAAATTACTTAATTGGACTTGGGAGTGTTATGCCTATTGCTAAGGCGATTATTGCAATTACAGTCGATAAAACAACTCCGTTTATACCTTTAGATAGAGCATAAATTTCCAACCCTGTTAAGCAAACTAAGCCAGTGCATACAATCTTCCAGTTTATTTTTTGTTTTGTCATTATATTATTATTAGCAAACCTATCATGGCACTTATTATCCATATCCAATCCATTGTATTAAGTTCCATTTTAATCTATACTATTCTCAAGGTCTTTTAATTGTTGTAATAAAATAGCTATTTGTTCAGGATTAGGCTCTTCTCCGCTTTGAACAGCAGTTTGTAGAAAAAATTGTGCATTATTTAAAAATGTTTTAATTTTCCTATTTCTAAGTTTAGCTGCATCTAAAGTCTGTCTATCTAATTCAGTTAATCCGACAAGTCTCATTTCTTGTAATTGTCTACCATAGTCATCAATTTGGTCTTCATAAAATTGTAATTCTTCTATTCCTTCTAAAGGGGTCATTGCATTCCATGCAACTGCTTGCAGAGGTGCAGTGATAGCTTCTCTTATCTGACTTTGTGCTGAATCAATATTTTGTGCTTTTTTCTTTGGAAGACCAATTAATTTTCCGACTCCTATAACTGCGAAAACACTACTTGCTCCTATGGCTATACCTTTAGCTCCAATCTTCTTAGCAATACTTTTAAAACTTAATGAAACAGCTGTTTTAGCTGCGGCACTTGCTGCTGCTCGTTTTGTAATAGGTAATGCTAATTTTGCACCTTTAGGAATTTTAGAAGCTATTTTAAAACCAGCTCCTCCCACTCCTATTGTAGCTACTGTAAATACATCTTCAGCAGTTATAGGAGTTACTCCCCCCGCAATCATTCCTTCTTGTGTTATATCTGTAATTGGTTGTTCTGGTATTATTGGCTGTGCTTTTGGCTGCAATGCTAAATTCCTTTTTTCTTCTGCTAATTTAGTTTTGGCAATAAGTTCTGCTTTTTGTCTTGGTGCAGCTCTCTCTTCTGCTGTGGGTATCTTAATGCTCTCGGCTCCTGCTATTGATGTTACTTCTTCAGGACTTAAACCCAAGTATGTTCTGCCCCCAAACTCAACACCACTCGGACGCCCTGTTTTTACAGATGTAAATATTCTCTTTACTTCTTCTTTTGAGGGTTTAGCCTTAGGCTCTTCTTTTTTTGGTGCAGGTGTTGGTTCAACTTTAAGCTCTTCTTCCTTCTTTTTCTCCTTCTTTTTCTCTTTCTTTACTTTTTTAGCTGCACTTAAAAGCGCTCTTGCGATTACCATTATGCACCTACCCCCGCAGTTGTATCATTAGGCTGGAATGCAGTCTGTTGTCCTGCGTCCTTTGCTTCATCTCTCTGTAAGTCTCCGCCTAAACTTGGCGGTCTGTTAAATGTGATTTTGATTGCTAATTGATTCCATAAATCCTTTTCAAGTGAGAATTGCTCTGCTGTATAAACTGGCTCAAATGTTAAGAATCCTACCTTACTTCCTGATTCTGTGTAGTTCTCGCTTGTAGCAATCACTCTTGGAACGCCTACAGCTTGATAAAAGAAGTTTTCTAAGTATTGTATCCATGTGATTGAGTCCTGCAGCACAGGGTTAGAGTCTTTGATTTCTACATTTCCTTTTGGAATAACAATAACTTCTCCTTTCTTTATAACATCTTCATACTGCTTTTTAAGAGCAGCAATTTTTGCAGTGTCATCGCTGTCAACTTCTATGATTCTAACTGGCACAACATTACGATGCAGCACCCGCTTCCAGTCTTCCATTGCCTCGTTTCTTGCTAAGATAACCCACTCACAGGCATCAATAATCGAAGTCCCATGTATCTCGTCTGCTATTCTATCGTTGCATAAATGAAATATCTCGCTTGGTTTAAACTTCTTGTTTGGGTTCTTGTTTTTAGACACCTGCTCATATCGTTTTATTATGCCTCTGTCATCTACAATAACAACAATAGAAGCAGGGTCTAATGGTTTTAGATTTATAAGAGTCCCATTTAAGTCTCTGATTATTTCAGCAAAAGCATCGCCCCCTATCTTCTTAGTAATAATCATATTCTTAAGAATATCAATAAAGTCGTCTTCTCCCCATCCTTTAATCCCCTCCAGCATGATTTCTGTCTTGTCATCTGCAGTGAAGCCCTTGCCTGCAGTCCAAATAGCCAATGCTTGAATTGCCTTTTGAAGTTCAGGAATCTTTTTGTAATATCCTAACTGCTGACTCCATTTAGAATTAGTGTATCTTGTTTCTTTTTGGTCTCCTGCTGCGTCGGTTTGCATAGGGTCTACTGCGTAATTATCAACTGCATTAGTCATGTCGGTTATTGCTGCTGAGCTTAAATTTGTGCCTGGCATTTTATACATCCACCACAATCGGCAAGTTTAATGTTAGTGCTGTTGTTGTTTCCCAAGCATCTGTCCCTGTTGTATCATCGACGGTTAATCTTCCCATTGGATCATGACCCAATACGGCATGATGATCTGAATCAGGGGCTGATGTTTGTATGGTTAATCTAAGGGTCTCACCTTTTTTAAAATGAACTACTGACGATATTGAGAACTTTATGCAATACATTAAAGTCATTCCGTCGTTTTGGTCAGGGTTGCCTCCATGAATTGCTGTGTCTGATGCGATCTCTGTTTCTGTTGTTCCGTCCCATTTTCTAAGTTTCGCTGTTACAGTTATGTCCTCATTACCCGCTCCATTATCATCGACTAAAAGCAAAGGCACATTAACACTACAATCACCTTTTACATTTAATGGTCTGTTTAAAACTACATCGAAATCTACATCTGCGGTTGATGTTGAGGCTATGGTTGTTGCCCCAACATCTGAATAAAACTGATTTGGTTGAAGTATATATTCTCCTGCTGTGTTTGCAACTGTTGAGTTCACATCTCCAGCATAGAAGGTTTTAATCCCTGTTCCAGAAGCAATATCAAAGTAGTCGTAGCTTGCAACTGCAGACGGGCTTTTTCTGTAAATATTTGGAACTCCCATTTTATGCTCCTGTTACAAAGTCCCTCACTTTAATTTCTTTGAGTTCTTTGATTAATGTTTGAACTCTATCATGTAAAAAATCCAACATTGTTTGAGCTTCATTGCCGCTTGTATAGCCGCCCATTTCGTAAGTTATAGCATACATTGCAGCCAAGCAGCTTACTGCGTCTTCAAGAATATATTTAACATCTACATTTAAAGTTGAATAAGCATCAGTCCAGTTGTATCGTGTTACAGAATTAATATAACTCTCTGCCTGCAGTATCAAAACCTCCCAGTCAGCTTCGGCAGTTAAGCCAGTGAACTTTGTGTTTACATTGCTGCCTGTCTTTAATAGACAAGCTCCACTTAATGCCATTGTTGCCATTATAGATTCTCCCTGTTTGCAATTCTCATTAATTGCCTTGTTAGTTCTTTAATAGCTTTAACTAATGCTGCGTCCTTCTCTTCTAAATTATAAGTTGCTTGTCCAATCTTAACTTTTTCCATAGATAAACTACATAATCCATATATTTAAACTTTTGTCTTTTATGCACCAAGCAGCACGGATCAGTCCTTCAGCAATATGGTCTCCGCCTTCTCCTTTTCTTCCAAATATTCTAAGTTTTGTCGGCTCTCCCTGCTTCATAATATACTCGTATTGAATTGAGCGAAGCGACTGGATAATGTCTTCGTCATCTAATAATTTGATTTTCCTCTGCTCCATTAGTGCTAAAAGGTTTCCGTAGAGGTCTTCTTTAAGAAGTTTAGTCTTGCTTGGTCTGTCTTCATTGTCTAATGGGCGTGTTCTGTTGTTAATTGCAACAACTTTCCGTTTTGTAGATGGATTTCTTAAAAGATGGTCGAAAACCGAAACTCCTAATGTCCCTGCACCTGCATCTATGTATATCATCCTGCAATTATAGAGATTATCCTGATTTATGATGTTATCCTCGGTTTGAGTTGTTAATTGCTTTCTTGTAACGATGTTTTCGACTTGTTCAAGCATATCTTTGTTGATTTTGTCTAAAATCTCGATTGTGCCTTCATCTTCGCCCATCCGCGCAATATCACATCCCATATAGTAGTTTCTGTCTTTTACTATTGTGTTTCTTCTCTTTAATACGCAAGTTTGTGCTATGAGTTTGTCGCTAAACCATCTATGAAGGTCTTCAATGAACTCTCCTAAAAACTCTTGTGCATATTCTCTCTTACTCATCCTTGCCTTTGCTTGTTCGATTAACCGAAGAGCTCCTTCTCTTTGTAGTTCAGTCCAAGTTTTAGAGACTTTTCTTTCAGTGATTACCTTTTCAGTATCTATGCTAAACCTTGTGTAGCTGTTATATGCTCCGTCTTTATTAATCCAAGTATTGTAGAATTCTCCAACTGCACCTGCTGGAGTTGAGAGTTTGATTCTTGCTCCTCCAGTTGTTAATAGCATTGGAGCTATTGCAGACTCGATTTCTGGCTGGACTCTTGCATTTTCATCTTCATAGGAGCGTCCAACTGTAATTCCTCTGATTCCAAGTCCGTAAGCACCTGTTGGAAGACAGTATATTTTAATTCCATTTTTTAATTCTATTTTAGTTTTAGTTGGCCTTTTAACTCCTTTCATGATTACCATCTTTGGATGATTTTCTAACAGGTATCTTAGAGTTTTATCAAATAGAAGGAATGCTTGTCGTTCTGTTGGAGCAGTCATTAGAATTGGATAGGGGTTGTCTGGCTTAATTGCATACTCTCCGCAATCCATTGCACATATCTCGGTCTTGCCAACTTGCCTTCCTGTGCATAATATCTTATCGCCCTTTGTTTCTATAAACTTCTTTTGCCAAGGGTCGAGTTGCAGTTTCATTTTATTTTAAATATTTTTTAATTTTTATATTTTTTGGTTTTGTTTGGCGGGGGCCGACCCCCACCCCTCCACGCAAAAAGGGGAGGGTGCTTCAAAACCGCTTAAAAAAGCCCTAATAAGACACTATACTGGCTTTTTTGTGTTTAAATTGGCAAATATGATTGGATTTGAGTGAATTAAGCTGTATAAAATGTAGTTACTAAATGATGTAGTTAGTAAGGATAAATAAGCACAAAAAAAGGCGCTATCAAGGAGAAAAATGGGTTTATAAATGATCAACTTTGTGTGAGGTGAGAAACCCTCACACAAAGGAAAGCAAGTTTATAAACCCTTGGAATCTGTTCCTTGATAGTGCTGATGTTACTCATGAGTACTCATACACTCTCTCCATAACACACACCCTATTATTACTCGAGAGTGCTAAGACAACTATATAAAC
>Ga0272442_10011752_pt1 | contig 10650 bp, 12 predicted proteins | sample SSMForm2O_FD_200262 | JGI IMG/M metagenome (GOLD analysis project Ga0272442, IMG submission 200262) | Marine sediment archaeal communities from Little Sippewissett salt marsh, Falmouth, MA, United States - SSM-Form-2O | ecosystem: Environmental > Aquatic > Marine > Wetlands > Sediment ... | reverse complement strand
TGTTCATCGATCCGGGCACCCCACAAAGAATCGTTGAGGGACTGCAAGCCTATCTGGGTCGCCGCAACCTCAAGAGCGTCAACCAACTGATCGGCCAGTTGAAGACTTGACGGGCTGGCAGATTGCTTCCAGGATGGCCCGACCAAGCTGCCGTCAACCTTGCGTCGCCAGCACGCGGACCAGTTCGACCACGCCGCGAACCGCGAGACTTAGCAGGAGCAACGCCAGCAGCGTAGCGACGGCCAGGCTCAGCACCGGCCACCATCCGTGAACCATGTCCACGGCCGCCGGAAGCGCCGTACCCAACACCGCCGCCACAACCCCCAACAGCACGATGGCACCGATCGACCCGCGGAGGTTACCCGGAAACGGGGCCATGCGGACCGTCAGGCACACGACCAGATAGACGAATATAGCCGTCGGGATCTGAAGCAACTCGGCGGTCCAGACGGCCTCAAATGCCTGCTGGGCGAGCGTGATCAGGCTGCGCAGAAGATCCCAGAACTGCCCCATGGTCACCGGCAGACTGACGGCCAACAGATCGCGCCCGAGCTTGCCGGTGATATCCGCACCCAGACTCCGTGAGGCGACGTAAAGCGCCACGCCGCACGCTCCCAGAGGCAGCATGCCGATCAGGACCGGGCCGATGACGGGAATCCGCGGCTTGGGATTGTCGTCCTGCTGGGGCTCGGCCGTCTCATCGTCCTTGATCACTGTGGTGTTGTTGACCGTGCCGCCACTAACGAGCACACCCATCACATAGCCTATCTGAGCCACGAGTGTTCCGGGCAACAGCAGCAGGTTCACCGTGCGAGGCTTGACCAGCCCGCTCCAGATGTGATGCACACCCCACGCCGTGAACACAACCACCAGCAACCATAGCGTAAGTGCCGCATATAACATAACTTACCCCGAAAAGAGCGCGCGGAGCACAACCACTCGGTCCGGTCTTTCTTATCGGTCGTCGGCGAGCAAACAGTTGAGATGGCGGTCCGGCTGGCTAGCCCACCTCCGCCCGCAACCCATCGGCCAAGCCGGCCAAACGCTCCGGCCCGAACAACCCGACGAAATACTCGCGAGAGTCGGCCAAGCGATTGCTGGCAAGTCGGCGGCCGACCTGCTCGACGCGTTGGGCAAACCGCTCCGGCAGATCGGGTGCCGTGCCGAGCAGTTCGCCGTTGAGGCGGTGGATTTGGCCGAACGTTTCGCGGCGCGCGACGTGGTTCGACCAGTCGTGGTCTCGCAAGTGATCCGATCGAAGGACGGCCTCGTGCCTCTGTCGGATCAGGTCGGCCACGAGGCTGGCAGAGTCGTCCTCAAGATATCGCTGAGGGTTGTACGCCAAGTCGCGCTGTCGGCGGCGTGCGCGATCGAGATCGTCCTGCCCCACGTCGAACCGAGGCAGCGGCAAGCGCAGTGTGGCCGACACACAGATCATGCCCGGCAGATCGACACCGAAGTAGCGCTGAACCAGGCGATCGGTTATCCGATCGTACTTGGCGCCACCGATGCCGTGGATAAAGACGTCGCAACCCAGCAGCCTGGCCCAAGTCGTCAGACTCAGCGCCCGAGGCCGCAATGCGCGAGTGGTTGCATTCCGTATGGCTGGTAACGCGGTCTCGACCCGATCCAGATCGTCAATCGCCACGTCGCCCATGCGATCGGCACCCGCCACAAGGGTAACCTTACCGCGGCCGCGGACGACAAACAGGCGCTGCCTCGCCTCTTGCCGATCGTAGGTCCACACCGGCAGTTCCACCCGGTCGGCCCGGCACAAGAGGTCGGGCACGGGTCGTTGCGTGCCCCGGATCCCCTGCTCGCGACGATAGTCGGCCAGAGCGGCGTTGTAGCACTGCACGAACCGCTCGGCGTCGCAAATCATCAGCGCCAGCAACGGTCCGCCCCATACTTCGCTGACACGGTGTTCCATCATCTCGGCGCCGAACTTTCGATCAATGGCGCCGCGGCCCGCGATCAGCTGCTCGACGAAGTCGCGCGGCTGGGCGACGCTGCCGGCCGCTTCCAGAAACATGGGCATGAGCGTCTCGTCGAAGCCATGCCCCATCGCCCGTCTGACGTCGTCTCCTATCTGCTCCAGTTCCTGCCGGGACAAGGCAGGCAACTGCTCGAAAGCCCACCCCGCACGATAGGGGCCGAAGCCCACTTCGTGCGTTTCGACATAGTCGCTCTTGTGGGACGGAACGGTAAAGGTGGTCTTCTTGGGAACATCGTTGTCGACGACCAGGTGGAACGCCCGCGCGCCTGCACGTTCGGCCAGACGTTGGGTGACAACGTGCTTGGCCCACACACCGGGATGGATGAACTCCGGCTGATGGCCCGTACCGATTACCGGCTCGTCGGCCCGACCGACCAAGTCGGCGCGGAGACGACGCCGCAGATCCTGGACGTTAACATCCAGCACATCAAAGCGGTACGAATCCAGCAGGCGGCGGTTCTTCTCCAACAGGGAAAGGTATTGCCCCGGCGCGGGCTGTAAGAGCGTCTGACCGTCTCTGGCAGGAGTAACCAGCGCGTTGAAATCTAAAGCTTCTGACATGGCCCGCAGCAACAGGCGGCGTCCGACCGGGCAGCCTTCGCATCGGCCGAGAACGCAGCATCGCCCAACTCTCGGTAAAACACGTCCAGGTAATGCTGCAACCGAATGGCGGGATCGTCAAGCGTGCCGCCGAAACTGCGGTGGGGATCGTTGTAAATCAAGCGTACCGAAATCTCCCGAACACGCAGCTTCGCCCGGACGGCCTGCACCCAGAACGGGATGGGAAAGGCATAGCCGGTCTCGGTCAGCCTCAGACCATACAAAGCGGCGACGCGACACGCCTTGTACCCGCAGAACGCATCCGTGATGGGCAGCCCGAGCACTTCATTGATCAGATGTGTGATCTGGGCGTTGATCCGCCGCCGATCGGGTGGCGGCAGGTCGTCGGCCGGCGTACCTCGCATGTAACGGGACCCGCTGATCACATCGGAGTCGTCGGCAGCCGCTGCGGCCACGAAGTCCGGGATGCGGCAGGGCTCGTGTTGTTCGTCGCAGTCCATCGTGATGATCCAGTCGTAGCCGCGGCGGGCGGCGTACGCGAACGCATCAATCAGACTTTGGCCGTAGCCGCGATTCGTCGCATGACGAATCACCGCGATCTCAGGCTGCTCGGTGAGAATGCCGGGCGTGCCGTCCGTCGAACCATCGTCGACGACCAGGATGTCGGCAATGTACCTGCGCACTTCAGACAGGACGCGCCGCAGGTAGCGGTCCTCGTTGTAAACGGGAATTGCCAGCAGTGTCCGCATCGCCACCTACTACCCACGTGCGATAGGCGCTCGATTACCGGCAAGACGTACCGGCCTGCCTGAACCCACCTATGATAGGCCAGCGGCAAGGCAAGTCAAAGCGCCACCCGTTGCGCCTACGCAGGCCGAATTCGACAACCCGGACACGCCCGCCCACAACAGCTACCAACACGCCGCACCAATGCCGGGATGACGGCGGCGTGCGTGCTTGTCAGGCCAATCGCTCGAAGGCCTTGATCACGGCGCTTCGGACCTGCTCGATCGTCCGAGCGTTGTCGTTGCATAGCTCGTCGATTGTCCGGCGAGCCCATGCAAGGCGGTCGGGGGCGACCATGTCGGCATGCCCGTGCGGGCCTGACGAGCGTGAACCGAAGATCTGCCGGTGCCCATCGACGCCATCGCTTGCCCACACCGTGTCGATATGACGCGACACGTCCCAACCACGGCGCCGAACAGAAAGGAAAAACATCAGAGCGACCCCACGTAGCGCCGTCTCGGGCACCCGGTTCGTCTCGCAGATCTGGTGGCGCGCCTGCTCGAACGTGTCGGCGTGCAGGTTTGTAGCCAGCATGTGGCCCGCGCTCGGTAGATCGAAGTACGCTCGCAGATTCTCGCCCCAGAGGTAGGCGTAGTACTGCCCGTCGCCGATCTCGTGGCAGATGTAACAGCGCCGAGTTTGCCGGCCTTGTGCGCCCCGCCCCTCAGCAATAGTCGCCGCGCCGTCGGCGGCCACCAGTTCCACGCCGGGCGGCACGAAGTTCAGCAGCGCGCCCATGACGGTCGTTTTGCCGGCCCCGCCCGGTTGGGCGCCCACCAGGAATGAGGCCCCATCGCTGATGGCCGCCAAGGCGTAAGCTGCCAGTTCGGTCGTGAACGTACCCGCCTCGAGCAGATCGACAATCGAGAGCATACGCCCCCCGCGCTGATTGCAGCGGTCGATCTGCTCACAGTGTCGACGAACGTCTTCGGCGGTCATACAACCGCACCGCATGTGTGTGCTGGAAAGCTGAAGATACCTCCCGTTCGGCCTGGCGCCATCGACCCCAGTTGCCGGCAAACCGATTCGCGGCCCATGCCTCTACCGACCATAGCGCATCCCCTCGTCGACCATCGCCAGGTAGTTGTCCAACGGAATGTAATTAGCCACGCTGTTGCCCGTGCCCAAACAGTAGCCGCCGCCGGGGTGGCAGACGTCGAGCGTGTCGCGGACCCGTTGGCGAATCGCCGACTCGTCGCTGCGACACAGGAAATCCACGTCGATGCCGCCAATCAGCGAGAGTCGCTCCCCCCAGGCTCTCTTGGCGTCACGGACATCTTCGATCGTATCCTCGAAGCTGTGCTTCGCGTCGATGCCTACGTCGTCAATCAGATCCTCCATAACGTCCGACAAATTCCCACAGGAATGCAGCAGGTAGGGTCGGCCGGCCGCATGGGCCTTGGCCGCGAGCTGCTTGTGCCCGCTGAGCACGAGTCGACGAGTATCATCCGGTGAGATCAGCAAACCCGTCTTGAACCCCATATCGTCGCTGCCCCAAACCGCCTGGACACGATCGAATTGCAGATACAGATCCACCTCGGTCCGGTGGAAGGCGAGGATTCGCTGGTGGACGGCTTCCACAAGGTCACGCTGATCGTACAAAGCGAAGCAGAGCGATTCATACCCCATCAGCCAGCTCAGCAACTCACAGAAGTGCCCCGTGCCCCCGGCGATAATGCACATGTCCTCGGGCAGGTTCTTCTCGTACCACTCCAGGTCGCGCGTGGCCGAGGGCGTCGATGGGTCGGGCCACGGGTAGGCGTCGAACCCCTCCCGGGTTGCCAGCGGACCGGTGTGCTCGTCGGTGTAGCGGCGTCCGCCCTGGCGGGCGAGAGCCGCTGTGTCATCGGTGGTCAACAGATCGAACTGCCACTGAACGTCGGACAGGCTGACGTACACATAGTCGATCCCGCAGAACCGCTGTACGGCGATGTACTTCTTTTTCTCGAAGTCCGGGTCGCTCGGATCAAGACCCTCGGTCAGGCCGAAACGCGCCGCAATCGCGTCGCGGACCTCCGCGTCATGGAACAACTCCATGAAGTACACGCGGTCGGGCGTGTCCTTCCGCCGAATAGCATCCAGCAAGCCCTGCCAGTTGGGTTGGAAAGATCTGCTCAATAAGGTTTTCGGCTCCACGCTGCTAATCTCCCTAAGCGAACTACCTTCGATACGGACATCAAGTCAACATCGAACCGGCAATCCGATCGGGTGTCGCGCCGACATCATATCGTTTTTCAGCGCGGCGCCCAAAGAAGCATCGGGCCAAACAACCGAGTGGCCGAGATGCCCAGACAATGTGCGCTGGTCGAGGCGGTACGATGGGCCCTGAACCGCGCCCCCAAGATCCGCCACTATCGACACGCACGCGAAGCGATGGACAAGAAGTTCGCAGGCATGAGCGGTGTACACACGATCAACAACGCGTGCCTGACGATCTGGGGCCTGAGCATCGGCGGGACGGATGTGACCAGGGTGATCGGCGAGACGGTAGCCATGGGCATGAATAACGATTGCACCGCCGCTACGGCCGGCAGCATTGTCGGGGCGGTGGTGGGCAAGCGTGGCGTGCCCAAACACTGGTATCGCCACTTCAACAACACGGTGCACTCGTACCTGATCGGGCGGCGGCGCTTCACAATCCCCGGTCCGACGAGCCGGTTCGCCAAACAAGCCAAGGGCGTCTTTGGCGATTGACCGAGCTGTAATCGCTTTTATAGCAAAGCCTTACGGCGCGAACCTTGGGCGATGGGTGGACCCTCTCGCATAGTCTCCAGGGCACACCGACACCTCAAGCACCGCGCGCTTCGCGGCGGCGCCAGCCATGCTGCGTGCTTGGCAAACACAGTGGACAACCCCGGCCGATTGCTGTATCAAATAGGTAGATTCGACGCCGCGGGCGCAGCGCCGTTTGCTGCGTTGCGGCGTATCGGGTCACGTCGGCTGGATGTGTTCGATCGGCCGATCGGTGCGGGCGTAATTCAGCGGTAGAATGCCAGCTTCCCAAGCTGGACGTCGAGGGTTCGAATCCCTTCGCCCGCTGTTTTCGCAAATGCTTGGAGGACACAGGTTTGCAGACCTGTGTCCTTCTTTTGGGTCGCCTTGAAATGGCCGAAAAGGGCCATCTTCGGCCGAGTGGGTCAAAAGTGGGTCACTCATGATCGCCTTCAATCCGGCATGAAAGCCTCGACAACCTTCCTGGCTTTACCCAAGAAGTCAGGACCGACCTTGAGATAGTGATTCCTGGTCGTGCTGATCTGGCTGTGGCCGGCAGGGGCAATAGCCGCATGTCCTTATCCTTGGGGGTCCACTCGGGGCCATCGGCTCCCGATCGCTTGCGGGCGATGCGCAGCAGCCCCTTCTCGAAATCGATATCCGACCAGGTAAGGTGGAGTACTTCACCCAACCCCAGCCCACAGCAATAGCCCAGCGTGATCATCCCCCGCCACCGCAGAGACGGGCAGCTCTCGAGCAACTGGCCGAATTCCTCAACTGAAATGAGGTGCCAGGCGGCCTGCCCGACCTTCTCCTGGGGGATCGTGGCGAACGGGTTGCCACGCAGCAGCTGGCAATCCACTGCCTCCCGGAAGATCCGGCGGCATTCACGTATGAGCTTGTTTGCGGTCGCCGCAGACAGTGTCTTGCCGCGGTGTTCGCGCTGGCGATACCAGCTGATGAACTGGCGCGCCCGCAGCGGCGTGATCTTGCCGATCACCTGGTCGTCCCCGAAGTACTCCTTGAGGTACCGCAGGGTGCGGCCGTGCTCGTCAAGAGTCGAAGAAGCCAGATCTCCTCGCAGTCCCAAGTACATCGGCTCGAATGCCTTAAGTGTCAGCAGTCCCGGTACGTCTGCCTTTGCCACATCGCAGATCTTCCCCTTGCGGCAGAAGCTGACGCCGTGGCGATCGGCCGCCAGGTCAGGAACAGGTACAAAGCATTTTCCTGATGGGTACCGATCTACTTTGTCCGTGCGTTGCTCCGGAGGGCATTGACGTTCTCGATGCAGTTGGTCGTCCGGAACGAACGCCCCAACTGCTGGGCCAAGCCCAGACGATGCAACGTCAACGTCTCCTCGAACCCCTCGTCCAGGCTCGCCACGGCTGATTGGTTCAACAACCCCAACTCCCCACGCAGCGTCTTGAGCGCCGCTTTCGCCTGCCCGGTCCGGACAGCCGCTGTCCATGACTTGACTGGGCATCCGGGTTCCGCCGCCTGGCTACCCGGAATCCGCCATCTGCACAGGCCCGGCAGCAGCCGTTGGCTGCTGCTGACAGACGCCACGGTCGGCGGCAGGCCCGCTGCCTACGTCTGGGCGCAGTTATGCGCTCGGCTGGGCAACCTCGACGCGGCGCTTCTGCACCCGCACAACAGCCCGTGCGGATATCGGGAGCAGGTGACCCTTGGGAGCGCCGGCCAGATCACCTCGGTGGCCCGTAAGTACCTCACCGACCTTGCCGTCGAACCGTGCGAGGCTGGCCGCTGCCAGATGATCGCCATCCGCGCATCAGCCTTCCAGGAGCTCTGCCGCAATCAGCAGCCTGCGGATTTCTCGCGACTGCAAGACGCTGTGGCCACCAGCAGTCTGATATCGCGCCATCTGCGGGTGGCGATCCCAACGTATGACCTGACCGACGATCGGCACATCGTCCGGCTCCAGGACGACGTCCTTGTGCGACATCGCGAACTGCTGCCCAAGCCGCTTCGCGTCGCAGAAGTGGACTCCGTGATGGTTGACGAGTCGGCGGACGTCGACCCCTCGGCGTTGGTACGAGGTCCCGCGGTGCTCGGCCGACATGCGCGGGTCCTGGCCAAGGCCGTTGTCCTGGGTCCGTGCACGGTCGGTGACGGCGCGGTCATCGGTCGGAGCTCTGTCGTGCGCAACAGCGTGATTCTGCCAGGCGTTTCGGTTCTCGCAGGGGTACATGTCGATTCCTGCGTGGCGGGCAACTCACATAGCAGCACGGCGGCGGGTGGCGGCGACACTCGCCCCAAAACGGGGAGTAGCGCCGACGGCTGGTCCCACTCGCCACTGCGGGACGCCTCTATCCCATCGGCCAAAAGCATACTTCACCGCGCGGTCAAACGAACTGTCGATATCGCCCTGTCGTTGATCGCGCTGGCGCTTCTGGCGCCGGTCTTCCCGATTATCGCGCTGGCCATCAAAGCTCAGCGGCCGCGGGCCGGCGTTCTACATGGCCCCCCGCCAGACGATGGGAGAGCGGACCTTCAGCTGCCTCAAGTTCCGCACGATGGTCGCCGATGCCAAGAGCCGCGAGGAGCAACTCCTTGAGGCCAATACGGTCGACGGCCTGCATGTGGACATCTTACGTGACCCCAGGATCACACGGGTCGGCCAACTCCTGCGGCAGACCAACCTCGATGAGACTCCGCAGTTCATCAACGTGCTATTAGGGCACATGAGCATCGTGGGCCCACGTCCGTCCCCGGACAACGAAAACCGGCTCTGTCCTGCGTGGCGGCAGGCCAGGCTGTCCGTTCGCCCCGGGATCACGGGGCTATGGCAGGTGTGTCGATCGCGCTACCGCGGCGACAACGACTTCCAGGAATGGATCTATTACGACATCGAGTACGCCCGGCATCAGTCGCTCGGGCTGGATTTCCGCATCATGTGCAGGACACTACAGATCGTGGCCGTCGGCTTTCTGCCCGTTCGCCGTCGCCTGGGGCTGCCGAAGACAGGCCCGGCGCTGTGGTGGCAGCCCAAGCCGGCGTATGGTAGCCCTGCTTGGCGCTGACCAGCACCGCCGCGGCCGGCCGGGAGAGGTTCACGCTATAAGTGCCGGTGTCCTGGGGCGCCTGGATGACGCTGCCCTCGATCAGAATCGTCTCGCCGCCCGTGGCGATCCCGGTGTGCACTACCGCGATCGGTTATGGCAGGTGTGGATCCTGGCCGCTATAGGCAATGGTGTTCTGGGCCCCGCCGATCTGGATCAGATCGGCCCGGCGGGGCGTGCCGCCGAAGCCGTCCGGGTTGGTCAGTCCGTAGTCGCGGTCGAACGAGCCGAATGAACTGCCGCCGAACGCCTCGGGCTGGGTCACGCCGGTGTCGGTCACCAGGTCCACCGCGAAGGCGGCCAGGCCGTCGTTCTGCCCGTCGTTTTCCACCAGGCCGCTGATCTCGTACTTGACCCAGCTATTCGGCCCGATCAACTCGGGCGAGATCGGTTCGATCCGCACCGTAAAGTCGGTCGCTGAAGACATGCAGGTAGCTGTCAGTACGACCACGGTACTAAGAGACATGAAACGGTTCATCGGTTGTACTCCTGTTCTTTCGCGGTCTGGGGCCGCCGTCGTGTTCGGCGTGTTGCTCTTGTCCCGAGACTCACCGCGAATCGTGGACGCTTTCAGTACGTTGTCCACATGCTTCCTCCCGGCGCGGCGGATGGCGCCAACCCAGCCCTCATGGCGACGTCGCCGCAGCCGAGCACGCCGGGCTGTGCGACATTGCACCAGCTGCCGGCTCCGTCCTTCTTACTGAGTGCCTGGAGCAACCGTCGTCTAGCGCGTATTTTCTGGCTCGGAGCCTTGTAATCATCGGGATCTCTCGCAGGTTCTCGACCTTGGAGCGACGTGCTTTGGTCAGACCCTCCGCTATTGACGATACATACGAAGAGAAATAGTCCTACTGTTGCGCGCTGTCTGTGTCGGCCTTGTCGCTACTGTGCCTAGCATATCGATCTCCGGAGCATAGTACCTGCTCGTGCCTGACGACAGCGTTACGACTGCTGAAGCATGGTCCCGATCATACTGTACCACTGCCGCTACGGACGCATTCGGGTCTGACTTAGGAGGACCAGCTACCACGACAACGTTGAGGCCGTATGTTTCGTCAATCGCGTAGGTGCCCTCTGGTAGAAACTCGGTCCCACTTCTCCAATGCTCACGTAGGTGACTATGGACCCATGCGAGGAGACGTGCTTCCAGCGCTCGATACTCACGACTATGGGACGTCTCCCCGTCACAGCGAAGCACATACAGCGCCGCCGTGAGCGCAAACAAGCTCACCGCCGCCCAAGCCACCCCGGTGCGGAATGAGTTCGACCGAGTCCAGCCCATCGTCCCTACCCTCACTTCCCTGACACCTCGCGGCGCAGGTCGTACCAGTCAGCCCACGGTGTAAATAATATTCCATTTGATGAATAATACTCGCCGCCTGGCGCAATGAAATTCAACCACCCGAGATTATGTGAGAAACATCCATAGTGGATTATGACGGCTATCTTGTGATGCAGTTTCGACTGAATGGATCTGCTAGCCTGATCGTAGAAGCTCATTTCTACCGGCAGTAT
>Ga0272442_10011750_pt1 | contig 10651 bp, 10 predicted proteins | sample SSMForm2O_FD_200262 | JGI IMG/M metagenome (GOLD analysis project Ga0272442, IMG submission 200262) | Marine sediment archaeal communities from Little Sippewissett salt marsh, Falmouth, MA, United States - SSM-Form-2O | ecosystem: Environmental > Aquatic > Marine > Wetlands > Sediment ... | reverse complement strand
GGGCCCGGAATCGCAACCCGTTCCCCACGTCTATCTCCACGTGTTCGAGCCCCTTGAGCGTGGACACCCCCGCCTGGTCTTCGGGCAGCATCGAGCGCAGCCAGTCCGGCACCGACATGGAGAACCGCAGCAGCAGGCCCGGTTCCATGGAGGTCAACAGATCTGGGTGGCGTTTCAACAGACTCTTGGGATCGTGCTTGGCTTTCAGCAGCGCGGGATACTCCGCCAAGGGAGCGAACAGTAAGAGGTTGCCGCCCACCACGGCCATGCCGGTCCCGTCCGGCGCCTCCCAGACGTCCCGGCCGCCCATGCTCTTCTTCACCGACCGCGGCTCCAGCTTCCCGGGAAGATCCGGAGGAAACTTTCCCGACACCGCCATCACCATCCCGGGCGCCGCATTCTGGCGCAGGCGGACGCCCACTACGGCTCGGTCCAGGTCCTTGAGGGGATCAATTCCCGCCGACGCCTTGGCCGACGCCAGCAAGGTGTCCAGGGTGGTGCGCTGCATCTTCCACATCTGCAGCAGCGCGGGATTCTTGGCCACCAGCGGCGCCTTCTCGATCTCGTCCAGGCTCTCGTTGAGCAACTTGGCCATCCCGGCCAGGTCCACCAGAACGACCATGTCCGAACCGGGATCCAGCCTGGACAACAATGACACGAAGCTGTCGGCCAGCCCGGTCCGGGCCGCCCGGGTGTCGTTGGAGCAGGCCGCCAAAAGCAGCAGCCAGGGAAGCAAAAGACAAATTACCCGCTTCATCGGTTCTCCTTTTAAAAGTCTGAGTTTGTGAATATGAACCGGCAGGACTGTTTTTGCAACTAATGAAAAAGCGGAGGGCTGCGTTTCACCGCGGCCCTCCGCGCATAAAGATGCAGGGGACATGGACGATCGGGTTGATCCGGCAAATGAGCCCGCGTACCCGGCCCGTCACCACCTCTGCTTCCAACACTCCCGGCCCCGACAGCCAAACCTTCTCATCTGCGGCGGATGCCCGTCCTCCACGGATGTCTCAACCGGTGATCGGACTACCCCTGCAAAAGTTATTCAAAGAGCGTGTCACCAACTGGCTATCAGCATGCAACTGCCGCCGGCGGATTCCCCGCAGGACAACTCGCGGACAAACACCTTGCTGGTCTTACTGATGCTGGCTATGACCCCGGCGATGAAACCCGCCAGGTAGAAGCACTTCTTGCCTTCCGGGTGGCAGACGCCATCGATCTGGCGGCACAGGGAATTATACACCCGGAAGGTCACGTGCTGGTTCGACTCCTCGAGGATGCTGGCTATTCCCAGGCCGCACTCCTTTACCGCCACCAACACGTCGGTCAGGCTGCGTGCGCGCACCTCCCGGCCGTCCTTCTGCCCTTCCGCGTACATTTCCGTGGGGGTGAGGCCCCAGCGGATCATGTCGGCTATCTGGCGCTTGCGCTGAGTTGCCGTGCCGCGCAGGCGCGAAATCATTCTCAATTCACTGGCCGTGCTCATTGATCCGTACTCCACCTATTTCTCCCCAACATTCAACCAGCAAGATCCGTACCATTTGTTACATTTTGGTGTCCGTCCTTATCTGTTTGATATAAGACTGCAATTTAAGATTAAAGCACTGCTGCAAAAAGAAATTCATGGTAAATAAACCTCACTCAACGCTGAATGGGTATTGCAAAGCCCTTCATAATGGCACCAATACATATAATAAATGCGGAATAATGCATGAGGTGTTTTTACCCCATATTGGATATCTATTGTCCGTAAACGTAGGGGGTTTTCCCGAAGGACGGGTACGGGTATCATAGGGGCATGGAAACCCTTAAACGTATCGGATTGGCGGCCGTGTTGATCCTGGGTCTGTCGGCATTGGGTGCGTGCTCATCCGGCAGCGGCCCGGATGTGCAGGATGGTGACGGAGGTGGGGGGGATGACGGTGTTGGTGGGGATGATGCTAGTGGAGGAGACGACGCCAGCGGGGGAGATGATGCATCTGGAGGAGATGATGGAGGAGTGATCGTGGAGGAGGATGAACCTCTGGGTGACGGAGACAATTCCGGCGACCCCGGGACTGATGGGGCCGCGGACGGCGGCGACGGGGCGGAGGATGGAGGTGGCGACGTAACCGATGAAGATCCCTGTGCCGGAACCGGGGCGTTTGATTATTCTTGCGATCCGGAGGACGAGTCTACCTGTCCGGGGGGGTTCTGCATACTGGGGATGTGCATCGGGCCGGTGCTGGACACCGACCGATGGGACGATTGCGGGAACGGCGGCTGCGATGTCTGCGAGACGGAGGAGAATTGTCCGGTGGACTGCGGGTCGGCGCCGCCGATGTCGGGGAGCAAGGAGTACGACAACCAAACCACCCTCACCGTCTGGGTGCACGGGTTCTACAACAAGAGCCCCGACGAGATGCAGAACATGGTCTACGGGCAGGCGGAGGGCTGCGGGGGGCTGATGACCGACATGGGCCTCTTCGGGGTCACCATCCCCTGCGGCGACACTCCCCAGACCGAGACCCTCCCCTACCAGATGATCGAGGTGGAGTACTACGGCGGGGTTCCCGCCGCCTGGCTCAGCCAGGAGGATATCGACGAGATCGAGCAGTACCCCTACGAGGGCACCAGCGCCCTGCAGCGCTATGCGCTGATCGTAGGCAAGTTCATCCGCCACCGGCTGGAGCTGACCGGCGCCACCCACGTCAATCTGGGCTGCCACTCCATGGGCTGCTTGATCGTCCGGCACGTGATCGAGAACAACATCGAGAACCTGGCCGCCGAGAACCGCTTCGTGCGCTGGTTCTCCAGCGCGGGGGTTATCGGCGGGGCCCAGCTGGCCCGGCTGTACGACAACCCCACCATCCGCGACGCCGCCGCCATGCTGGGCATGGAGCTGAACGACTTCGTGATCATGCACCCCGACTTCGTCCAGGACTACACCTGCGTCTGGGATCACAAGCTGCATGCGGGCAACAGCCCCCTGTGGGGCGGCATGCTGATCCACCACTCGGCCGCCTGCGACCCGCGCATCGCCGAGGCCATCAACATCGCCCTGATCGACATCAGCAATCCAGACGACCTGCCCAACGACGGGATCATGTTCACCCAGGACGAATACTTCCATTCCCAGGCCCCGGCGGCTTCCCACGTGGCCCCCGGCGGGGAAGTGCTGGCCGCCACCCGCAACCTGGTCTACGTGGATCACATGACCCTGCCCAACACCGAGCAGGCCGCCCTGATGGCCGCGGCCGGGCTGTTCCACCGCCGCAAGGTGTTCATCACCCTGAAACTGGTGGAGCTCTACCAGGACCGTGAAACCGGCAGCGGCGAGCACGGCGTGGCCCCCGCGGAGATCTCGATCGAGAGCGAGGTGCGCTACAACCCCTACGTGTCTGACACCTTCGGCCGCGACTTGCTGCTGCACGACGACAAGATCGCCTACCGCACCCCCGAGATGCTCACCCTGAACGCAGGCGACGTCCTGGAGCCCGACCTGCCGATTTTCGCCGGGCCGGTCTTCGACGGCATGACCGACCTTTTTCTGGACCTAAAGCTGCTGGAGGTGGACTGGTACCCGCGAATGGGAGTGCGCGAGTGGGTCTTCGACGCCCACGAACTGATCCTGGGTTTCACCGGCCAGGTGCCCCTGACCGACGACGTGATAATGCTGGGCTCGGAATTCGGCCGGGCCTGGCTAGAGGTTAAGGTGGTCCCGCTCTACTGACCCGGCTTCCAGACTTTCCAGACCTTGCCTGCCAGATCCGGACCGGGCTTGAGGGTCTTTCCACCCGGCTCCCAGCCGGCCGGCATGACCTCGCCGGTCTCGCGCACGTGCTGGAAGGCCTTGATCTGACGGAGCAGCTCCTTGACGCTGCGGCCCACCGGCGGGGAGAGGATCTCCATGGCCTGGATGACCATGTCCGGATCGATCAAGAACCGCCCGCGGATGTTCACCCCGGCGGCCTCGTCGTAGACCCCGTAGATCTGGCCCACGCGTCCGCCCTGGTCGGAAAGCATGGGAAAGGGCACCCCGCCGTCGACCATCTTGGAGAGCTCCTCCTCCTGCCAGATCTTGTGGACGAAGCGGCTGTCGACACTCACCGAAAGGGACTGCACTCCCAGCGCCTTCAATTCCTTCTCCGTGGCGGCAACTGCCGCCAACTCGGTCGGTCAGACGAAGGTGAAGTCGCCGGGGTAGAAGCACAGCACCACCCACTGGCCCTTGTACTCCGACAGCTTGACGTTCTTGAACCCGCCGTCCACGTATGCGCTCAACTCGAAATCCGGGGCCGGCTTTCCGACTTCCGCCCTCATTGCGTATACCTCCCGTTTACTGGTTTCAGCTGCTTGGCCCGATCCCTGCTCGGGTTTCAACCCGATGGGACCCTTGGCGGGCGAGACGCATTTATCTTCGGCCATACCCACCTCCAGAGTTGATTCTCCTAGGTATTTTCCCCACCGCTTAATAACGCATAAACCGGCTGGTCTTGTCAATAGGCAGGTATTTGACAATGGCGACATTCCTCTGGTATATCAAGGCCATGCTGGATTCAAGCGACAGAGTGAAGGCCTGGATGGTGTTCTTGATGATGTTCGGGATGTTGCTGCTGGTGTCCTCGAGCGTCATGGCCAAGCCGTGGAAGGGATGCATACCGGGGAAGACTTCCCGCTCCCAGGTGACCAGGAAGTTCGGCAAACCAACCAAGGAGTTCTCCAAGGGAGGCAAGCTCTCCGACGGCATCAACTACCAGGGAGATGCGGCCATCGAGGGTTCGCTGGAAACCAACTTCTATTTCAACAAGAAGGGCATCCTCTTCCGCATCGACGTGTTTCCCTCCAAGGAGATCAAGAAGGCGGACATCATCCGCGTGTACGGAAAGGGCTACGCCGAGCGCAGGACCGAGAAGGGCTTCGTGTTTTTCAACTACTGGCACGAAGGGATGGTAATCTTCTTCGGCCAGGACACGGACAAGGTCCATTCGGTCATGTTCATCGAGCCGGCCAGCGGCTCGAAGAAGCGCAAGTAGCCCTGGCCGCAAACAGTCCGTTTTCTGACAGGTCATGCTTACGTACGGGCTAACCGGCGGTATCGGCACCGGAAAGAGTACCGTCGCCGCCATGTTCAGGGAGCAGGGAATCCCGGTCTTCGACGCCGACGACCTGGGCCGGCAACTGCTGTCCACCACCGGACTGACCGCCCGGGTATTGCGGCGCTTTCCGGAGTGCGCCGGCTCCGACGGCCGTATCGACCGGCGTAAGCTGGCCGACTTGGTGTTCGGCGATGAGGAATCCCGCCGGGCGCTCGAAGACCTGCTGCATCCGGCCATCCTGGAGGAGTTCGAACGGCAGAAGAGCCGGGTGGGCCGGCCGCAGCCCGCCTATTGCCTGCTCGAAGGAGCGGTGCTCCTGGAGAGTCGTACGGATTTCTCATTGGCCGGTCTGATCGTGGTGACTGCTCCAATGCAGACCCGGCTGGAGCGGCTGAAGAAACGGGACGAAAACGATGAAGAACAACTGCGCCGGCGCATGGCGGCGCAGCTTCCGCAAGACGAAAAAGTTGCGGCAGCCACCCACCTGATCGACAACGGGGACGGGCTGGAGCAAACCCGCGCTCAGGTGGAATTGCTGGCGGCCAGGTTGGCCGAGGAGAACGGAGGGGTGGTATGACGGCGAAGAAGACAACCAAGAAAGCTGCAAAAAAAACCAGGTCCAGGTCCGGAGCTGCGCAGCAGAGACAGGTACTGGTTACCGGGTATCCGGGGTTTATCGGGAAGGAGTTGGTGCGCAAGCTGGTTCAGGCCGAGCCGGAGAGCACTTTTTACCTGCTGGTGCAGAACAAGTTCGTCGACGGCGCCAGGAAGTACATCCGCTCATTCCGGCGGAAAAAGCTGGACAAGATCAATATTCTCTCTGGGGACATCGCCAGCATGCACCTGGGGCTTTCCGCCAAAGAGCTCAAGCATGTGGCCCGCAGCGTCACCGATATCTACCACCTGGCGGCCATCTCCTATCTGGGGGTTTCCGACAAGGTCATGTGGAACGTGAACGTAAAGGGGACCCAGAACCTTCTGGAGGTGGCCGATCAGGCCCGCAACCTGCACCGGTTCAACCACGTCAGCACTTGCTATGTATCCGGAAACCGCCAGGGGGTCATAACCGAGGACGAACTGGACCACGGCCAGAGCTTCCGCAACGCCTACGAGTCCACCAAGTTCGAAGCCGAGATGCGGGTCTTGAAAGCCAGCGAAAGGCTGCCGGTTTCAATCTACCGACCCTCCATCGTAGTGGGCGACTCCAAGACCGGTGAGATCCAGCGCTTCGACGGCCCCTACTTCATGGGCCTGCTGCTGGCCTCCTCCCCGGTCTCGGTCCCCCTGCCGCTGCCCGGCAAGGGGATGGGCCCGCTGAACATGGTTCCGGTGGACTACGTGGTGGACGCCATCTATCACCTCAGCCTGCACCCCCGGGCGGTCGGCAAGACGTTCCACCTGGTGGATCCCAATCCGCTCTCGGCGCGCAAGGTCTACGAGCTGATCGCCGCCCGGGCGGGGAGAAAACCACCGAGGGTCTCGGTCTCCGCCGGGCTGGCCAAAACGCTTTTGAAGATCCCCGGCCTGGAAAAGATCTCCAGGGCGCACCGCCAGGCCATCGACTACGTCAATACCCTGGCCATCTACAACAACAACAACACCGAGAAGCTGCTGTGGGGCTCTCCGATAGTCTGCCCCCCGTTCGAATCCTACCTGGACAACCTGATGGAATACGTCCGCGCCACCTACAAGGCCCGCAAGCAAAAGGAGGAACTCGCGGACGATCCCCTGGCGTAAACCTTGCGGTGAATCAACCGATCTCGATGACTTTTTCCTGAAGCAACTGCACCAGGATGCGCATGGCCTCCAATTGCGGCAGCCCGCAGATGGAGATGATCTCGTCGAGGGAAAGCGATCCGTCCACCAGCGATAAAACGAATCCCGCGCGGTTGTCGAGGTTGAGCCAGATGATCTCGTCCTGGGACATGCGCACGCGGGGAGTGCGGTTCAAATCCCCCAGCTTGGAAGACAACATGGCCATCAGCTCGCGCTCGGAGTCATCCCGCATCCGCCGGGCCTCATAATGCCCGGCGTCCAGCTCCAGAATCTTGTCCAGCAGTTCAATGGCCCCGCTGAAGTCGTCCAGTTCCAGCATGTCGCGGGCGCCCTTCATAAGCGAATCGACTTCCGACACCGCCGAGATCCCCGGCACCGCCGGCGCTCCGGCGGGTTCGTCGCCCCCAACCAGGTCGAGCAGATCGGAGCCGGGCTTATCCAGGATCGGACTGCCCAGCGGCGGAGTGGTCTCGGGCCGGGGCGTCTGGTAGAAGGCCATCCCCGGTTCCGTCTGCGGAGCCAGTGGCTCCGGAGCCGGAGGCTCCTGAGCCGGAGGCTCCTGAGCCGGAGGCTCCTGAGCCGGAGGCTCAGGAAGTTGAGCCGCCTGCGGCTCCGGATTCTCGGGAAACCGTTCGAGCGAATCCCGTTCGACTTTTTCCTCCACCGGCGGCGGCTCCGGCTGAGGTGGCGGAGGGATAGCCTCGGGTGGAACGACTTGATCCGGCGGCCGGACCATAGTGGGAACCGCCTCGTATTTCTTGGTGGGCTCCAGCTGATCGCGCACCAGGTTGTCATCCGCCGCGGGAGGTGCGGGTTGCGGCTGGACCGGCGGCTGCGGCTCCAGAGGCTCCGGCTCCACCTCCTGTAGCTCCGGCTCCTCCTCCGGTAACTCCTCGATTATCTCTATCGCCTCGACATCTCCAGGACGAGGCGGCAAGGTTGATGCCGAGTCCTGCTTAGCCTTTTCCTCCGGCGTCAAGACCTCTGACCAGTCCCCGGCCAGGGGTTCTATTTCCTCCTGCTCGGGAGTGAGCACCTTTTGTGGTTCCAGTTCGGGTTCGGGTTCCGGCTTCGGCACCGCAGACGGAGCCGGTGGCAGATCCGGTTTCTCGGTCGGTTCGCGCTTGGCGAAGTCGTAGAGGTCGCCCCACTGATCGCTCTGCAGGATAGGCTTGGCCGGCGGAGTGAAGGCGCCACTTTCGAAACTGGCGTGTTCCTCGGTTTCGGGCGGCGGTGGTGAAGCCTCCGCGGGTTCTGCCACTGGTGCCGGCTCTACCGGCACGACGTCCGGCGCGGAGATCTCTCCGGAGCTTTCGTCGGGACGATAGGGCCGGTCCTGGCTTTCCGGGCTTTCCTCGCGTTCCTGCTTGGGACCCCAGTTCTCCTGGACGAAGCGAATGTATTCCTTGGCCTTGTTGTTTCCGGGATCCATGGCCAGAACGGTGTTCCAGGCCTCCAGGGCCGCATCGCGGTTTCCCAAGCCGTAGGCGGTCAGCCCCTGATCCAGGAGAATCCGTATTTTCTCGGAATCGGACATGGCTGCCTAGGCACCGGGCGTCTGCTTGCGGCCGGCCAGGCTGCGGAAGGTGTCCACCGTGCGTTTCAGGCCCTCGGCCACGTCGTGCAATGCGTCCAGGTCCCGGCGCTGAATCGCCTTCTTGGCGCGCTCCATCAGATTTTCGGCTTTCTTCAAGGCGTCCTTGGAGAACTGCGACGCGGAGATCACTTGCTCCACCGTGGGAAGCAGCTTGGTTATCTCGCCGATCATCGCCTCGGCCTGCGAGCGCACCTTGTCGAACTGATCGTCCTGGGCGGCCGCCAGCAGGTAGTCCTTGTTCTCCTCGGCCATCGACTGGATCTCGTCCTCGGTCAGACCGGAAGTGGCGGTGACTACGATGGACTGCTGCCGGCCGGTTTCGCGGTCCCGCGCGGCGACGCTGACGATCCCGTCGGCGGATATCTCGAAGGTGACCTCGATCTCCACCTCGCCGCGGGGAGCCTCGCGCAGGCCGGTGAGGATGAATTCGCCCAGCAGCTCGTTGTCGGCGGCCACCTTGCTCTCGCCCTGGAACACCATGATCTTGACGGTGGTCTGGCCGTCCTTGACGGTGGTGAATATATGACCGGCGCTGGTCGGCACGGTTGTGTTTTTCTCGATCAGGATCTGGAAGTACCCGCCCACAATCATGATCCCCAAAGAGTGGGGCGTGACGTCCAACAGGAGGGTCTCCTCCTCGTCCTCGGGCTTCTCCGCCACCAGGGCGTAGGCCTGGATGGCGGCCCCCAGCGCAACCACCTCGTCGGGATGGACGTTCCTGGAGGGCTCGCGCCCGAAGAACTTCTGCACGGTCATCTGCACCTTGGGCATGCGCGTCTGGCCGCCTACCAGGATCACTTCCGAGATTTCATCTTTGCGTATGCCCGCCTCGGTCAGAGTCCGGTCGCAGATCTCGACGGTGCGCTCGATCAGATCCACCGTCAGTTCCTCCAGCTTGGCCCGGGTCAGGACCTTCTGGAAGTGCAGGGTCTTGTTCTTTCCGGCGCTGTAGAGGAACGGCAGGTTGAGCTCCACCTCGTTCTGGAAGCTCAGCTCGCACTTGGCCTTTTCGGCGACGTCCTTGACCCGCTGCAGGGCCATGGGATCCTCGCGCAGATCCACGTTATGCTCTTTGGCGAAGGAGAACACGACCCAGTCGACGATGCGCCGGTCGAAGTCCTCGCCGCCCAGGAACGTATCCCCCGCGGTGGAGATGACCTCGTAGACGCTGTGGCCTATCTCCAGGATGGAGATGTCGAACGTCCCGCCGCCCAGGTCATAGACCGCCACCCTCTTTTCCAGCTTCTTGCCGAAACCGTAGGACAGCGCCGCCGCGGTGGGCTCGTTGATGATGCGGACGACGTCCAGGCCGGCGATCTTGCCGGCGTCCTTGGTGGCCTGACGCTGACCGTCGTTGAAGTAGGCCGGAACGGTGACCACCGCCTTCTCGCACGAAGCGCCCAGGTAGTCTTCCGCCACCCGCTTCATCTCGATCAGGACCATGGCGGAGATCTCCGGCAGGCTTAACTGCTTGTCCCCTAATTGGATGCGGATATCGTTGTGCGGACCTTCCACCAGCCTGAAGGGGATGTTCTTCTTCATGTCCTGCACCAGCTCGGAGTTCCACTTCCGGCCGATGAACCGCTTGGCTCCGTATACCGTGTTCTCCGGATTGGTCACCGCCTGGCGTTTGGCCAGGTGTCCGACCAGTCGGCGGTTTCCCGCGGTGATGGCCACCATGGAGGGAGTGGTGCGGTACCCGCCCTTGTTGGCGATGACCATGGGCGAACCTTCTTCCACCATGGCAACGCACGAATAGGTAGTGCCCAGATCGATTCCCAGTACCCGCTCCATCGCTCTCCTTACTTATCCAGCGACTTCTTGAGTTCCTTCAGGGTCTCCTCGGAACGCTCGTCCAGAGGATTCAATACAAGATAGCGCGTATACTCGCGAATTGCATTCTTTTTCATGTCCAGCTCGGCATACAGCTTGGCCAGGGTCAGCAGGTACTCCGGGTTGTCCGCCTCCAACTGGTTGGCCTTGCGGCTGAAGGTGAGCGCCTGGCGCATCTCCCGCCGCATCTCCAGGAGCAGCGCCGCCACCCGGTGGAGGCAACGGGCGTCGTTGGGGTTGGCCTCGATGGACCGGAGGTAGGCGGTTACGGCCTCCTCGATCCGGCCCATGGATTCTTCCATCCGCCCCCGCCGGTAGTCGTTGTCGGCCCGGATCTCGTCGGCGTGGGGCGCAACCTCGTCGAGCAGCT
>Ga0272442_10011749_pt1 | contig 10651 bp, 8 predicted proteins | sample SSMForm2O_FD_200262 | JGI IMG/M metagenome (GOLD analysis project Ga0272442, IMG submission 200262) | Marine sediment archaeal communities from Little Sippewissett salt marsh, Falmouth, MA, United States - SSM-Form-2O | ecosystem: Environmental > Aquatic > Marine > Wetlands > Sediment ... | reverse complement strand
GCTTCCACTCGTTCTTGCTCCTGGGAGCCCAGGTCCCCACACAGATAGGCCTCGATCTCGAAATCCGAAAGAGGCTCGAACTGTCCCTTAACCCGGGTGCGCATCACTTCCTCCTGGCATACTTGCGGGCGTAGTCGAGGAATTTGGCCAGCTTGCGCCTGACGGTTTTCTCGTTGATACCCAGTCGGTCTGCGATCTGCTGATGATCGAGCTCGTCGAAGTACCGATGTACCACGATTTGACGGACGTCCTTGGGAGCCCGGGCCAGGAGCTTGGCCACCAGTTCGTGCCTTGCAAACAGAACGTCCGCTCCCTCCCGCTCATCCCGGACGAAGGCTTCGATCTCGTCGTTGGCCTCCGGTTCGACCTTGCGCACAGAATCGAAAAAGCAGCGATTTGTGATGGTGAACAGCCACGCAATCGGCGAGGCTTCCCCGCGGAAGGATTTGCGGTACCTGTGGGCACGAAAGAAAACCTCCTGGGTCAAATCGAGTGCCTGCGCTTTGTTGCCCGTCAGACGCAAGCAGCGCCGGAACACCGCCTCGCCGTACCGCCGATACAGGGCATCGACGTCAAGCAAGGCGTGCCTCTGTCCGGATAGACCGCAACCCCGCGCCGCTAGCGGACATTTTATTAGCCCTCGCCGGCAAGTCTCCAGAAACTCTCATAAAAAAGCCAGCCGCACCTCCGACTTACACTCTAGCACAAAAAAAATGTCCATAGAAGGCGCCGCAGCCCGGTCCATAGAACGGGAGGCAGCCCATGCCTAAATCGGCGTTTTGGTTTTCTACTTCACTGTTATTACTGACCTTCTTTCTTTCAAGCCCCGCGGCCCGTGCGGAGGATTTCCTCACCCAGGTAGAATCCGAGAGCGCCCGGGCCCCCTGGCGAGGGTCCGAGTTCGTCTACCGCAACGTGTTTTCGGCCATCAGCCTGGATCCTTCCGCCGAGCTGACCTACAACCCCTCCTATGCCATGAGCTTCAGCTTCCGCCCCAGTTGGTGGTTTTCCGACCGGCTGTACGTGCGAGCCAACCTGGACGTGGTGCGGGAACTCACCCAGGCCGACGACACCACCTATGCCAACGAGGCTCTGTTGGGAGATCTGGTCCTCACCGCCGGGTACGCGCCGGTGGTCACCATACCGGTGGTCGACATCGCCGTGTCGGCGGACCTGGCCCTGCAAGTGCCCACCTCCAAGGTATCTAAGGCCCGCACCCTGGCCCTGGGCATCGGGCCGGGAGTGAGACTGTCGCGGTCCTTCAACCTGCTGTCCGGGATCTCGGTGGGCTACAGCCTCAGGGCCATGCCCCGGATTCACCAGAGCACCACCGCCGAGCTGGAAACCCCGCTGATTACGGGCTGCTCGGCTTCGGGCGGGGGTTGCGACGCCTACCTGCACACCGGGGTGCGCAACGCCCAGTTCCGCCTCCAGCAGCTGTTCTACGTCTCGGCCCGGATGCTGGACTGGCTTTCGGTCTCGGTCACCTACGGCATGTGGATCGACTGGCTCTACCCCATCGACATCGACGATCCCCGCATCTCGGCCGAAACCATAGAGCCCCAGGACCGGCGCTACGCCTCGGTGTGGGAGGTGGAAGTCCTGTTCGCGCCCCTCAAGGCTTTGAAGATCGGCGTGGGCACCAGCACTCTGGGCCCGCAGCTGGCTCCGGACTCCTCCTACTACAACCCGTTCTACAACCGCTACACGACCATCTTCGTGGACCTGCACCTGGACGTGGCCGGTTTGATATCCCAGATCACTCATTAATCAAGGAAGGATATATGAACATGGCAAGAAAACTTTTCTGGCTGTCGCTGGTTGCTTTGATCGCCTTCGGCTGCGCCGAGGAGCGCCCGGCCATCGATCGGGTTCAGCCCTACGCGCTGCAGAAGTCTCTCTTCGTGGGCGAGGACCTGGCCGATCCCGCGGACAACCCGGAGTTCTGGACCCAGGGCACCCTGATCGACGTGGGCGGGTACGGCGCCGCCCAGGACGGGCTGTTCGTCTCCACCTACGCCCAGTCCATGTCGCGCATGAAGTGGCAGATCACCGAGGACACCCTGCTGGGCCGGCTGGCCTACGAGCGCATCGAGGGCACCGACGGCCGCGGCGTCGGCCCGGCCACCAACGACGGCATCGTGGTGGTGGCTTTCCGCATCGAGAAGCACTTTGACATCGTGAACGCCTACAACCCCACCACCGGCGAGAAGCTGAACATCATCGAAGAAAACGACCGCGACCGCCCCTGGTACCAGCGCGAGTACATGCGGGTGGACTGGTCCAAGAACCTCAACACCGACGCCTACGATTTCGACACCCTGTCGCTGCTGGGGGTTTTCGGCGGAATCGAGTACGAACCCCTGGCCATGGACGTCACCGATCCCAACGATCCCAACGCGCCCTACTTCGACCTGGAGAGCGGCTACTTCGACGTCACCAACAAGGCCTTCGCCAAGCCGGGCCTGGTGGATCTTTCCAGCTTCGGCTGGGGGATCGACACGTTCCCCGCCTGCTTCCTGCCCGACGAGTTCATGAGCGGCACCTACCCCATGGGCAGTTGCAATCCGGTGGAGCTCACCGTGCGGCACTCCTTTAGGCGGGTGATCGACACCGACTACGAGCCGGCCGACTGGGACGGCTACCGCTTCCAGGCCTACGGAGCCTTTTACAAGGAGCGCTTCGGCTACGCCCGCAACTACGGGATGAGCGACGACCGCTGGCACCGCTTCATCACCCGCTACAACATCTGGGAGCGCAGTCACTACTACGACGACCCCGAAACTCTGACCGGTCCGGTGGAGTGTTATACCCCCCAGACCACTCCCTTCGGGGCCGACCCCCACCGCGACGACAACCAGAACGGCACCGAGGACGAATGCGAGCTGGTCGGCCGCGGCTCGCGCTGCGACACCTTCCGGCAGCGCTGCACCCTGCCGTTTTCCGACCGGCAGACGGTCACCATCCCCTGGTACTTCACCAGCGGCGGAAACCAGGAGTTCTTCGACGCCTCGGAGATGGCCTCCCACGAATGGGACGTGGCGCTGCGGGTGGCCGCCCGGACGGCCCAGTACGCCGAGTGCCGCCGCACCGGCGGCGGCGACTGCGCGAAGGAGTTCCCGGTCTACTTCGGACAGCAGAACGACAACGTCGACGCGGTGGTTCTGGCCCGCGAGATCGACGCCTGCCGGCGGGGGCTGGCCTATTCCGGCGAGGATTGCAACGACCTGGCCAATCGACTGGGTGCCCAGCGGGGCTACGATCCCGGGGTGATCTCCATCGCCAAGATGCCCGAGATGATCGTCCTGTGCCACAGCCCGGTGGAGGACGGCGATCACCAGGCCTGCGGCGGACCGCGACTGCCCCCGGGCATCACCTCCGCGCAGTGCCAGCAGGCCATGGCCGCGGGCGACAACGACCAGATGATCGCCATGTGCAGCCAGGCCCTGCATGTCCGCCACGGCGATCTGCGCTACCACCAGGTCAACGTCATGTCCGACCCGTCCTATCCCGCCCCCTGGGGCATCTACACCGACGCCGAAGACCCGCTGACCGGCGAAACCATCGCCGCCTGCGTAAACGTGTGGACCGCGGTCACCGACCGCGCCAGCCAGGGCGTGATCGATCAGCTGCGCTACCTGAAAGGCGAGTTGAGCACCGCGGAGATCACCGAGGGAAGTTACGTTCGCGACTGGGCCCAGGCCGCCGAGGCGGCGTCGACCACCGGCGCCGCACCCATGTTCACCCGGGAGCAGCTCACCCGTCACGTAGCGAATTTCGCCGGTTCTCCCGGCAACGCCGAACACCTGCATATCGGAGAGACTCCGCAGCTTCCGTCCGGCCTGGTGGAGAAACTGCGCGGTATAAAACAGGAGCTGACCGGCGTGGCCGCCTCCATCCACGCTCCGACCACTACCGGGGCGGTCTACGCCGCCCGGCGCCGTTCGGCCGCGGGCACCGAGTTCGAGGCCGCGCTGATGACGCCGATGATCCAGCAGTTGACCGGGATCTCCGGGTTGCCCCTGAGCGAAAGCGTGCTGAATGCCGCCTCGCCCCTGCGGGGCGGCAATCCCTCCATGCAAAGGGATCTTTACAACCTGAAGCAGGTCGCCCTGGCCGAACGGGGCGCCTGCATCCTGCACTCCCCCGAGGCCTCCGCGCCCATCTCCATCACCGGGCTGGCCCCGGTGCTCGAGGAGAAGTTCGGCGCCTTCAATCCCGGCGATCCCCCTGCGGTGCAGCAGGAGCGCGCCGAACGCATGCGCCGCTACCTGGCCCACCGGCTGCACTACTCGGTGATAGTCCACGAAATGGGCCACTCGATCGGCATGCGCCACAACTTCGTCAGCTCGTCGGACGCCTTCATGTACCGGCCGCAATACTGGCAGCTCAGGACCAAGAACGGCCAGGTCACCCGGGAATGCACCGAAGTGGACCCCACCGGGGAAGACTGCGTGGGCCCGCGCTACTTCGACCCGGTGACGCCCGAGGAGAGCGCCAACCTGATCTGGATGTGGCAGCACTCCTCGGTGATGGAGTATCCCGGCGAGATCACCCAGGACATGCTGGGGCTGGGCGTCTTCGACTTCGCCGCGGCGCGGATGTTCTACGGCGATTCGGTGGCGGTTTACACCGACCCGGACTTCGCCGCCGGCACTCCCAAGGGCCGGTCCATGATGGACAAGATGGACAACTTCGGCGGGATTTTGGGCATCCAGCACAGCCTGAACGGGGAGAACTTCAACTACTCGCAGCTGCAGAACAACTACAACCTGATCCGTGACTGCCGGGCGGTCCAGAACGCCGGCGACTTCAAGACGGCCCTGTGGAACCAGGAGCGCGACGGCAAATGGTCCCCGCTGCTAGACGGACTGATGGTCAAAGTCGACGGCAACTACACCCGTTGCCAGGAGAAGGAGGTTGACTACGTGTCCTGGAGCCAGCTGCGCATGCCCTCGACCTCGGAGACATCGGGTTACTACCGCGGCGGGCCCTCGGTTGATCCGGAGGGGCGCCCGCGCATCCCCTACGGCTTCGCCACCGACGGCTGGGCGGACCTGGGCAACCTGAGCGTTTACCGGCACGACAACGGCGCCGACGCCTACGAGATCTTCAACTGGATGATCACCCAGCAGGAAATCGGCCATATCTTCGACTACTACCGCCGGGGCCGGCAGTCTTTCTCGGTCCGCTCGGCGACCAACCGGACGCTCAACCGCTTCAACGCCAAGCTGCGCGACGGCGCCAAGGGTCTGGGGTTGATCAAAAACATCTACGAGGACTTCGCCATGGCCGAGGGAATCGACTTCGAAACCCTGTGGCCCTTCATCGCCAGCTGGCAGTTCGTCGACAACATTGTCGCCTCCGGCCAGGCATTCGACCACTTTACCCGTATGCTGGCCCGGCCGGAGATCGGCCCGCACTTCCGCCCCTCCGGAGACCAGGTGCTGCGGTCCAACTACGACTACTCCGGCAACCCGGGCGCGACCCTGGTGGAGATCCCCAACGGCGCCACCGGCTACTACGAGGACGTAGGCCTGGGCGGCAAGCTGGTGGAGAACCAGCTTTCCGAGGAACACGGTGAGTACGACCGCGACTACACCATCAACGCCGGCTCATACTACGACAAGCTTTCCGCCGCCATGCTGATGACCGAGTCGGTGGACAACTTCATCTCCGACTCGCGCAACGACTTCGTCGACCCGCGCTACCGGGCGGTCTCGCTGGCCGACCTGTTCCCCGAGGGCTACCGGCGCTGGCTGGCCAACAACCTAACCGGCGACGACCTGATCAAGGGCCCCCGCCTGGTGGCCAACAGCCAGGGCCGCCCGGTAACCGAGCTGGCCAGTCTCTACCCGGTCACGCCCATCGGCTGGACCTCCTGGTGGGGCGCCGAGCCGGAGGTGTGCTTCCCCAACCGGGGCACCACGGTGTGCTCCAGCTACGCCGGAATCACCGACGGGGCTTTCAACCCCAACGCCCCCGAGTCGGTGGCGGTGGTCGATCCCCAGGTGGGCTGGGAGCAGCAGAAGTTCCTCATCGCCTGGACCATGCTGTATTTGCCCGAGAACGAAAAGGTCAAATGGCTGGACATGCTGCGCCTGTGGGAACTGGGCTCCGACGCCGACCCCGGCTTCGCAAACCGCATCGAGCTCCACCACCCCGACGGCCGCACCTACGTGGCCAAGACCTACGGCAAGGAAACCATCTTCGGAAAAGACGTACAGCGTGGCATCTCCGCGCGGGTGCTGGAGTACGCCAACGAGCTGATGGCCCAGGCCTACGAAACAACCGACGGCCCCGACCTCGACGGCGACGGTCTGCCCGACTGGTACCTGCCGGTCTTCGACCCCGCCACCGGCGAGGTCCTGGTCAAGTACGACCCGGACATCGCCCACGTCGACGAAGACGGCTTCATCATCCCCGGCGGCATCGAAGGCTGCAACGCCACCGACAACTCCGAATGCACCTGTTCTTCCAACCGCGCCTGCGTGCAGCTCCAGCGCTACCTCTCGGTCCCGGCATACCTGCGCGAGGCCCTCTCCGCCTACCAACTCGGCGAGCCCGAGCAACGCGGCGTCTGGGACTAAGTCCCGCAGCTAATGAGCAGACGGACCCCAAGATTGTTCTTGTTGACGGTGCTGGTCATCGTCTTGCTGATAGTCTTTCCGGCCTGGCCCTGCTCGGTCTTCACCGCCCACGACTCGCAGTCGGTTCTGGCGGGCAACAACGAGGATTACTACGGCGCCGACCCCACGATAATTTGGTTCGTGCCGGGCGAGGCCGGCACGAAATCACCAATGACGACGGCACCAAGCCGTTTACGTTGACTACATTCCCCGGCACCAGGGGCGTGGCTACGCAGGTCTTCTGCTGAAGCCGATGCTCAATCGCCTGGATCGGAAATCATCGCCTTGTTATCTGGAAACACACCGTATGGACAATGTGTCATTTTACCGGCACTATGGATTCCAGGTAAAACCAGAGGTGACAGTCCCCCGCGCAAATATCCGCGTGGTGAAGCGGTCCGGGAAACCGGGAAGGGAGAGTGGAGTTGGCACTTACCGGGATGGACGTATTCAAGCTGCTGCCCAAAACCAATTGTCGTGAATGTGGCTACGTGACCTGCCTGGCCTTCGCCATGGATATGGCGGCTGGGAAGATCGAGCTATCCGCCTGCCCGTATGCCTCCGAGGAGGCCCGGAAGAAACTGGCCGAACTGGAGCAGCCTCCGGTCCGGTTGGTGGTCATCGGCGCCGGCGACAAGGCGTCCCGGCTGGGTGGAGAGAAGGGAGCGTTCCGCCACGAACACAAGTTCGAGAGCCCGACCGGTCTTGCCATGCTCGTGGCCGACACCCTGGATGACGTCGAGGTCGATTCCCGGCTGTCCAGATTTCACGGGCTTCAATACGAGCGCATCGGACTGGTTCTCCGGGCCGGGCTGATAGCCCTAAAGTGCGAGTCCCGGGACCCGCGGCGCTATGCCGGGGTGGTGGAAAGGGTGAAAAACCACAGCGATGCAAACATCATCTTGATCGGTGAAGACCCCGACGTGCTGTCTGCCGGCCTCGAGGTCTGCGGCGACCGGAAACCGCTCGTGCATGCGGCCACACCTGAAAACGCCGAGGAAGTGGCCGGTCTGGCCAAGCAACACCAGTGCCCGGTGGCGGCCCGGGCCCCGGAGCTCGGCCAACTGGCTGAATTGACCGGAAGACTGGAGAAGCTGGGCATCCATGACATCGTACTCGACGCCGCGCCGACTTCCATGCGCCAGGCTTTCGAGCAGCAAACCACCATTCGCGACGCGGCTGTATCGGAGAAGGTCCGGCCGCTCGGCTTCCCGACCATGGTCTTTGGCAGCGACCTGACCGACGATCCCATTGAGGAATCCCTTTTCGCCTCCGTTCTCCTGGCTAAATACGCCGGATTGATCGTCTTGTCCGATTTCCAGCCGGAGACCTTGTTTCCGCTGCTACTGCAGAGGATGGGAATCTTCACCGACCCCCAGAAGGAACTGATGGCTCCGGAGGGAGTCTACGAAATAGGCGAACCGGATCAGGATTCTCCGGTTCTGCTCACATCCACCTGGTCCCTGAGCTTCCTCAAGCTGTCCTCCGCCATCGAGCAGGCCGGTGTCCCCGCCCTCATGTGCGCGGTGTGCCTGGACGAAGAGGTCGATATCATGTGTTGGTGTGACTATTGCTTGTGTAGCAGCCAGCGGGGCGATTTCAAGACCGGGAGCCTGGCCGGGTTCTTCGAAAAGCACGGCCTGAAAGACCGGGTCAAGCACAACAAACTGATCATCCCGGGAAATAACGCCGAATTCCAATCCCAGGTCGAAGGCGCTCTGCCCGGTTGGGAGATTGTGGTCGGCCCGGGACATGAAAACATGATACCGGCGTTCCTGCGAAACCGGGGCCATTGAAGAACAAAGCACTGCGAGAAATGGGCGAACTTTATCCGAACTCGGGAGTGGAAGTACGGGGGCTGGTTGCACGTTTCTATGATCAGATCATGGACGTCGCTTCACTGGGCTCCTACCCGCGATTCATCCGATCCGCCGTGGACAAGATGAACATCCGCCCCGAAGATCGCATTCTCGACCTGGGTTGTGGCACGGGAAGAAACAGTCTGCTCATGCACCGTCGTCTAGGAGAAAAGGGCGAAGTCGTCGGTGTGGATATCTCTCCGATCATGGAGAGGCACTTTATGAAAAACACTCTCGGCGTTCCCCGCGTGAGCTTCCTCCATCAACGAATCGACGTTCCGTTCACGCTGAAGCATCCGTTCGACAAGGTCCTGATAAGCTTCGTAATTCACGGCTTCCCCCACGAGAGTCGCTTGCAAATTATCGAGAACATCCACCGCAACCTCAAGCCGGGAGGAAGCCTGTTTGTCCTGGATTATGCCGAATTCTCATTCGCCGGGATGCCCGCCTCCCACCGGCTGCTGTTCAAGTTCATAGAATGCGAATACGCATTCGATCACATCGAGCGGGACTGGAAACGCATACTCCAGGATCACGGCTTCGGCGAATTCGAAGAGCATTTCTGGCTCAAGAACTATGTTCGCCTCCTCGAGGCGTCCAAAAAATGACTCTGTACCCACAACCACGCAAATGGAGAGGAGAGAAACCATGGCTGACGAAGAAGGAACCATCATGTTCGTGTGCACCCATTCGAGCGACGATGCGGAAAGAGCGGCCATGCCGTTCGTTATGGCCTGCGGGGCGATGGCCATGGACGTCAAGGCGACCATCGTGCTGCAGGGACAAGGGGTATACATCGCCAAGAGGGGCTATGTTGACAACATGCCGCCGCCGGGCGGCTTTGCCCCGATGAAGAAACTGCTGGCCGATTTCCTTGAGCTGGGAGGAGAACTGCGCGTGTGCGGGCCGTGCATCAAGGAACGCAACATCCAGGAGTCGGACTTCGTACCGGGCGCCCAGGTAACCGCCGCCGGCGAGCTCGCGCTCGACGCGATTGAAGCCAAAGCCGTCTTTACCTACTGAGCGTCGACCCACTGCCGTGCTACAGGAGCACGAGACGTAAGGAGTGTCCGGGCTTGTCAAAAAAATCCAAAAAAAAGGGAAAAAGGCAAGAGGCTTCCAGGAATCGTCGGCGCAAGCAAGCTTCCAGACGCAAGCAGACCTCAAAGCACAAGCGAAGGCCCAACACATCCTCCCCGGGCACTGTTACCAAGGCAGGGGATCTCTACCAGGTACATTCGCAATCCGAGCTGAACTCGCTTCTGGTCTCGGGCAAACCTACCCTCGTGGATTTCTGGGCACCCTGGTGCCAGCCCTGCCTCAGGATGGCCCCGACCTTCGAGAAGATGGCGGCGAGTTACGGCGATCGGATCAACTTCGCCAAGATTGACACGCAGTCCTCGCCGCAGTTGGGACAAAGGTACGGCGTCAGGAGCATTCCGACGCTGATCGCGTTCTCGGAAAGGAAAGAGACGAAGAGAGAAGTAGGCCTGATGCCCGAACAGAAAATGAGGCGCCTGGTCGAAAGCATGCTTCCGGAAGAAGAGGAAGAGACAGAAGAAGAAGAAATACGTGCAGGTCAAGAAGAAGAACCCGAAGAACAAGAACAAAAACCCGCCAGCCCGCCTAAAAAACAACCTCCTGGATTCGTCAAGTATATCAAGCGTCTCTTCGGCGGCAAGAAAGACTGACCAGGAGGAAACCCAAACCCGGTTTTAACGCCGCTTCAAGGAAAACGGCCACCTCCGGATGCCGGACGCAGTCAGCGGATTCCAAAAAGTCATATCCGGCCCCACTCCCTCGAAGAAGCAGTCGTCCACCGTGCGCAGGACCAGGGTATGCACGAACTTGTGAGGGGTGTACTCGGCGGGCAGTGGGCCCGAGCCGTCGCCGTTGTCGATGTCCCAGCCCTCGTCGTCCCAGCGCTGGTATACGGCGTCGTTGTAGGCTGCGGCGTCGATGAACTGCTGCCACCAGGTGTCCACGTCATCGGTTGACGGGGTTCCGGCCGGGAGCAGGTTGGCGAAGATGCGCCGCCGTTGGTCCCGCACCCAGACCGGGTCCAGCACCGCCGCGTTCAGCTCGCCCTCGTAGATGATCCCGCGGTTGTTCTTGTTGCAGGAGCCGACGCTCATGAACTTGTCGTCGACGATGAACATCTTC
>Ga0272442_10011748_pt1 | contig 10651 bp, 6 predicted proteins | sample SSMForm2O_FD_200262 | JGI IMG/M metagenome (GOLD analysis project Ga0272442, IMG submission 200262) | Marine sediment archaeal communities from Little Sippewissett salt marsh, Falmouth, MA, United States - SSM-Form-2O | ecosystem: Environmental > Aquatic > Marine > Wetlands > Sediment ... | reverse complement strand
GGCCCAAGGTTCGACTGCCGGGTCGCTTTGGAGATGCTGGAATACTTTCGCCGGCGATGATTTCTCAGCCATCGCAAGGAAGGTGGGTGATCTCTTGAGAGATGGTTGGAAGTCACCCGTGCTGGGCGTTCACGGCAGTGGTTTGACCGTAAAGAGATACAAGGGTACCGGACGGATTCAAAGCTTGTCTCAGTTCAGTATCGAATGAAGCTGTCTTGCTCATCAAGAAGCTGTCGTGCCAGTTGGGGATCGTCTGTTGTTATTCCGTCAATGCCCCAGTCCATCAGCGCTTGCATTCTGTTGGCGTCGTTGACGGTCCAAGCATGCAATTCCATGCCATACGCATGAACCAGGTCGATGGTTGTCGCTGTCACGGTGCCATGAGCCCAGTCAATGAAGTCAATGCCACGTGATTGAATGGTTTGAATCTCTGCGAGGGTCAGCGTGTTGGATCCGAGTGCTCCTGTCCGGATGGCCGGTGCCAACATTTCCACTTCCTCCAGGAAGTTCCAGTCGAACGCAATGATGACCGCTTCGTGTTCTATTCTCAACGCACGAATGAGATCGACATACATGGCTGCCGGCCCCGTCTTGCGCTCGATGAACGGTTGCATATCAGGCATAGTCGCCAGGACGGCTTCACTCATCAGTGGGATGAACTCGCCGGAGAAACTCGGAGAAAACCAGGATCCGGCATCCAACTGTCGCAATTCGGCAAATGTCAGGTACGCAACATCTCCGCTCCCATTCGTCGTGCGATCGACGGTCCCATCATGCATGAGAATCAGTTCATTGTCCAACGTCACACGCACATCAAACTCGACCCAATCGGCGAATTTTCGGGCAGCGTTGCACGATGCTATCGTGTTCTCCGGGGCAGAGGCCGAATAGCCGCGATGGGCCACGATTGCAACGGTGGGAAGGTATTGGCACATCTCGCCGGAAGGATCCGTGCAGGCCATCCATTGCGTGGCGAAAAGGGCCAAATCCCGCCAGTCAACGCGGCAATCTCGATTGAAATCCATCTCCACATAGCCCCAGTCGCCGCAAACCAAATCGTCTTCCACAACGAGAACATCCAATCGGACGTCCTGCATAGCATCCCAATAGGCATCCGCGCTGCTGATGTTGTGTGTCAGCGTCACGTTCCTGTTGCCGGTATTTGCCGAGTCATCTACCGCCGTTATCCGGACGGTTTGCGGAGCCAGGAATTCCCGCCGCCGAAAAACCAGTGTTTCCACCTCGCCTGGAGCGAGACCGTTGATCGAGAGGTTCTCATCGGCTGTGATGGAAACGAATACATCGGCTCGGGGCTCGTACGGTTCCAGATAATCGAGGACAACGGTGTAAGAAGCCGTCTGACTCTCCGTCAATTGAATCAGGGAAGGCTCGACCATCAGTCCTTTCATCGCCAGCGACCGGACTTCTGCCTCGGAAAGAACGCGGTCATAGATGCGCACATCATCCCACGCTCCGTCACCAAAATCATTCCCCGTGTTGCCGCCGCCTAAGAAGAAAGTGCCGCCCGGTCCTACCCATGTGCCGCTGTTGGTATCCTGCAGGACCCCGTTGACATAGAGTCCGGTGTCAACCGTACTGGTGCCTGTCCTGGTCCAGACGAAGGCGACATGAAACCATTCGTCGCGCGGATCTCCGTCCGATGAGAGTGAAACCAGATCCGCTGTGACTGCCGTGTCACCTTCCACTCGAGCCCTGAGACGTCCATCCGGATAGATCCAGCATTCCCAATCGTCCGGATGGACCGAGTTGTCGTAGATCGTGTTATAGTTGTAGGTACGTCTCGGGTTGTACCAGAGGGCCACGGTCCCGGAGTCGGTCATGGTGTATTGAACGGAAACACCATCGCCGCCGGTCGTATAGTCGCCATTCTCAAGGTCCAGCGCATCGCCAAGTTTGCCTGAGACGTATTGATGCTTGCCTCTCGAACCGTTGATCAGCGTTCCATTGTGGTCACCGCCGGCGGAATCCACCAGGTCACCATCCAATTTGAGATGGACCTGTAGCTCGCCAAAGGTGAGATCCGAGTTTCCCAGAAGCACTGCCACAAAGACAAACATTGAATATCGCATGCACCTTTTCATCATCTCCTCGGCCAAAGTAACCGGCTGTTGTACACTTCGAAACTCGGCGGACTCGACGCATCCGTACCGCAAGCAAACAGCACTCGCGCGGCGTGCAAAAACACAGAGTCATCGTGAACTATGCTTACACGATACCGTTTAGCGAATGATTTGTCAACGAGCTAAACAGGGTTGTGTTCCGGAAGATGATATCAACGCAAAACAAGAACGAAATGACCAAGCGCAGCAATCATCGCCACGATCGCGCGGTCCTTGTGCCTTGAACTGTGCTTTCGTGCGAACCTCCCAGAAAATTGTTTCAAAATCGAAAAGTCCTTGATTGTTCATGGCAGTTTTGGTAGCTTCAGTGAGGTCGTACGGCACGGAAAGGCTATGTACTCTGAGGGTGCGAATTGGACAGCCCGGAGGGATGCGTTCTGTCGCCGTCGATTCTGTTCGGAGAGTCGGCAGTATGACGATGTGCCGCCACAAGGGATTCACCTTAATAGAGCTTCTGGTTGTCATCTCCATCATAGCCGTGCTGATGGCTATACTGATACCATCCTTAAGTCGTACCCGAAAACAGGCGCGATTCCTTCGCTGCAAGGCAAACCTCAGATCGTATGGCTTGATGGCCCTCATGTACGCCGATGACTGTGACGGCAAGATGCCGGATGCCTGGACGAGTTTCTACAACAAACATGGAGAGTATCGCGGTGAACCCCATCGGTACTGCCGATGGCACAATCCTGACTTTGACCTCGAAAAGCATCCCGAGTACGCCGGCCCGTTCTGGCCGTACCTGAAGGGCAAAGATATTCACATTTGTCCGGGGTTTCCGCGAATCGCCAAAATGTTCGGCCCCATGCATCCCCAACACGTCGAGAGCATACCAATCATACCGAATTACAGTTACTCCATGAATTCTTATCTCAGCGAAAAAAGAGTTGCCAGCATCAAACGGCACAGCGAGATTTTCTTCTTTGGCGAAGAAAACCTGTGGATTACCCCACCGTACAATGAATTCGCCTTCAACGATACGGCCATGTGCGTGTATGAGAAGTGGGACAGTTTCGGCACGTTTCACCTGTCTCGTCAATCGGACCTGGAAGACGGTGTGGTGAACGCGGTCTTTCTCGACGGCCAGGTCAAGACCGTCAATCGGGTAGACTCCTGGCGTTATTGTGCTCCAGACGGTGAGAGTAAGTCGCCTCTATAGAATGAACCATTTGAGTTAACCGTTAGCATATTGCAATTGAAAGGAGGAAGTCATGAAAAGGCTCGGTTTCTGGCTCTTGATTGTGACGTTGGCAGTGCAGGTGCAGGCGAGCGTCCCTGAGCCCAAAGGCGTGTGGGAATTCAACCAGCCGGACCCCCATGGGGCAACGATCGGCGCTGCCTTGGAAATTGTCGGCGCCGACGCCCAAATCGCGGGGGTCAACGCCGACGACGGTGCCATGACGATCGGCGAGGGCAGCTACTACATCTGCAGACACGGCATCGACCCCAATGACGCGGAGGCCCTGGTCAATCGATGGACTTTGCTCATCGATTTCAGCTACCCGCCCAGTAGTCTGTCCGATCCTCCGGACGGCTACAACGATCTCGTTCAGACCGATCCGAACAACGCCGGTGATTCCGACTGGACCATCAATTCAACCGGGGCGATCGGAATTACTGCCGTTGGCTATTCCAGCGCGTTTGGTTTCATCACCGAAGCCAATACCTGGTATCGCATGGTCCTGGTGGTCGAAAACGGCGATCGATGTGATCTCTACCTCGACGGCGCGAGGATCTTTGAGGGAGTCTCGCAGCCAATCGACGGCCGTTTCGGTCTCGCCGACGTGCTTCTGCTCTTTGCCGCCGGCGACGAGGACGGCGACGACGCCGCGATCGATGTTTCGACGGTCGCCATCTGGGATGTTCCTCTCGAATCGCATGAGATCCTGCCCCTGGGCAAAGCAGGCGACAGCGTCTTTCAGGAAAACGTTGCGCCCATCGTAGATGCCGGCACCGATCAGACGGTCGAAATGGATGTAAACTCCGTGGCCGTGGTCAATCTCGACGGCGCTATTGTCGACGACAGTAACGATCTGACCATCATGTGGCAGCTCGTCTCCGGCCAGAACGACGTCGTCATCGAACCGGCCGACAGCAACAGTGCAACGGCAATGATTACCACTCCCGGCCAATATGTCTTTGAATTGTCGGCCAATGACGGTCAGTTTACCGGGACCGATCAGGTGATGGTCAGCGCCTGGGTTCACGATTACAACAACGTGATCGTGTCCTGGGATTTTGAGGAAGCCTGGGACGGTCAGGACGTCAATGATGTTTCCGGCAACCTCAATCACGGCCAGATTATCGACGGCGTCGACGGCGTTTCCGAATACGTTGCCCTCGACGAAGGCCAGGGGCTTAATCTTCTCAGCGACGACTTCACCGAGGACGGCGACTGGGTCGCACTGGATTTGATTCTGCCCGCCAACGGCACGATTGCGCTGTGGGTGAAACCCATCAGTTTCTACAATTACCATTCCGTCTTTGACAATTCCGGCAACGCCGACGACTGGGAAATGTGGATTTACGGTGACTCGCGGGCCCGGTTCCGCGTGGAAAGTAACACGGCCGTGACAGCCAACCTGAACGATCTGGCCGAAGACGGCGACGGCCAGGACAAATGGTGGCACTTCGCCTGTACTTGGGCCCGCGATCCGAACAACCCCGACCAAGTGGCGACGCAGTTGTACGTAAATGGCCTATTGGCGGATGAGAATTCGGGCACGTGGCTCGATTCGGGGACGACGTTCTTCCTGGGCGGCGGCAACCCAGGCAACGACTTCTGCAACGCCACGTTCAATGACGTCACGATCTATGACAAAGTGCTGTCGGCTGGAGAAGTTGTTGGTTTGGCGTATCCCGGCAACGGACCTCCTCTGGTCGAGGCCGGTGAAGAACAAACTGCCTGGCTCTCGGAAGTAGGTTCTGTCTCGATCACGCTGAGCGGTACGGCGGATGATCCGGACGGCAGTCCGACCGGCGAAATGACCCGGTTGTGGGAGATGCTCGTCGGCCCAGAGGAAGCAACCATCGAAACGCCGACCGCCCAGGAAACCGTCGTCGTGATCACGACTCCCGGGGTGTATATCTTCTCCTTCACCGTCAGCGACGGACAGTTCACAGAGACCGATCAGGTGCTGATTGACGTATGGGCCTTTGGCGAAGACGGCATGATCGCCCACCTTCCGCTTGACGGCAATGTCGATGAAGTGGTACGCGGTTTCAACACCGAGTTGGTCGACGGGGCCGACGGCGATCACGAATACGTCGATGCTGTCATCGGGCAGGGTCTGAAGTTGTCCGGAACCACAGGTCAGACGGACAACGATTGCGTCGCGATCGACTTCTATTATTATAATCGCGGCTCCATCTGTCTCTGGTTCAAACCGACCTCGCTGTACAACTACAACAGCATCCTCGACAACAGTGTCGAAGGCAACGACTGGGAGATGTGGGTTTATGGCTCCGGCGAGTTTGCCGGCCGTATCCAAACCGGCTACGTCCGCGGCTACTATATGAGCGTCGATACCTGGTACCACATCGCCATGACCTGGCGTGTCAACCCGGACAATTCTGATATGATCGAGCAGAATTTGTACATCCACGGTGATGGTGATGAATACTTTACGACGAACCAGTCGGAATGGGTCGATCCCGGCACCACCGTGTACCTTGGCGGCGGCCACCCAGACAATGACGACTGCAACGGCACCTTCGACGATTTCCGCATCTACGATCGTCCCCTCAGCGGCGACGAAGTAATGCAGTTGGCATCCCAGGGAGGATAGTATGTCGATCTAGAGGCCAGGTAAGATCGATTCAATAAACGCCATAGGATATCGGCACTCAACAACCAAATGCCGCATGGACTCAACCCGCGTCTATGCGGCATTTTGTACCTGTCAAGCGGCAATGGGACCACCGTGGGCATCTGTCTATCCTCTTACATCACAGGCACTTACGTCCCCGCAGCTCCCCACTGGCATTTTGCCTCCACCAGACGCTATAATGCCTCGTGAATCGGCGTCTGTCGTTCTATAAAGCCTTGGAGGAGGTGGCATGGCAGAGAACCTCGACATCCTCAACGCCACTGTCTCGCTCCTCATCAGAGCGGCCCTTCTCGCCGCTCGGTTTTCCGGACGGGTTCGCAAGCGAAGCCTCAAACGACTGGCGGCCATGGATGCCGAAGCCAAAGCCAGGGAAATCCTCTTTCTCACGGACCGGGTCTATCAACTCGAAATGCAGTTGCGGATCCTTCAGAAACACCTCCGCAAGAAGGGGAAGAAGCCACGATATGAGGTCCGCGAAAGACTCCTGATCCTCTGGCATCTGCAAGCCTTTCAGATTCCCCGGCGAAAGGTCTCCCGGTATTTCGGCATCGCCCGATCCACCCTCTACCGCTGGCTGCACAAGATCGAAGATCAGACACCCTCCGGCACGCCCATGAACAAGGCGCCAGCGGACATTGCCACGCTGGTGTGGGAGATCACCCAAACGAACCTCAGTTGGGGCCGGATTCGCATCGCCAACCAACTGAAACTGCTGGGCATCTTCCTCGCGGCCTCGACCGTGCGAAACATCCTGCAAAGACCGAGACCTCGAAATACTCCCGCACCTCCGGCGGCCACTGAGAAAACGGAAGAGAAGGCAGAATCCCGCTCGATCCCTGCCTGGTATCCCAATCATGTCTGGTCGATCGACACGACGAAAGTCTGGTGCTGGGGCCTCTGGCCCATTCATGTGTTGGTGGCCATCGACCATTTCTCTCGCAAGGTCGTATGCATCGCTTCCCTGGAAGGCCCTAACGCCGGATGGATTATCGAGGCCCTGGAGTATGCCATGCAAAAGCATGGGGCGCCCAAACACATCATCTCTGACCAGGCGAGTGTCTTTATAGGAGATGCCTTTGCCGAGCTACTCAGACAATGCAACAGCAAACCTCGCTTCGGAGCTGTGGGGAAACACGGATCCATTTCCGTTACAGAGCGCGTCATCAAGACCCTCAAGTATGAGTGGCTTAAACGCGTCCCGCTGATCAAGGGATTTGACCATCTGGCACTTCTGTGCACCGAATTCGAAAGCTGGTACAATGCTTGGCGACCGCATATGACACTCGAGGGACTACGGCCTGATGACTTCTATTACGACCGCAAGCCGGAGAAGCCGAAACGAGACGCGAAGACCGTGCCCGACAATATCGAGCGTCATGTCTTTGTCGAAACACGGCTCACGGCCTACCGCCTCAAGATCGCGGCGTAGTCCATCCTGCTGCGTGACTCCTGAGTTCTCGACGTGCCCAGAGTCTACCCATATGCGAGTCACAGGCTGGAGACTGTCTGCTTTCAACCCGCCGAACACGTGAACACCACTGGCGCGATGCCCCCCCGGTCCCATGAGCCATCTCTTTCGGAGCTCGTCTACGCCGAATTCCACCGCAACAAGGTGGTCTCACTCCTGCTTGACAGGCGCACATGGACCCGCGCGTTGAGCGTAGGATGGTCAGGAACCCATCCCTTGATCCGAACGAGCCGAATCTCGGCCAAGTGCACATCGATCCCGAGAACAGAAGCCTGCGCTTATCGGCCTAAGGTATAGGTGTAATCGATTGTGCCGTTGACTCGATCCTTGTTTTCGTGCTCGCGCAAGTAGGCCCGTACGTAGTCCACTGTGGTCTCTGTCTGCGATACGTGTACGCGGAGGTGGCCGGAGTTGGGGAGGACTTGGCCGTTAGTGTACCCGTAGTCAGTGGCTTGGCCGGCCCGTTTGTAGTCGTGGTGGCTCGGTTGGGGGACAAGCTGATAGACAACGCCGTCCAATTCCTGTTTGGCAAAGAAATGGTCGTGCCCGTGGAAGAAGATCGTGACCTTGTGCTCGACCATTAGCTCGTGGATGGGTTTGTTCCAGCCGGGGCGATATCGATCGAATCCCCACGTACCATCAGTGTTATGGCCGCCCATTTCGTAATAAGGGACATACTCGATGCCACCGCGTCCCTGGGAGTCGCCCCCGATGATCTGGTGACAGAAGACGAACTTGAAGTGGGCCGGAGACTGGGCAAGTGTCTGTTCGAACCAGCGGTACTGCATGTCTCCCAGGGTGAAGTCCCAACTCCCGTTATTCTTGCCTGGCTTGCGTTGTGTGTAGGCATAGGGATCGAGGACCACAAACAGGGCGTTGCCCCAGTGCCAGGCGTAGTAGTTTTGTCGTCTGCCGAGTATGGGGTCCTCTTGTTCTGAACCGGTATAGAAACCGTCCGGTTCGGGATTGACAAAGTAGTGTTTCCGAAACAGTGTGGACCAGGCGGACCAGCTATCGGGTTTGCCGTTCCAGGCCCAGCCTGCCTCTCCATCGTGGTTCCCCAACACCAGATAGAGCGGGCAGGAATGGCAGAGCAGGCTGAAATAGGATCGCTGCAGCAGGTAGCGTTGGCGGACCTGCTCATAACTCTTGTCAGCCAGCTTGTCTGTCATAGAGGTGTCCCCGAGATCGATCATGAAATCGGGGCGGTCGGCCAGGGCGTTGGCCAGAGTGATCTCATACAGTTCAGGGATGGACTGTTCGTCCAGGTGAGAGTCTGCCTGAACCGCAAAGGTAAAAGCGGTCCCTGATGCGCGTTGTGTGTGGAAGGCACACAGATCGCCGGCTGTATACTGGTTGGCGTCCGGAGGGCTCTCATGCAGTCTGTAGTAGTAACGCGTGTCCGGCTTGAGGCTATCGAAGACAACCTGAAGGCTCTCTCCTTGCTGTGCGGCATGGATCACGGTTTCCTGGTCCAGATGATTTGGATCATGACCGTAACGCAAGAAGAAGTCCATGGGATCGCCGGCCACGATGTGAGCCGTCACTGAATGGTCTGTGGGACGGCCCAGGACAATTCCCTGTTGCAGGGGCTCGAAGCTTGGAAGGACTTCTTGCGGAGACTGTGCCCCTGCTAATGATTGGATAGTGACCGACAACACGACGGTTGCCCGTGCAAGGCATCTGAACAGTGGCATACCGATATCCTTCATGCTGAGTGGCTTCATCGTTCTTGCCGATTGGTGGAGGGCCTGGTTACACGTTGGTTATTGGGTTTTTGCCCTTGTCTTTCACCTCTCCTTTGTCCAGCTCTTTGACCTGCACCTCGATCGTCACGCGCGCCCCTGAGTTTCTGGTGAGCCTGCTCCAGTTCCTCGACGGACCATTTTCCGTCTTTGTTCGTATCAAAGGTACGCAGCTTCGCGACGGCGTTCTGGAGTTCTGCTACCGAGAGATTGCGGTCTTTGTTAACGTCCAGCAGGGCCATCAACGGGCCGCCCCCACGTGGTCTCTCCCGTCCTGGTTGCTGTGGTCTGGGTCTGCCTTGCTGAGATCTGCCTTGCGGAGATCTGTTTTGCGGAGATCTGTTTCGCGGAGCCGGCGCAACGCGGCGAGCCTTGGAGCCGGAGAGGGTGTTTTCCTGGGACCGGACTGCTGCCTGACATAGCACGAAGGTCGCGATCAGGCTCAACATGATGATAGTTCGCGTTTTCATGATATTACTCCTTGAACCGTGGGTCAGTTGTGGTCCGTATCCGTGATAGTATGGGTGTATTCCACTTGGCTATTGACCTGCTTGTCGTTTTCATCTCCCGGCAAGAAAGTTCGTACATACTCGATCTTCACGGACGCATCATTGACGGTTACTCGGGTATAACCACTGCATGGAAGGACATCGCCGGAAAGGAAGCGTGAGGCATTGGCGGCGGTATAGTTGGGATCTGCCGGATAGGGTGTTGTCAGGTAGGTTACCCCGTCCAGTTCCTGGCGGGCGAAGACGTGGTCATGACCCTGGAAGAAGATCGTTACCCCGTGCTGTACCATTACCTGGTGAATGGGCAAGTCCCATCCCGGACGTCTTCTGTTAAATTCCCACGCCCCCTTCTTGGCATGACCGCCCCATTCGTAAAGGCCGGCCACTTCGACCCCACCACGACCCGTACCGTGGATATGATGGGTAAAGACAAATTTCCACCGGGCCGTGCTCTGTTCCAGCGTCTGCTTGAGCCACTGGTACTGGGCCTCACCGAGGGTGATATCCCACTTGTTTGATGTTTTGGGGCCTCCCCCGTACACATTATCCACGGGAACCGGCGATGACCAGTAGGGATCAAGAGTGACAAATAAGGCATCGCCCCAGGTCCAGGCGTAGTAATTCTCCAAATGCCCGATGAATTCCACCGGTTCTTCATTACCGGTATAGAAGCTGTCCGGAACTGGCTGAGGATAGAGCAAGTTGCGGGCTCGTTGTGCCCATACTGCAATGTTATCTGATGTTCCATCCAGGAGGTACCGGGCCGCCTGCTCGTGATTGCCATTGACAAGGTAGAGGGGCGTGGAGTGGCTCAGTACACTGAGATAGTCCCGCTGAAGCAGATAGCGCTGCGTAACCAAATCAGCGTTGATCTCGTGGGGCTTGATCGTGTCGACACTGAAGTCGTCCCCCATCATGATATAGAAGTCCGGCCTGTCGGCCAGTGCTGCGCGTAGCG
>Ga0272442_10011746_pt1 | contig 10652 bp, 10 predicted proteins | sample SSMForm2O_FD_200262 | JGI IMG/M metagenome (GOLD analysis project Ga0272442, IMG submission 200262) | Marine sediment archaeal communities from Little Sippewissett salt marsh, Falmouth, MA, United States - SSM-Form-2O | ecosystem: Environmental > Aquatic > Marine > Wetlands > Sediment ... | reverse complement strand
CAGGGATTAACCCTGCCACCTCCACCCAGACCGTCTGGATGTGGTCACACAATCTTCGTCCACACCGGGGTATCCATCTGTATACTACAGCCAGACGGTCAATCCGCCGCAGAGCCCTATGTTTTCAGGATGTGCACACAGCACGCCGGTGTATCACTTGCTACTCCACCGCCAGAACAATGAACCAAACCGGCCCTGGCCCCCGGGACCTGTCGTTCTCCTGCCTCTCCTCGCAGGTGCCAGACAACTTCCGCAACCTGTGCCACTCCGGTTGCTCCCACGGGATGCCCTTTGGCCAGCAGACCACCACTTGCATTGATGGTCAATTTGCCACCGATTTCTGCCCAGTCTTCATCCATCCACTTCCCATATTCACCTTCGGGAACCAATCCCAGACCTTCCACCCGCATAAACTCTGCAATAGTAAAACAGTCATGAACCTCTGCCAGATCGAGGTCTTCCGGCCCGATACCCGCCATGTCAAAGGCCTGCTTCCCGGCAATCTCTTCCAGTTGATTCCGGGCAACCTCGCGGTTTAAATCAAATGAGCCGCTGGACAGGGCCGATGCTGCCACCCATACCGGCTTCTTTGTATAGCGCGCCGCAACCTCTTTCGAAACGAGGACTGCGGCCGCAGCACCGTCACCCAGTGGATTGCAGGATAGAATTGTCAGGGGATCGGCGATCATCCGTGAATTGAGCACTTCTTCGACGGTGCATTCCTTTCGATACTGGGCCCGCGGGTTCAGACAGCCATTTTTGTGATTTTTGACCGACACCTTCGCCAGTTGCTCACGCGTCGTCCCATATTTTTCCATGAATCGCTTCGCACGGAGTGCCCAGTGACCGGGCATGGTCAAACCCAGGTTTGCCTCATATTCCACTTCCGTCGCACCGGCGAGGGCCTTTGTCGAAAGACTCGTGTCTCCCGCATAGAGCTTTTCCGCACCTACCGCCAGGGCTATATCATAGAGACCGGATGCGACGGCCATCCAGGCCTCTCGAAAGGCCGATGAACCACTGGCGCAGGCATTTTCCACATTTGTTATGGGAATGTGGCGAATCCCGACCTCTTTCAGGATAATCTGTCCCAGGACCATGGTCTGGCCCGTAATAATACTGGCACAGGCATTCCCTACATAGGCAATCTCGATGTCCTTCGGACTCATCCCGGCATCTTTCAGGGCGTCCCAGGTTGCCATCCTTCCCAGCTCCTTAAGCGGGGTATCCAGGAATCTCCCGAAGTTTGTCATCCCCACCCCGATAACCGCTACTTCTCTCATATCCAGGTTCTCCTCACAGAATCTTAATCGTTAGCCACCGGCCGGAACTTATAGGTTACTATCTCGTTTCCTTCTTTATCGTCCCGCAGCTTTGTAACCACCATCTCCATCTCCGTTCCCGCTTCGAGAATCTCCTGGTCGGGCATTTCGGTAAGGAGCGTCGGGATCCGAATCATCTCGGGTTCGATGATGACAAATCCGAAGGGATAGGGGGGATTAAATTCCCGGCTCGCAACATTGATAACAGTATACGCATATAGTTTTCCCCTGTTGCCCAGTCTGGCCGGCTCGATGCCTTCATCGGTAAGGCAGTAAGAACAGACACTCCGTGGCGGGAAAAAGGCCTTCCCGCATTTCGAGCACCTGGTACCGATGAGATGGGGCTCCTCTCCTTCCATCTCGAATGCCCCTCGAATGACCGGGATTACCTGTTTTCCCTGTGGCGCGTTATCCATTAAAACGACCTCCCTTCTATAGGCTACCTTCATTTTTGAGTGCGGCCAGATCATCGGATGAAAGCCCGAGATATTGACCGAGAATTTCTTCGTTATCGGCACCCAGACGAGGTGGCGTCTCATAATCTGTAATGGGCGTTTCCGACATCTTCACCGGATTGCCGAAGAATCGCAACTCTTCACCACAGTGATCCACGGAGATAACCATCTCCCGGTGAGTGATGGCAAGATCGGTAAAGACCTTGTCTATCGTATTGATCGGTGCGAAGGGAACCCCCGCTTCACTCAATATTGTCTCCCACTCCTCATTGGTCTTCTGAGAGAAGGCATCGTTAAGGATCGCAGTCAATGCTTCTTTGTGCTTGAGACGGTCTCCCATCGTGGCAAAACGCGCATCAGACACCAATTCAGGCGTTTCCAGAGCCTGACAGAGTAAACCCCAGAATTTCTCATTGGCACAGACAATAGCAAGATAGTAATCCTTTGTCTTGAATGCCTGAAATGGCACAATCGCCTGGTGCCCTGAACCCAGCGGTCCGGCAATCTCTCCACCGTAGGAACAGTACAGAGCGGGATAGGTAATGAGGGAAGCAAGGGAGTCCAGGAGAGAAATGTCCACATACTGTCCCTCGCCTGTCTTCTTCTGATGCTGGAGGGCCGCCAGAATTCCCACCAGGGCCCACATCGAACCGGCCAGGTCACCCATGGGAACACCGAGACGCAGGGGGCCCGTCCGCTCCGCTCCCGTCATGCTCATCGCCCCGCTCAAGGCCTGAATGGTCAGGTCGTAGGCCGGACGTCTGCCGTAGGGTCCTTCGGGACCGTATCCGGTGATCGAACAGTAAATGATTCGTGGATTGATTTCTTTGAGGCGCTCATAATCGATCTCCAGTTTCTTCGTAATCCCCGGACGGTAATTCTCAATGACGATGTCCACCTTGCGTACCAGTTCATAGAGAATGTCCTTCCCCTTTTCAGTGTTCAGGTTCAGCGTAACACTCTTCTTGTTTCGATTCAGGCTGATATAATAGAGGCTTTCACCTTCATGGAAATAGGGCGGGATCTGTCGGCTGGCATCGCCCTTCCCGGGCTGTTCAATCTTGATTATCTCGGCGCCCAGATCCCCCAGCACCATACTCGCAAAAGGTCCCGACATAAAGGTTGTCAGATCCAGAACTCGAATTCCCTCTAGTGCTCTTTCCATAACCCTATCCCTTCTGAAACGCATGCATACAGTTCGAATCTCTCTGTACGTGGCCGCAATGACTTCCCCTTCCTGACAGAATGGTTTATACTGGCCAATGAAGCCGCTCCTCGAACACCATGTCAATGGCGCGGTGGTTCATGAGTCTGTCGTCTGAAATCATACATGAAAGGGGCTTCAAGCGAAAAACAATGACCTGTTACGAGTCCGGTATCACCGGATCAACACGAACAAGCAGTACCTCTTCACACTCTCAGTTCATCTATGACATCCCAGTTGAGTTCCAGGCCCAGACCCGGTCCCTGGGGTACCTGTAATTTCCCATCTTCCGGTACCGGCGCATTTTTCAGGATCTGTTTCCAGAGCGGATCTCTCCTCTCGTCGGCGAATATTTCAACGGGTCCGATCTTTTCAACAACAGACATGAGGGTCAGGGATACCTGCGGTTCCTCATGATGTCCCATTGCAACATCGCGGGTGGCAGCAAATTTCGCCACATTCATCCAGCCGGTAATACCGCCCACAAGCGTTGCATCCGTATTCAACTGGTCAACGGCGCCATACCGGACGAGATCGCAACTTCTATATTCGGAGATATCACCCTGACCACTGACGATGGGAATTTTCGATTCTTTTCTCACCTCAGCGAGACCCGTCAGACAATCGTACCACTTGACGGGCTCTTCGAGCCAGGCCAGACCGAGGTCTCCCGCGTCGCGACAGAATTGTTTTACCTGCTCCACCGTCCACCCCTGGTTGACATCGACTGCAACACTGAAATCCTTTCCGCCCGCCTCGAAGGCCGCCTGAATCCGCTCGACGTCCCGTTCAAAGGCGACCCTGCCCACCTTCATCTTGATGCCGCTCACCCCCTGACCTTTCAGCCAGAGCACTTCATCAAAGGTACCCTGAGGCTCATTATCATGATAGTAGCCGCCGATGGCGATAACGGGGATGCTGTCCCGACGTGCCCCTCCAAGCAGCTGGTGCACGGCCTTCCCCTGCACCTTGCCGAAGGCGTCCCAGAGGGCCATATCGACCAGCGACAGGGCCTGCTGCTGGATCCCGTGACGCCCCATGTCAAGATCGACGAGGGCACGATAGCCGAGATCGATGGGATAATTCATCAGGTCCCTGTAGATGGTCCGGATATCCCCGGGACTGTCAATGACCTTCCCCACCAGCAGTTCTTTGAAATCGCTGTTTATCAGTCCGACGACTTCACCCTGACACATATCTTCATCTCCGCCATAGACCTCCCCCTGTACGGCATCATCGGCGGTAATCCTTACAACAATCGTATTTCTGTTCTTGACACGATAGGTCCCGGCTTCAAAGGGCTTGTCCAGTAACAGCACCAGCGGGATTGCTTCCACATCAGTGATGATCATAATGAGATCCTCCAATATCTATATGTAAACCTGCGTAGTCAGAGTCAACTGACCCTGCATGAAGACTGTGCTGGAAATTGCGGCGACGAAGCCATGAGTCGAGCGTACTGGATAGTCCGCACGATTTCCATAAGTATCGTCTGACAACGATTGCCAGCGCTTAACAGCACAGCGCCATAAGGGTGCCGACATCATCGATATCCTCAAAGTTTTTGACGTGGTCCACCATCGAATGTATCTTCCATTCTTCCAATATCATTCCGGCGAGACTTCGATATTTCTGTTCAATCTCCTCAAAAGAAAGGGGATTTCTCGGATCACCCCTTGGAATCTCAATCTTCTGAGTATGGATGGCACCGTTGATCGTCTTGATAATCACTTCAGCCGTGACATTATTGAACCCCGGATCAGCCTCCAGAATAATAATCCTCTGAAGGTCTGACATTACCTGATCCTGAATTCTTTTTATTTCAAATACATCTTCACCCACGCTCCCTTCAACCAGAGCCGCCGCGATACAGTAATAAAGGCTGAATTTTCCCCCCAGTGTATCCACGGGATTCGACTTTCCCGTAACATCCATGGCCAGTGGAGAAACACGGGCCTTGATATACTCGATATCCTGCAGTTTTACGTCGCGGGCATTTCTCAGACGCAGGGCTGCATCTATGGAAGGGTGTGTCAGAAGACAGGAGGCATATGGTTTAAATGTGTTATTGCATATCTCAAAACTGTTTCCCAAATTTTTCGTAATATTCGTCGGATCACACCCCGTTGAAAATGCCTGTAAGAAGCCGTCTTTGACTTCAAGAATAGTTTCGATACTATCAAAGCCCTTTCCGGCAAGTATTGCCGACAAGACGCCATCCATGGCAGCTTTCCCCGGATGTAATGGCTTGCACATGGTGCCGAAGACAGCCCGAAGACCCCCTGCCTGCGTGGCTCCGATTCCAAGGGCTCGACACATCTGTTTCTTATTCAATCCCAGCAACTTGCCGGATGCAATCGTTGCTCCGATGTGACCCATTGTCGATGTGGCATGCCATCCCTTGTTATAGTGGTCCGGTCCTAACGCCATGCCAACCCTCGCAGAAATATCAAATCCCAGGACGAGAGCCGTTATGCAATCGGCGCCACTCACATGATGATATTCACCAAGCGCCAGGATTGCAGGAATGATGGGCGAACTGATATGGCAGAGAGAATCGAGGTGAGTATCGTCAAAATCCAGCACATGCGAGAGGGCACCATTTGTTAGTGCTACATTCAGCGTCGAACTTTTAATCCCTTTTCCGATTATTGTTGCCTGCTCGCCCCCCCCTGTTTCCCCAGCAAACTCTGTCAATATATCGGCAATTGGATATGATGACCCGCCAAGAGCGACTCCCAGCCAATCAAGAAAACACTTTTTTGCCTGTTCAATCACCTCGCCTGGAAGGTCTTCAAAGGCCGTATCTACGGTAAATTCAGCCAGTGTTTCTGTGGTGTTCATAAACATAGACTCCATTCGGACTCAATTGCAGCATTACTGCCTCCATGTGACTCCAATTCTCACAAATGCGCCGTTTATTATTTTCATCAGGGCATAAGGAGGTTTGGCAGAAATAAACTGACCGACGGACAGAAGGTAATGATAAACACTTCGATTAAGGAAATAATGACAAATGGAGCAGCACCCTTGATTATTTCTGACAAAGGGGTACTAGAGACACCCGACAGGACATAGAGATTTAATCCTACCGGCGGTGTTATCAAGGCCACCTCCATATTAATAGTCATGATAATCGCGAAATGTATGGGGTCAATGCCAAGTGCGCTTAAAAGAGGAAGGAATATAGGCAATGTAATCAGCATGATAGACACAACCTCTAGAAACATGCCCAGCAACAACAGAAGGACGTTAACAACAAGAAGAAACCCCCACCAAGGTAAATCATATCTTATAACCAGATCCACCAGTTGGGCGGGGATACCGGCCTGAGTGAGCCATGTACCAAAAACCATGGCCGTCGAGATAATAAACATGATCATGCCCGTCGATTTCATGGACTCCGCCAAAAGCGGCACCAGATCGCGATAGGTACATTCCCTGTAAATAAAGAGGCTGATGACGATTGATGCTACAGCGGCAAGTGCTGCCGCCTCTGTCACCGTGACGATACCACTGTATATGCCACCAATCACAATGATGGGCAGCGAAAACGCGGGTAGGGCCTTTACAAGGGCAAACATGATTTCTCTTCCACTTTGCATTGCCGCACCATGATACCCACTCTTCTTTGAGTAGAGGACAATCCATGTAATATACAGGACTCCCTGCAGAATACCGGGAATAATACCGGCAATAAACAACCGTGGAATCGACTCGTCGGCCATAACCCCGAAGAGGATCAATGCAATGCTGGGGGGTATCATGATGCCCATGGTGCCCGAAGCAGCAACGATTCCCGACGAAAAGGAACGGGAATAACCACGCTCCTGCATTGCCGGGATAACAATGACACCCATGGCAAGCGCCGTCGCCACGCTGGAGCCGCATATAGCGGCAAAAATCATACTCGATATGACACAGACAATGGCCAATCCCCCGGAAAATTGACCGAAAATAGAGTTGGCTGCATTTATAAGGTATTTGGAAGTCCCTCCCCGAACCATAAATGTTGCTGCAATAACAAAAAATGGAATGGCCATGAGCGGGAAAGAGGCCAAGGCATTATACATGATCTCGGGGATCATGAGGATTGGTGTTGGTGAAAAGAAAGCAAGCATCACCAGAGACGTGATCCCGAGGACAAAGGCAATCGGAAGGCCACTTACAAGGAGCAACCCAAATATAATAGTAAATGTGGCAATCATGCGGTATTTCCCCCCCTATTCACGACTTTTTTGCACCAGTTCTGGATCGAACCTGAATATTAACAAGTAAACCCGGACAAAATAGCTTAGCAAGATCAGGCAACCACCAACAGGAACGGCAATGTAGGAAATCCACATGGGAAATCTGAGCTGCGTCTGCGATGTCTCGCCCATGTCAAAGGACATATAGGCAATATAAAAGCCGTACCAGATAACCAGGATCAAGAATAATAGAGAAAGAAAGCAATTGACAATCTCGACGCCACGCTGAAATCCGAGCGGTGTTTTACGAATAAGAAAATCTGCTCCCACATGTTCATTCAATCGCACAAGTCGACTAGCGACAATAAAGACGGCCCATATAACCAGATACAAAACAGATTCTTCTACCCATTCCGGGGCATTACTGAAGACATAGCGCATAACGACCTGATAAAAGGCCGATAGCGCAGCCAGACCGACAAGCACCCCCGTTATGTATATTTCAATTTTATCCCACAAGCGTAATATTTCATTCATTTTCACAGCCGATGACCCCCTCCATGGAGTTGAGGGGTATGGACAGAAATACTGTCCATACCCCTTTTCGTGCCGCTATTTCTTCAGTGCTTCATCTACAATTTTCTGAACTTTGGCAACAAAGGCCTTGTCCATACCGGTCTTCTCAATAATCTGATCCTGGACAGGCATGATGTGCTCGCGCCATTTTGCAAGCTGTTCAGCAGAGGGATAGTAAATCGTAACGCCATGCTTTTTCATGACCGTTTCGCCCTTCTTCTGTTCATAATCGGAAATTGCCCTTTCGGTATCTACCATTTCCTCCCACGTATCCAGCAGAATTTTCTGCAGATCTTCTGGAAGCGATTTCCAGAACTTATTGGATACCATCGGGATGTACTGGAGGTACTGTGTCATGTCCTTGGTCGCATAGACCGCTCCTGTTTCCCACAGCTTCGCACTCTCGAAGCTCTTGAAGGTCGTCAGGAAACCATCTGCCGTACCCTGAATAATAGCCATTGACAGATCCGGCCAGGGAATCATAACGGGTGACGAACCGAAACCCTTCAGCTTGAATGCATTGGAGGCACCGCCGGGATGACGTATCTTCAATCCATTCCAATCCTCAATTTTCAAAATAGGTCTTGTTTTGGTGCAGACATTCATGTACCCGTGATAGAGCCACTTACCCAGAACCTTGACATTCATTTTCTTTTCCAGAGATTCGGTGAGGAGATCGCCGACTTCACCGTCGATAAGTTCTTTGGAAATGTGTTCCGGCAGACCGTAAAACATGGGAAGCGCCGTAATGGCCATATTGGGATCTACACCTTCGAGAATCCAGATACCGGGAGCCGCCATCTCAACAGTCCCCAGTTTCATGGCCTTCGGTATATCTCTGTCCTTGTACAACTGGGCACTGTGATAGTATTGAACATTGATGCGACCCTTGGAATTCTTCTCGATCAATAACCTGAATACCTTCAGCCCCTTGTTCCGGTGATGGTTCTCTGTCGAATCCAGAGAGATTTTCATATTGTAAACCTTGTCTTTTTTGGCTGCCAACCCGCATGGCACGGACAACCCGATCACCAGAAAAACAACCAGAATCCAAAAACCTATTTTCCTAACCATTCTTTCCTCCTTTGTCTTATGTGGTTCATCTACGAAATAATGGCAGATGAAGGGTTAAAAATATGGACAGCACAGAGGCAGCTGCATAAAGTCTGTCTTGACGAACACACTTTTCAGCAGAGGACTGTACAATGTCCGGTAGCACGCTGAACGCCTCTTTGGTGGTTTTCACCCCTTGAAAAAACAAGATCGAACGGTAACGCTATCAAAAACCCCGCTTACAATGCATCTCCGCTACCATGAGGAGAGTTGTTACTCTACGACTTTTTATTGATAATACCGTCAATCAGCTGGTCATTCAACCCCAGGTACTGTGCGGGATCAAGAACTGATTTGATTTCTTCCTTGGTAAAGTACTTGTTGACTTCAGGATAGTTCCCCATATGATCCTTGAAATTAACACCCTTCTCGAAGGCTTCCATGGCCACGTTGTGTACAATCTGAAATCCGGTTTCCTTTCGCCCCGTCTTTTTTGCCAGTGCAAGCATTACCGCTTCCGTCATGAGTAATCCACCGGTAAGCTCAACATTTTCCGCCATTTTATTCTCTTTCACCACAAGCTTACCCAGGACGAATTTGGCTGCCTCAAGCATTGTACTCATCAGGACACATGTTTCCGGAATAACTAAATCTTCAAGGTAAAAGGGAGCATGATCCCTCTCCTGCTGCATGGCAATATTCGAAAAGGCAGCTGCATTGGATCGAATCTTCAGGGAAAGTGCCCGTATGAGTTCGCACCTGTTGGGATTTCGCTTCTGAGGCATGGTACTTGAGCTGATCTGATGTTCGGTATCGAAGGGCTCTTCCATTTCGGCAAATTCATTTCGCTGCAGGAGAAAAATCTCGTCGGCTATTTTCCCAAAGCTGACCGTCAACATCAACAGGAGATTCATAAACTCGGCAAGTCTTTCCAGATGAGGCTGGATCGTTATGTCGGGGACATGAAGCCCGAAAGTATCGAGAACCCGTTTCTCCATTTCCCTACATTTTTCCTCGTCACCTGCCAGCAAGTAAAAAGAAGAATAGTTACCGACGGCACCCGACACAGTACCAACCAGTATCCTTTTTCTCGCTTCCTGAAACCGTTCGATGTGCTTCGAAATTGCATCTGACCAGTATGCAGCCTTAAAACCGAAGGTAATCGGCAGGGCCTGCTGTCCATGGGTCCTCCCTGGCATAATCGTATTCCTGTATCGATCGGCCAATTCATTAAGGCTCTCGCGAATGGTACAGAGGTCTCCCTCAAAAATATCCATGACCTCTTTCAGTCGGAAGGCAAGGGTCGAATCAAATACATCCTGCGTTGTGGCACCAAAATGAATGTATTCTCCCGCTCCGTTCTCACAGATCTCCTTGAAGGCCCTGATTAAGGACACGCTCGAAAGCATGGTTTGGCTGTAAATCTCCGCAACCCGTTCAACCTTGATATATTTCAAAGATCCCTTTGCCTTGATCTCATCAGCCGCCTCTTTCGGTATTATCCCCAGTTCTCCCTGTGCCACAGCAAGGGCAACCTCAAACTTAATCCAGCTTTCTACAATGGATTCCTCTTCAAAAATATTCTTCACTTTTTGAGAACCGAAATCATTTCCATAAATTACTGAGTCCATGATGTGAATTGCCATTTCATTACTCCTTACTGCTTATTTAATTGTATACCTTAACCACCCGCAAGGGTGTCATTTCCCTGTGTATTTTCCTGGGCATGAGAAACATACAAACCCCTCGAACCTGCCTCATTCCCATCATCTGCGGCTACTTACCTAATAATACCCTGAGAGCTTTCAGGCCATCGTAGACCATCTTCTCCGAGATCATGCTGGCCTCTTCA
>Ga0272442_10011745_pt1 | contig 10652 bp, 16 predicted proteins | sample SSMForm2O_FD_200262 | JGI IMG/M metagenome (GOLD analysis project Ga0272442, IMG submission 200262) | Marine sediment archaeal communities from Little Sippewissett salt marsh, Falmouth, MA, United States - SSM-Form-2O | ecosystem: Environmental > Aquatic > Marine > Wetlands > Sediment ... | reverse complement strand
TGGTGACTACGGAGCAGGACAGCACGTGTCTAGCGAAGACGCCCTGGAGGCGATCCAGATCGCATCAAAGATCCTGCATAAGGTGTCTAAATTGCATCCAGATGATTTCGACCAGATGCCATCCGCCGCCACATAATGGCCGGCCCTGCGCCAATTGCGTCTACGGCAGACTTTCCTTGATGCAGGAGGGGACGGTCGAGAACACGGGGCGACCGGGGTGCGTCCGTTCGCCTCAGTGGGTAGCGTGAATCCGGGTTGTTGGGCATTCCTATTGCTCACTTCTTCTGCCACCTGTCCTGCTCGTGCTAATTTGGAGACGAGACCGATCTTCTTCTGGAAAAGATCTACGAGGACCCCCTTCCTTCCGAGGACCAAAGAATCCTGTTTGACTACAATCGATTGGGATTCAGAACCGGCGTTCGCGTTAAGGATGCAGACGGCGTGGAACGGCAAGTGGAGGAAGTCCTTTATGATAAAGCAGGAGGTGTATTGGAGCTTTCGGACTGCTGTGGAAAACGTCACGTCTTCCGCTACGACTTGATCGGAAATCGAATGGACTATGACTTCTACGACGAGGAGGGTCCGACAGGACCTTCAGAACCCAAATGGACCGTGGACTACCAAGTGGACGAACTCAATCGACCTGTCGAGATCACCAGAACAGAGATGGACGCCGGCATGCCGGTCACCCAAACCATTCGCAATCATTATGACAGGGCAGGCAACCTGAAACGGGTGGACTATCCCAATGGGTGCTACGCCTCTCTTGAATACGATCCGTTGGACAGGCTAATTCTCCTGGAAAACCGAAACGCTGGGGGCGGACTCCTCTCGAGCTTTTCCTACACCTACGACGACGCCTCTCGACGCGAAAGAATAACCCGACACGACGGCCAATACACCACCTTCGGGTACAACAACGTCGGCTGGCTAAAGCGGGAATCGAGATGCCACGACAGCGGCACACCGGATCAAGAAGAAGACGATATCCTTCTCTGGCAAGATCAATTCGAATATGACCTCGTGGGCAACCGAGTCATGAAAACCCACACCGACGGCCAAGGCCAGGTGACCATCACCCACTACGAACATAACGCCGGACACCAACTGGTGCGACAATGGACCGAAGGCACTTCGGTCCCTACGAGCCTTTGGACGAACGTCGTGGGCGAGGCCTCGGATGCGAAAAGCGGACTCAAGTCGGTGTCGATCGTCAATGGCACGACGGAGATGATCAGCTCGACGCGCTTTCTTGACAGGACAAGACCGGGTCAGATCAGCCTTGTCGCAGAGGACCACATCGGCAATGTCACCTACAAGAGCTTTTATGTCTCTTTCGATATGGAGGCTGATGTTCGGTACGGCTACGATGCCAACAGCAACTTGATCTCGCGTTCTGAGAACGGCGAGACCACAGGCTTCCAATGGGACCATGAAAACCGTCTCACCAAGATCATTCACTCGGACGGTCTGGAGACCTCCTACGAATACTGCAAAGGTTGCTCCCTCGGTAGACTCGCCAAGATGACGCGGAAGGATGCGAGCACGGTCGAGTGGACCTGGGACGGCCCGACGATGATCGAGGAGACCGGTACCCCAGAAGGCGACACCGCCACCTTCGGCGGCCTGACGGTCAAGAGGGCCCATCTGAGAACCGTATCAGGCTGAACAATGCAAAGCGCCCTATCCCAGCCGTTCCAGATTCGAGAAATTGTGACCCAGAAGATGCGGTCTCTCTTCCTCAGCTTGGGCCGTTTCTTGCCTCTGAGCAAGATGGCCAACTGTTGCCGCAAAGCCAGGTTCTCGGCGGCCAAATGGGCGTTCAAACGATGGGTGGACAGAACTAGGCGGACCAGATTGACGATCTTGCGCAACATGGCCGCAAGTGTGGTTTATGCCGTCGAATGCTGTCAAGATGGAATGTCTGGATGCAGTTTTGGCGAGCGATAGGGGTGAATGGAGGGACCGAAAACCGGTGGACCGTTGCACTCCTTTTTGTTAAAATAATCATGATCATATTACCATAGTCATTAACACTTGCTCTCTATACAACGAAGGGTTGTGAAAGCATGATGACGATTGGCGCGGGAGAGTTTAAGGCGAAGTGCCTCAAACTGATGGACCAGGTGGCCGCGGGGCACGGTCACCTCATCGTTACCAAACGAGGAAAACCGGTAGTCAAAGTGATTCCTGTCCGAGACAAGCCGGAGAGACCCCTTTTCGGCTACTTGAGGGGATCTGTCTCTTCTCAAGGCGACATCGTTTCACCGATCGGGGAAATTTGGCATGCCGATCAAGGAGAATGACGCGCATCCGCTCCTCTTGGATACACACATTTGGATTTGGTTGATCGAAGGGGATTCACGCCTTGAAAAATCCAAGGCTCTTAGCAAGATAGAAGAGGCTGCGGGCCGTGATTCGCTTTGGGTGTCGATCATCTCCATTTGGGAGTTGGGCATGTTGGTGGCCAAGGAACGGATCGCCTTTGAAATGGAGACAAACGACTGGGTAAAGAGGGCCCTGGGAGCCCCCGGTTTATCGTTGGCTTCCCTCAATCCTCACATCGCTTTGGCCAGCTCCAACCTTCCAGGCTCCTTTGAGGGGGATCCTGTGGACAGGATGCTTATCGCCACGGCAAGGCATTGCAATGCTACGCTTGTCACCCGAGACAAGAGTATCTTGCGTTACGCGAAGGCAGGTTTCGTTGGCGCGATGAAGGCGTAACGTAGCGAGTCGACCTGTGCGCCTCCTGTCCTGTGCCAATTCGGCCGGGCCCGAATCAGCGGATAGAATGGCGCATTTCCAGTCTGCTAAGGGGGAGGCGTCCTGGATTCATGACAAAGCAGAATAGCAGATTCCAGCTTATGGAATACCTCCCCCGCGCTGTACCATGGCCTCTTCTGTCATATCATTTCCTCAGTGAATGGCACCTAGCATGGACCGAATAGCATTTGGAGCAACAGGAGGATTGTCGGAAGGCCAATCAGAGGCAATCCATGATGGGGCGCTACGTGTCCTGGAACGGATGGGCGTCGAAGTTGAAATCGATAAGCTCTTGCGGAACATATCCCATGCGCCTGGCGTGAGCGTCCAGGGCACCAGAGTGCGTCTCGATCCGTCCCTCGTTAACGGCTTCGTGAAGGAATACAGAGATCTGTGGGGACAAGAAGGGGCACACCGAGACGCTCGAAACAGGAGGCTTCGACATCACGGTCCACTGCTACAAGTACAGTCACCCATCGCTTCGACATCATAAACAGACCTCCACGTCGTAGAAAGCAAAATGGGTGTCTGCTGTGACGATGGGACAACCCAGTTTCTGGGCAGTCGCGATAATAAACCGATCGCAGGGATCGCTATGCACGTCTGGAAGGGCAGCCGCTGCGGCACCAAGCTCCATATCGATAGGAATGACGGAAAGATCGTGATGCTCAACAAGAGCAGCCAGCCAGTCCTGTGGTGTCGCAGGCAGCCGAAGTTTCCCTCTCTTATGCTTCAAAGCGACCTCGAAGCCTGTGATCGCCGAGATATAAACGACAGGGACATCGTTGATCTCTTGGAGAGTTTTTGGGCTAATCTTTCCTCCGCCCTGAGCAAGCCATAGCAGCGCGCACGTATCCAGGATCATTCTGTCTCCTCCGGCCACTCTTCGTGATCCAAAGGCTCTGTGGGATCGTACTGGATCGAGATCTTGCTCATGACCGGATGTGGAGTCCTCCTGTCCACCTTCCTGTGGGGAATCAGATCGGCTACAGGCTTCCCATTTTTGCAGATGACAAATATCTCGCCCTGATTGTGGACCTCGGAAAGAATGGAAGAAAGCCGCGTCTTCGCATCATGCGTATTGACCGTCTTCATCGTCCACCTCCTTTTCGACTTAGTTCAATAAACTAGACTAATTTGATCAGAGAATCAAGCCCGCTGTAGCGGCCAGGGACCTTCCTGAACTCGGAAACGCACAAAACCCTTCCGTCCTCAGGCGCGAGCCTTGGCTTCCAGTCGTTCGGCAATCCATACCTTGATGACGGATTGGCGGGGAATTCCCAATCGCTTCGCCTCTCGATCGAGTGATTCGACCATCCAGACAGGAAAGTCCACGTTGACACGCTTCTGATCTCTTCCGGGACGGCTCGCCTTCGAGAAGTCTAGGGCGTTGGAAACGTCTTCGCCCTTGTCAAACTTCTTGTCGAATTCCTCAGTCTTCATAGGCACTCACCTCTTTCTCACGGGAACGCCGGACCGAGACGATCCGAACCTTCTCGCCTCGAACGGTAAAGATGGCCGACCAGTGTTTGGCCGACAATTTTCCGATCAGCATAAAACGTGGCTCACCCTCGGTTCGCGCAGGCACAACCAGACGGTCCAGGTCTTCCCAGAGTGCCTGAGCTCCTACGAAACCGATCCCATGCTTCCGCTTATTCGCTTCGCTCTTCCTGAGGTCGAACTCGAACTTCATGGTATTTACCTTATACCAATAGTATATCAAATGTAAACCAAATTGGCTTTTTTTTATTCAAGGGGATGAGCAGCAGTGGGAAGGATCGCAATTTCAGCGCCCGTTTGTGACGGCTCCGCCCTGGAATGGACCTGGGATGGGGCCTGATCGAGGAAGGGGAACCCGTTCCTCCGGCGTAGGAGCAAGCGGACCAAGGCTTGAAGCTTGCCGCTCCCCCCCCGCCGGCACCTGACCCGCCGGTTGGAACAGATCTGTAAAGAGGGCCGCCAGTACCTAGCTGTCAAAAGGACGCTTTACGTCGACTTGGAGGATTTCTTCAATTGCTTGTCAAAGGAGAAAAGTTCCATACCCTTGGACTTGGATTTGGCTTTGAGAATACAGTCCACCAAATCGAGCCGCTTCTTCCCGAACTCCCCTAAGGCCGCTATGAGATCGTTCTTATCCGTGTTTTCGATTCCCTTGTAGGAGAGAATGGCCTGGAGCTTCTCAGCCGCCTCGCGCTTCGGTACACCATAAAACTTCGTCAACACGTAGACGGTTTCCATGACTACGCCTTCCAACAGGAGCGCGTGCCGTTCCCCTGTCCTAATCTCTTCCATGAGACGGTTCGCGTCTTGATACATCGTCTCATCGTCGCGAATGAGATATCTGAGCAATACGTTGGTGTCAGGAAGAAGCGTTTTTGACTTTCTCGCGGGACACCTCCGTCCACACTTGTTCCCGAACCCCCTTCATACTTGGAGCGGCTTTGGCGTACTTGGAAAGAGATCCCCCTACGCTCTTCACTGGCCTCAAGATGACCCCTTCACCCAAGGGTTCCACTTCCACTGTCTGAGAGCCTAGATGGAGCCGTATGAATTTAGGTAATGTAATTTGCCCTTTAGATGTAACCTTTAACGTTTTTGGCATAAATCATTTACCCTTACTTTTTATGGAATGCATTACATATACTAATTTAACTACATGCCTTCCTAAAACACAAGCAGCCCGCTCGCGCGTCAAAAAGAATAGACGTGTGGACTCCTGCCTCCCTCACCCCTGCTGCAGCAACTCCAGCATTTTCCTGTCCGCCAGGAAGGGTCTACACGGGTTAGGACACTTCGGCTAGTTCCCTTTTGATGTCCCGGGCCAACCAAGTACGGATGAGTGTTTGATAGGGCATGGACTTCATCGTCGCCAACTTTCTTATAGCTTGCACCTGTAAAGGATCAAGTTTTAGGGTGACGTTCTGAAGTCGACGTTTGCGCGAGCCTGACTTGATTTCTTGTAGGAGGGTTCCTTCAAGTGAAAAAGCTACCTCATCGTCGGTGAATTCCTCAAGAATGTCACAGTCATCGTAGTACTTGGCCAGGTCTTCGTCTTTCATTACTGCCTCTTTCTGCGTCTGTAGAAGGCCACTTCAGCAGCATTCATGTCCCAGCCCGTGATCACACGGGCGAGTCCGCCCTTCTTCATCTGGAAAACTAGCAAGACATATCTCCCTGCGCTAGTGGGCCCCATCGCAACGTAATTCCCTTTCTTCGTCTTGCGAAAGAAAGGCCGGCTTGCGAAGACCGATTCAGCTTCCTCAAGGGTAATGCCATGACCTAACTCCAGATGGAGCGCATTTCCTTCGTCCCATTCGAACTCGCGAATTCTCAAGTCCATCTCCTCAGTCCTACATTATAGGACTCTCGCAGAGATCTTCTCAAGGGCTTTTTGTTGATGTTCATTCCAAAATCCACGGAAGCTCGTTCTGATCCGCCTCGCGATCCAAAAGGAGAAGACGTATGGACTCTTTCAGGCCTCACCCCTGCTGCAGCAACTCCAGCATTTTCCTGTCCAAGGCATGGCCGCGCCAGGACTCGTACTCGACGTCTTCCCTGCCGCTGTCCAAAATGCCGAAGGATCCGCGGAAATTCCACAGGGCCCAACCCCACCCTGCTTTGTCCCAGTTCTCGAGACAATCCCTCATCCAGGCCAACGTGACGTCGTGAGGCGTCTTATTGTAGGACCCCCACTCCCCTACCATGACGCCGACCCCTTTTCGTTCTAGACGTTTCCACGGCTTGATCCGCTTCCGCCAGAGCGTCTCCTGATCGCACTCTGGCTTGTTCGCCTGTTTGAGCTTCCCGTCGTTTGCAAAGACCAGTCTTTCCTGCTTTTTCCCCCAACCGCCTGCGTCAGGATAGAGGAGTAGTCCCTCTTCCCCGCATCCAGGCCAAGGACGCAACTGAACCTGCTTCAGTCTCAACCAATCCCCTTCCTTCATCTCGATCTCGACCCTTTTCGTACCAGGCGGAAGAAGCGTCTCACATTCCTTGTCAAAGACACACTGGTAACAGTCCCATTTCTCCAGATACGTCGTCTCCTTCCAAGGACCTGGATCCTCTCCACAGATAAAGCGCTCGCTGAGAAGCACATTGTTTCCTGACCTTACTTCCACCTGCGCCAGCGTGGACACCGTCCCCACCACAAAAGAGAGTCGGCACATCTCAGGGAACGGTCCCTTCAACACCAAAGGAGAAGACCATTCCTTCTTGTAGGAGCCGTATAGGTAGCTGGGAAAGCTTGGATACATCGGCCACTCAGGCACGGCTTGGGCGTCCTTATATCCTGACCAGGAGGCCTGGTGATGGGTGAGGCTCCCTGGGAAGTACCCTCTGGTACATTGGGCCACACCCGCGTGTTTCAATCCTTCGCAAGGCAAAGCGCACCAGCTTAGGCCATCCACCAAAATCAATCGGCCTGGATCCTCCTTCCGGATCGCGTCCACCAGCTTCACGATGACCCTGTCATGGACCTTTTCCTCCATGTCGCCCGGTTCGTTGAGAAGATTGAAGCTGAGCTGTCTATTGGGAATGTCCTTGTAGCGCCGGGCAAAGGTGGCCCAGTGCAAGGCGCAGATCCGCTGCGTCTCCTCGTCCTCCCAAAGTGAAGGGTCCTCCGGTGGCTGAGCCACGGTGTATCCAGGAGCCCTATGGAAGTTGAGAGAGACGTGAATGCCGTACTTCTGCCCCCAATTTACCGCCTGATCAATCTCCTTCAAGGTCCCTTCGTCGAATTGGGTCCAGTCCCCTTCCTGAATCCAGCATCGGTAATCCATGGGAAGGCGAACAAAGTTAAACCCCAGCTCGCTAATCCATTGAAAATCGCTCTCTTGGAAAGGCTCTTCCCTGCCCACATTGAATTTCTCAAGGAGGTTGAAGCCACGCCAACGAGGCAGCTTCTCCACACTCGGTTCAGGTAGAGAAGCCGCCGAGGCCAGCACAGGAAACACGCTGAAGGCTAAAACCAGGGATGTCACCGCCCGTCTCCTCTCCGTTCCATCACCCCTGCCTGACCAGCTTGTAAATCAGGTCGAAGGCAAAGGTCAGTTCTTCCATAGTACAGTGGTCCTGGACGAAATGGGAGGTGCAGTAGAGAAGCCCCCCATCTGTAAAGGACGTAAGCACCCGTCTAATCTCCGCTTCCAAACGATCGAGTCTTCCGAAGCCAATCGTGGTCTGCACATCGAGTCCCCCCATGATCACGAACTGATCACGAAAACAAGACCGATATTCTTGAAGATCCATGCCCGCCGACTCCTGCCAGGGGTGCACCGCGTCATATCCGAGCTCGATGATTCCGTCCACAACCGGACGGATATGCCCGTCGCTGTGAAGACTCAAGAAAGCGCCTCGTTCCTTCACAGCGTCCGCTGTCACCTTGTGATAGGGATAGATGTGAGACCACCAGGTGGAGGGACTGAAGAGAAGTCCTGTCTGCGCGCCCCAGTCGTCGGAGACGTGAACCATATCCACCCCCAGGTCGAGACAATTGTGGGCAAAGGTCCTGTTCCATTCCGCCTGCCGCTGATACACCTGGTGAAGCACATCCGGATAGAGACCAAGATAAAGCAGGTGATGTTCGATGCCGAAAGGACCGTTCAACGCTTCAAAGATCCCTGGCGTCTGCATGTAGACAAACCTGTTCCTCTTCTCCTTGTGGTGTTCGATCTGCTCCCTGATATTCTGATACGCCTCCAAATCATTGGGATCGTGGACAGGGACATCCAACAAGGCCTGGGGGGTGATGGGACCCTTCAACGAAGCGCGCACTTCCTTCAAGTCCGAGCCATCATAGGTGGGAGGCCCCCCAAACAAATGAGCGAAATCAAACGCGTAGTGATCCTCAAACTCGGCGACGGAACCAAAGGTTTCGGCGATCGGTTCGGACAGATTGGCTGCCACCCAGCCATATACAGGAATCCTGTCAGGGGTCTTTCCCTGAAGTACGGCGACGACCCGCTCTCGAGATGTCATGGACATGGATACTCCTACCCTCTTTGCCTACGGTCCAGTCCCATGTTATATCATGGAACCCATGCAAACGAACCCTATCCATCCAGAAATTCCCACTCGCAGAGAATTCTTAAAAAAAACAACCATTGGAGCCGCGGCCCTGGCCTCAGGCATCTCTTCCACCTCCTTTTCCGCCTCGTCCCCTCCCCAAATAGTCACAGCCAATCCGGAGTGGCGCGGCTTCAATCTCCAGCATTTCTTCGGCACCTGGAGCGACGGGGTACCTAGAGAAGACGATTTTCGAATCATCTCTGACCTGGGATTCAATTTCGCCAGGATTCCTCTTTGGTACATCAACTGGATCGAGGACAACGATCCGTACAAGGTCAAGGAGGATGTCCTGGAGGAAATCGACAAAGACGTGGAATTCGGACTCAAGCACGGCATTCACGTCTGTCTCAATTTTCATAGAGCGCCGGGCTACTGTGTGGCGAAAAGGCCAGTGGAGCCGTTCATCCTCTGGAAGGACCAGAAAGCCTTGGATGCCTTTTGCTTCCATTGGAATCTGTTCGCGGAACGATACAAACAGATTTCAGGAGAGAAACTTAGCTTCAATCTGGTCAATGAACCCCTGGCAGGAAAGGAAGAATACGAACGCGTAGCGCGAGCCGGTGTGAAAACGATTCGCGAAGTCTCCCCGGACAGGTTGATTATTGTGGATGGAAATCTGGGCTGCTTCATGCCGTGCTTCGAAGTCGAGGATCTGAACGTCATCCACAGTTGCCGAGGATACCTACCCCACGCCCTCACCCACTACCAGGCGAGCTGGATGCCGGGAGGGATGAACTTCCCTGAACCCACATGGCCTGGGGTCAAATACCTTCATCTGACCTGGGACAGGCAACTCCTGGAGCGTGCGTATGGTCCCTGGAAGAAGGCGGTTCGGGACGGCCTACCTGTCCATTGCGGAGAATGTGGGTGCTACAGCCACACGCCTCATGACGTCTTTCTGCGTTGGTTCAGGGATGTTTTGGAAATCTTGTCCTCCCAGCAGATTCGTTTCGCTCTATGGGAACTCAGGGGCACCTTCGGGATCCTGGACTCCCAGCGGAAGGATGTGGCGTACGAGGACTGGCACGGACATCAGTTGGACAGGAAGCTGTTGGATCTGATTCAGTCCTTTTGAAACACGCCTGGCGCACCGTGCCCTTCGAGCGTAAGGTTCACTGGTCTTTTCTTCGCGCAGCCACGATCTCCTCGGCAAGATCGTAGGGAACCGCTTCGTACCGTTCGAAATGCATCGTAAACTGTCCCCTCCCGCTGGTGAGCGTCCTGAGTTCAGAGGCGTAACCGAACATCTGGGAAAGCGGCACCATGGCCGTGAGAATGGCGGCGTTCCCCTTGGCTTCGAGGGAAACGATCTTTCCGCGCCTGGCACATAGACTCCCTGTAATCGCCCCTGTGTACGCCTCCGCCGCCGTGACCTCCACACCCATGATAGGTTCCAGAAGTTCCAGCCCTGCATCCCGGCACGCCGCCCGAAAACCGTCGAATCCACAGGTCCGGAAGGCCTGCTCCGAAGAGTCCACGTCGTGCATCGAGCCGTCCAGAAGCACCACCTTCACATCCACCACGGGGTACCCTGCATAGGGCCCTTCCAACATGGCGTCCACGATTCCATGTTCGATGGCCCTGATGTATTCCCTGGAAATATTGCCTCCTGTGATCCGACTTTCGAACTGAAGTCCGGACCCGGGATCGGACGGCTCGATATCGATGACCATATGGGCGAACTGTCCCCTCCCCCCCGTCTGTTTCACGTGTCTGTGGTCTTTGTGCGCCGAAGCAAGGATGGTTTCCTTGTAAGCGACCTCCGGGGGACCTGAAATCGCCTGAACGCCGAACTCTCTCTTGAGACGATCCAGAATGATTTC
>Ga0272442_10011744_pt1 | contig 10653 bp, 3 predicted proteins | sample SSMForm2O_FD_200262 | JGI IMG/M metagenome (GOLD analysis project Ga0272442, IMG submission 200262) | Marine sediment archaeal communities from Little Sippewissett salt marsh, Falmouth, MA, United States - SSM-Form-2O | ecosystem: Environmental > Aquatic > Marine > Wetlands > Sediment ... | reverse complement strand
TCGTGCAGACCTGCATGAAGTCGAGCCCGCCGCGGATCGAGCCCTTCGCCTGCGCCGTCGCGTCCCGCAGGCGATACTGGCCGTACATGAGATTGAAGCCGATGCCGTCCTCGCCCATGGCCTCGTGCTCCGCGCCCTTCACGTTCCCCCAGTCGATAAGCCGGAAGGTGCTCTTGCGCACGTGGGAGAACACGTCGAGCTCTGCGCTGGCTGCTGCCGCGTCGCACTCGACCTCCACCCGGTAGTGGCCCGGGCGCAGGAGCCAGCCGTTCAGGCGCACGTGCTCGGTGCGGCGGGCCTGGCCGTCCGCCGCGGGGACGGCGGGCGCGGGGAACGCGAAGTCGAGCCGGCTTCCGTCGTCGCCGCTCACCGTCACGTGCAGGGTGGACGCGGCGAGCGGCCCCGCATTCGTGCGGAGGACGGCCAGCTCGATCGCCTCGTTCGTCTGGTAGGCCGAGCGGCCGAGGGGAAAGACGAGCTTCAGCTCGGCAGCCTGCGCGGCTGCGGCCACGACCGCTGCGACGGCCATCGCCGCGGCCAGTCTCCGTGTCCCGTGCATCGCGGTCTCCTTTCCTGGGCGGACCGTGCCGTCAGCGGACCTCGAGCTCCGAGGTGTAGAAGTTGCGGTAGTAGCTGTTCCAGGGCACGTAGCGGATCTTCGAGACGCCCTCCAGATCGAGTGCATACGTGTTCACCGGCCCCTCGAGGAACACGCCGCGGGCGGCGGTGTCCCAGCGCTTGAGCTCCTCGTCCCACACCTGCACCAGGCCCTCGGTGGGCCAGGAGGCGGGGAAGTCGGGATTCTCGCGGACCGTGAGCCAGTGGACATCGGTCGGCTTCTTGAAGGCGACCTCCGCCCACACCTGGCGGCCGGCCGTCGCGTCCCAGAACAGCTCGTCCAGGTGGAGCCAGGGCGTCGCCACGTCGTCGGCCTTCCCGTTGGTGAGTGCCTCGGGCTTCACCTGGAGCTTGCCGTTGGACATCCAGCTCGGGGTGCCTCCGAGCGTGAGGGTGGCGGCGCCGGTGCGGAGCAGGTTCTCGCCCTCGGGCACGCTGGGCAGCGTGGTGCGTGGGCGGCGGGGCGCGACCACCGAACCGTCGGCGAACTTCGCGGAGGCGGCGACGGCCGCCATCGGGTCCTCGTCGCACAGGGCGGGCGTGGTGTCGAGAGTCCACACGGGCTTCCCATCGGCCGCGAAGCACCGCAGCCGCCCGTCCCATCCTGCCGCATAGATGCGCCCGCCCGCACTGGCCCTGTCGCGAGCGAGGCCGAAGGCCAGGCTGGCCACACAGCCGAGGTCGGCCTGCCAGACCTCGCGGCCATGGGCGCCCAGGCGCGTGAGAAGGCCCGCGTCGTCGGCCACGTAGAGATCGCTGCCATCGGCATCGAAGGCCACGCTCACGGGCTGGCTCTTCCAGAACAGGTTGTAGACGAGGCTGCCGTCGGGCTCGCGCACCTCGAGGAGCCGCCGCTTGAAGACCAGCGCGACCCGGCCCGCCCCATCGGCCACGCTCACGCTCATCGGCGCCACCTTCGAGTCCCACGATGCCGTGGCCTTCCCGCCCGCGACGGTGAAGAAGCGGAACGTCTCCTTGTTCCAGCTCCCCATCTGGATCTGGAGCAGGAGCCGCTCGCCGCTGGGACTGGTGTGGAGTGTGGGGAAGAGGAGCGTCTTGAAGATCGGCACGTCGAACCGCCAGCGCTCGGCGCCCGTCGCGAGGTCCACCGCGGCCAGCCACGCCGAGCACGGGTTGTCCGGCGTCACCCAGCCCTGGTTGGAGAACTCGCCGAAGAGGACGAGCGCGTGGTCGGCGCCGCGCGGGATGAAGGCGTGGAACTGCGGGATGCGCTCCGCCTTGTCCGCCACGGGCCAGTCGAGGTCGGCCCACTGCTTCCAGTAGTCGATGGCCCAGGCCTCGCGCCAGGCGTCGCGGCGATTCCAGAAGGGGCCGGTGCGGTCGCGCTTCCAGCAGACCACGCCGTGGGTGCCGGGGGCGACCAGCGTGCCGCCGTCGGCGGAGACGGCGAAGTGGTTCTGGTGCCGCCCGATGTCGCCGAAGGCAGCGAAGACCTGCATCCTCCCGCTCGCGGCGTCCACCAGGTGGAGGCCCTGGCCGAAGCGCGCGGCCACGCGTGCCGAGGCGCCGAAGCTCCGCCCGTCGGGGCTCACCCACGTGCCGCCCACCGTGGGGGCCTGGCCGATGCGCACCGCGCGCCGCACCCGGGCGCCGGTTCCCCGGTCCTCGATAAGTGCCACATTCCGCAGGTAGCCTTTGGCCGTGACGAGCAGGTGCTTGCCGTCGGCGGCAACGCATAGGCCGTCCAGCCGCGCCCCGGCGAGCTCGCGCAGCCGCGGGACGGGCAGCACACGGGCCGCCTTGCTGCCGACCGCGTAGGCTGGCTCAGCTTCTTCTCCAGGCTCTGCCGCCCCGTTCAGTTGGCCCGAACGAAGGAACTCCTGGTCGACTTCGATGAACTTCGTCGGCAGCAGGACCGACGTCGGCGCATCGAGCCACCCGATGAGGGTGCGCGCGGCCTTCGCAAGCCCGGCGGCATCGCCACCGACGACGGCGATGCAGTGCTCCTCGTGGCCACGCACCGCGAAGAGGGTTGCCACGAGGCCCCTCCCGGGACCTGGGACGTGCTCCGAAAGGGCGCTCTCGAAGAGGCCGCGCTGCCACCCGGCCCAGAGCAGGTCCCCGAGGGTCTCGCGCCGGGGCATGCAGCCCATCGCCAGGTAGAGCCCTGGCGTGGCCTCGTTCGGCATAGCTGCCGCGAAGCTCAGCTTGACGCCGTGCTTTGCGAACGCCTCGACCAGTTCCGTCCGTTGCTTCTCGGGAAGGAGCTTCTGGTCAGGGAGAACGGCGGTCAGCGCGCCGCTCGCCTTGACCTTCTTCAACAGTCTGATCCCCTGGTCGACCCGCTGCTGTTCGGCTTCAGGCTGTCTGGTGAGCATCTCGCCCAGCGTCGGGCGATACGGCAGCCTCGCTATCGAGCCCTTTCCGCCGAGAAGCTCGGTGACCTCCAGTGCGAGCGTCTCACCAGTGCCCGGCAGGTGCACTTCCCCCTGGAGCTTCCCCCCAGCGTCGGTGCCACGGTAGATCCCGAGGACGCATTCCCCATCGCTCAGCAAGCGGATGCGGACGGGGACGCGGGCGGCGATCGCCCGCCCTCGCCGATCCACGACCGTCACCTCGTAGCGCGGCGTGCTCGCCGAGCGGCCTGCCCGGACGTGGACCCGCGGCGCCCCGAGCTCGGCGGGCGCCAGCGCGTAGAGGCGGCCGGGGAAGACCCGCATGTCCACGGTCAGCGTTGCCCGCCCGCCGCGCACCTTCGGCTTCACGATGGTGTGCTCGAGCACGTCGTAGACCACGCCGCCGGTGGTCGGGAAACTCACGGCCGCGGTCTTCGGCAGGACGCTGAACCGCCACACCGCGCCGAGCGACCACACGGTTCCCGCGTCCCAGGGATAGGGCGAGCCCTCGTCCGTCGCGAGCACGATGTAGCGAACCGCCCCGCCGTCGAACAGGTTCGTGCCGACCCACGGCGTGTCGGTGTCCACCGGGAACCGCCGGTGCTGCCCCACGGCGGCGCGAAGCGCGGCGGCCAGCTTCTCCTGAACGGGCTGGAAGAAGGGGTAGATCGTGTCCGCTGCATAGCCCTCGTGCCACAGGCTCTTGAGCTCGTGGGTCTTGAAGGCGAGCTTCGTGGCACCGGGGTAGTCGGCGCTCTCGGCGTCGGTGAAGACCTTTCCGCCGGCCTCCACGAACGTCCCGATCCCCGCTTGCACCTTCGGTGGCAACGGCTTGGTCTGCCCCACGAGGAAGAGCATCGGCACGCGCGGCTTCCCGTCGTCGAGCAGCCAGCCGGCCGCCACGTCTTCCTCGAACGTGATGCTCATCGGCACGCCGGCCATGAGCCCCGCCGTGTGGAGGGCGAACACACGCTCCCAGTGCGGCGTGCCCATCGAGTTGCGGCGCTCGGTGACGTCCTGGGCGTAGGAGTAGAGCACGGCAGCCTCGTTCGCGGGCGGGCACTCGGCGAAGAGCGGGCCGTACATCTTCGCCACCAGGTTGCCCACGCGGTAGGCGCTGGCGCCGCGAGCGTCGTTGAACGGCCGCGTGTGTTGCGCACCCGCTCCCTGCACGCCGCGCCCGAGCACCTGCATGAGATCCTGGAGATAGCAGTCGCCCCCCTGCCCGCTGTAGGAGTTGTCGAACACGCCCATCAGCGGCTTGCCCGGCCGCCGCAGCGCGTCCACCGAGTGCGCGGGGTACCACGGGTAGTGATAGCCCTCGCTCAGGTAGTGGCTGTAGCTCTCGTCCATGCCCTCGTAGATGACGGGCGGGTAGGAGCCGTCGACGGCGGGGAACTGCCACATCGGCGTGGCCGTGGTCTTCGCCCCAGGATGAGCCTGCCTCACGCCCGCGTTGAACGCGCCATACATCTTCCGCAGGGCCGCCATATAGACGTCGGCCATCGGGCGGCCCTTGAGCTCTCCCTCGTGCATCCCCTTCAGCCAGTCCTTGTCCTCCTGCTTCCAGTCGGTCACCCACTGGCCGAAGAACATCTCGTCGTTGTAGTTGAAGCCGTAGAAGGAGGGGTAGCGGCCGAACCACTGCGCGGCACGCTGGAGGATGGGGACCAGCTCGTCGAGCCAGGCGTCGCGGAAGCGGACGCCCGAGCAGTGGCCGAGGAGCTGGCTGTCGTAGGTGAGGCCGAAGCGGACGGCCTGGTCGAGGTAGGCCTCGGCCTCCCACTGGGCGTTCCAGTGGGGGATCGCGTAGGCGTCGGCCGGGGCGAAGCCGGGGTGACGCAGGTCGGCGGGGGCATGGCCGCGGCGCCAGGCGGTGGGGCCGGTCTGGGCGTTGAGCTTGCCCACCAGGCGGTCGGTCTCGCGGGTGAAGCCGAGCCGATGCGCCGCCTCGGCATACTGGCGGATGAAGGCCAGCCGCTCCGCTGCGTCGCCCAGGTGCTGCCCCTGGCGCATCGTCGCCGCCTCGTTGTCGAATTCGTGATACAGGATGCGCTGCATCGGCGAATCCGCCTCGGCGGCGGCGATGTGGACCGCGAGCGGATAGCTCTCGTGCCCCTCCGCTGCGGGCGCGAGCACGTAGCGGCCTGGGATGAGTGCCTGCGTAAGCTCCGCAGGGACCTCGCACGCGAAGTTCGCACCCGCAGTTGCCTGGGCCGAGCAGAGCGCCACACCGTCGCGCGAGAGCCCGAGCGTCACCTTCGTCGGCTCGAGTTTCTCCCCACGCCGGACGATGTGGAGCGGGATCGCCTCGCCCTGGCGGAAGGCCGTCCGCCCCGACGCCGTGAGCATGGCCACGCTGCGCTCCGCACCCGGCGGGCGGAAGGCGAAAGTCTTCTGAAGCGTGAGGTCGCGGGCCCGGTCGGCGAGGGCGATCGGGCCGTCGCCGAAGCGGACGGCGATCTCGTGGAAGCCGCGCAGCGACTTCGCGGGCGTGACCTTCAGCGAGCCCTTGCCGTCGTCCTCCGCGGGCAGGCACTGCCAGCGCAGATCCGAGCCGTCCGTGGGCCGCAGCATCACCTGCCACGTGTGGGGCGCGGGCGGCGTCGGGCGGCCCTCGACGGACACCTTGAGCACCAGCGGCTCCCCCGCGACCACCGCGTTGGCGGGGAAGTCCACGCGGACGCGTCGGTACCGCGGCCCGAAGCTCTCGCGCTTCGCCAGGTCGGGCGTCCAGCGGATGAACGTGATGCTCGGGTCGTGCACGGAGGCGTAGAGGCGGCCCTGTGCGTCGGCCTCGAGGTCGAGCACCCCCTCGGCGGCGACCTTGCGGAGCGGCTTGAGATCGGCGTCGTAGAGCTGCACCTCCCTGCCGCCCGCCACCACCGCCACGCGGCCGTCGGGGAACACGGCGATGCCGCCGCGCCCCGGCGCCTTGCCTGCCGGCTTGCCGTCGTAGCTGAAGGCCAAGAGTTCGCCCGAGCGGCGGGCCGTCGCGTAGACCCGCTGGCGCGCGGGGTCCACCTCGATGTCGTCGTACCACGTCCGCCGCGGATCGTTCTTCTCGCACGTCTTGTGGTCGAAGCGCCCGATGTCGCCCACATACTTGCCGTTCAGATCGAAGATCGCAATCCGCGACCACCACGGGTCGGGGAAGCCGCGTTGGGCCATCGACGTGTCGAGGGCGAAAATACGCTGGCGCTCGAAGTCCACCGCGCCCCCCGTGGGGCTGGTCCAGCCCGTCATATCGTGTCGCAGGTGCTTCTCGTCGCCGCCGCGCGTCACCAGCTTCTTCACGGGCGAGCCGTCGGGGCGGCAGAAGGCGATGTGGCCGCTGGCGTGGGAGTTGAAGGCGATGAACCAGCCGTTCGGCAGCGGAACCAGCTCACGCCCCGCACCGCCCGACAGGCCGAACTTGTCGACCAGCTTCCCCTCTCCGTCGAACACGTAGTACGTGCTCCCGCTCCCGAAAAACAGGCGGCTGCCATCGGCGGCCGTCTCGAAGAGCGTGAGGTGGCGCGGCAGGTCGTCCAGGAGCACCAGCTTCTCGTCCCCGCGAGCCCACAACGCACACGCGAGCCACAAGGCCAGGACAACACGGCGGGCGTGCTTCATCGCTCAGGAACCCTCGGTCATCGCGTCGGCCAGCTCGACCATCTCGCGGGTGAACACCACCTCGGCGTCGGGGGCGTAGGGCGACACGCGGACCTCGTAGCCCCCGTCCTCGTAGTGCGCCGCGGTCGGGATGTAGCCGCCCACGCCGTCGCGGCCCGGGTGCCACGCCCCGATCGCGTTGTAGCAGTAGGCGGCGACCATCGTGTGGGCGGCGGGCGACTGCTCCTTGATGTTCATCGCGATCTCACACACGATCTCGTTCGGCGAGCCCACCACCACCAGGCTGCCGATGCGCAGAGCCTGCGCGCGGATGCGCTTGAAGCGCCCGAGCCCCGCCTCCATCCCCGCTGTCTTGCGCGGCAGAGCGATGTCGCGGAAGCGGCCGGCCACACGCGCCCCAGCGACGGGCGCAGCTTCCCCGCCGAGCGCCTCCGTCACGTCGGTGGTAAAGGCGTCGGCCACCTCCTGCACGCGCGGGTCCGCCGCGTCGCCGAGCACGCGGTGCATCGGGTCCACGTTCCCCGCGCCGCCGTTGATGAACGTGCAGATGGCGCCGCCGCCGAGGCGATCCTCGATCGCCGACATCGCGCGGCCCGCGTAGTCGGCCGAGATCAGGGAGTTGCGAGGCCCGAGCGACGTGTTGTGGCACCCGAAGTTCACCAGCCGCGCAATCGGCTCCCCCGCCGGCGTGTCGAAGCACGCCACGATGATCTCCGTGTCCGTCGGGTTCTCGGGCGCCTTGCCCAGGTTCACCATGCCGTCGTCGAACATCTGCTGGCGGTTCAGGCCGATGTGCGACTCGCCCCGCACGATGCCCAGCCGCGCGGGCCGCAGACCCGCCGCCGCGCGAGCCAGCGCACACGCGATCCTGTGCGGCAGCGCGGCGAGCCACTCCACGTCCGTCTTCGGCGCGCCGTTGTGCGGGTACTCCGTCACGGGGCCTGCGTGGTTGTGCGTCGTCACCACCATCAGCCGCTCGGGAGCCAGGGTCAGCGGCTCGCAGACCAGTTCCCTCACCTCGTCCACCGTCTGCGGGTCCAGGTTGCACAGGTCGCACGAAACGATGGCCGCCCTGCCGCTCTCGCCCTCCACCACCAGCACGCGAGCGTGCAGGCGATCGTGCACCCCAGTGCTCTGCGGCCCGTCCTTCCTGCGGCTCGCATAGCCCTCCATCCAGCACGCCGCGGCGGGAGTGATATCCACCTTCGCAACGCCAGCCTTCAGCTCGCCCATGGCCATTCGCTCCTCAGGGTTCTGAGCCCGACCCGCGCGGGCAAGCGCATTATAGCGTCGGGGAGCGGGGCAAACCAGTGAGGCTGCCGCGGTCGCCGCGGGTCGAGCTTCCCATCCGCAGCCAGGGCGGGAACCACAGATGCACACAGATAAACACGGATGAAGACAGGGCTCACGCGGAGGCAGCGGAGGGAGCTGAAGAGAGGCAGCAGAGAGAAGACAGGAGAGGAGGGAGAGAACTCACGCAAAGACGCAAAGCCGCCAGCAAACGGCAGGAAGGCCGAGACCCAGAGCTCGGCCTTGTTTGGGACTTGGTGCCTGGGATTTGGTGCTTGTCCAGGATTTGCGGGTTAGGACCTCCGACTGCCATGAAGCCGCCGATGGACGGGGATACACCCCGAGGAAGACGGATCGCATGCAGAGCAGCCCCAGGGCGGGCGGCTCTCAGTCGGCAGAGGGACGCGGGCGGCGGGTCCTGGTGCGCTTGGCGGGCGGGTCGGCGGGCTTCTTCTTCGGCGGGGGAGGCGGGGGCGGGGGCTCGGGCTTCTCGAGCGAGAGGGCCGTGGCGACGAGGAAGTGGAGGCAGCCCTCGATCGCCACGTCGTTGCTGGTCAGGCTGTCCTCGCCGTCGCCGCAGATCTTGAGGCTGGCGGCCAGGGCGCCCTTGCTGGCGGCCCAGTTGATGGCCGAGGGGCGCTCCTTGTCGCGAGTGACGCGGAGGGTGAGCGGCTTGTCGCCCACGACGAAGCGGCGCAGCAGGCGCGCGTTGAGGATGGTGAGCAGCGTGCGGAGCGTGCGCTGCTGGGCCTCCGAGGCGTCGCGGCCCCGCACGATGCGGTAGCCGGCGTCGTAGTCGTCCACGGCCACTTCCAGGAAGGCGGCCGCCTTGTCGGTCTCGATGGCGCGCTGGAGGATGGCGGTGCCGGGCTCGGAGAAGGGCTCGCGACCGCGTGCCTTCTTGTCCGCGAAGGCGTCCCAGTGGTAGGGGAAGTTGCGGTTGAGCAGGACGCCGTTCTCGTTGGCCGCCGTGTCGTTTCGGTAGCCGGGCACGTTGAGTGCGGGGATAATCTTGATGCGGAGGCGTTCGAGGAGCCACTCGATCTTGGGGTCGCGGCCCGGGTTGTCGAGGAGCACTTCGGCCAAGCGGAGGAGGGCGGCGCCGCTGAGCCAGTCGGTGCCCTCGAGGCCACCGGCGAGCACGGCCAGGGGCTTGCCTTCGGCGCCGAGGGTGAAGCTGTAGATGTAGTCCTCCTTCTTGTCGCGGCCGCCCTCGAAGGCGCGGGTCATGCGGTCGGCGTTGTCCTTGGCCAGTTCGGTGAACCATTCAAGCAGGTCGTCGTAGTGGGGCTTGCCGCCGATGTAGCGTGCGTAGCGGGGGCCGGTGCCGAGGACTCGCGACACGAAGAGGAGCTTGTTCTTGGCCCCCGGGTCGCGGCCGGCTCGGCCTGTGGGGGTGATGAGGTCGAGGACGAGCATGCGGCCGCCGAGGTCGACGTCGAGTACGCCCGAGTTCTCGGCCGAGCCGTCGGTGGCGACGATTTTCTCGTTTTCCTTCTGGGGCAGGCCGGCGAAGTAGCGGGCCACATACGTGCCCTTCTTGGCCTTGCGGGTGCCGTACCAGGGGATGCGTGTTTCGGGGGCGATGCCGGCGGTGAGTGGTCCCTCGCCCACGACTCGCAGGGTGGGCGGCTCGTCGAACCGTGTCTCGTCGGCCACGTTGCCGCGCAGGTGCGAGTAGGCCAGTGTGTCGATGATCAGTGTGCCGCCCTGTTGGGCGAACGGCTGTGCGATGGTGTCGCCCATCATGAAGAAGACGCCGCCGTGGATGATGACGATGCGTGCGGTGCACTGGCCGTGAATGGTCATGCGGTCGCCGAGCTCCTCGACTTTCAGTCGGTCGCCGAGGAGGGCCTGGAGCTCCTTGGTCACAGGGGCTTCGAGGTCGTCGACGAGGAGCTGGGTGTAGGGCACGGGGAGTGGGACGGGGACGAGGAGGTCGCCCACGCGGCCGCGGCCGAACAGGTAGGCGAGCTGTGGCCACGGGCCGTCCATGGCCGCCACCTGTGCGTAGCCCACGAACTGGCTGCCGCGGCGCATCTCGAAGCACTCGCCGATCGCGGTGTCGCCCCTTTTCTGGATACCGGCGATGGCGACGCCCTTGCGGGCCTCGATCTTGAAGTGGCCGGCGGGCAGCGCCGCGTCGCCCTCGGCGGCACGGGCCGCGGAGATCCCCAGACAGGCCGTGCCCAGCAGGCAGGCGAGTGCCACGCGCGCGGAGAGATGGAATCGCATCGGTTTCCTCCCAGGGAATCCCTGTGTCGTTTGCTCCACTCGATTATACGCACCGGTCACGCGGGAGTCACGTGCGGGTGGCGTGCCTACCGGCTGAACGCGATCCTGCCGCCGAGAATGGTGAGGAGCACCTCGGTGGCGGGGATCTCCTCCTCGGGCACCGTCAGGATGTCGCGGGAGAGCACCGCGATGTCCGCCAGCTTGCCAGGCTCGAGCGAGCCCTTGGCCTGTTCCTCGAAGCCGGCGTAGGCGGCGGCGAGGGTATAGGAGCAGAGGGCCTGCCAGCGGGTCATGCGCTGCTCGGGAGCGAAGACCGAGCCGTCGGCCATGCGCCGCGAGACCGAGGCGTGGAACGAGGTGATGGGGCTCACATCCTCGACCGGCGCGTCGGTGCCGTTGATGACCACGGCACCCGCCTTCAGGAGGCTCTGCCACACGTAGGCCCGCTGGGTGGCGCGGTGCTCGCCGAGTGCGGCGGGTAGGGCTGGCCCGTCGCACGTGCAGTGGCTGCCCTGCATGGCGGCCACGACGTCGAGTC
>Ga0272442_10011743_pt1 | contig 10654 bp, 4 predicted proteins | sample SSMForm2O_FD_200262 | JGI IMG/M metagenome (GOLD analysis project Ga0272442, IMG submission 200262) | Marine sediment archaeal communities from Little Sippewissett salt marsh, Falmouth, MA, United States - SSM-Form-2O | ecosystem: Environmental > Aquatic > Marine > Wetlands > Sediment ... | reverse complement strand
ATACCATATCGTCAACGAGATCTTGGTGAGTATTGTCGTCATCCCACCAGCTACCTGTAGAGCCATCCCAACTGGTCGCGGCTGGATCTCGAATCCATACGACACGGCCGGGATAGATGCCTTTGGCTACACCCATTGGGCTGTTCGGTGGGTCAGTGGGTGTAAACGCTGCATTGACCGAATGACTGTTTGTTATGCTCAGTGGCCACCATATTGACGCAACAGCCACACAAGCACAGACAGCTGCCATCAGATAGCGCGTCCGGCTTAGAAACTGTCGTGCTTTGCGATAGGCCAGCGAGGAGCAAACAACCCCGATGAGCCACACGACAAAGCCGCTGGCCAGTGGCGCCGCCATCCGCTGACAGGGATAGGTCGCCCGCGACGGCTTGGGAATGACCCGGATCAAGAACCAGATGAAGGAAGCCATCCCTGTCAGTGGGAGAATCCAGCGGACCCAACGATATTTCCCTGCGTTAATAGGACGGCCTGTCTTCGGACATACGTGTGTTTGGTTTGCTTTTTCTTTGTGTGTCATTGTTAATCTCCTTTAATTGCTTTTCAAACAGATTGCCTATCAGCACTTGTATTTTTTCCCATGATGCTTTTTTCCCGAAACATGTTGTATTTCACTGTGACCGAAATACGATTCAGCTTCGGTCTTCCTAATAATCCGCAAAGAATCATGATTCGCTGCGCAGCAACTCGAATTTTATATGAAAAATTTTCATATTCGAGTGATTTGCAGTATAATGAATCTACAAACGGGGTAGTGCTGTATCTTAGGGAATTGATGCCTTGGCTTTTCGCGATGAGACAGATATGGGTGGGACGGCAGAAGCTTTTCTGACCACCCATTGGTCCTTGATCGAGGGCATTCAAGAGCACCAGGATCCCGGGCAGACGCTGATCGGTTCACTCCTGAAACGTTACTGGAAGCCCGTCTACTGCTACCTCCGCCGCACAGGCTATGGCAACGAGAAGGCCAAAGACCTAACCCAGGGCTTCTTCCACGAGGTCGTGCTCAGTCGCCACCTGATCGAGCGAGCTGACCCGTCAAAAGGTCGTTTTCGAACATTTCTACTGAATGCACTGAAGCATTACGTGATCGACATGAGCCGCAGGGAGTCTATCCAGGCGAACATCCCGCCAGACAAGCTCATCGCTCTGGAAATCGCTCATCTGCCGATCCTGCCGCAGACTGTCTCACAATGGAGCCCGGAAGCATGCTTCCACTACGCCTGGAAGTCGGCAATTCTTGACCAGGTCGTGGCGGCCGTCGAAGAAGATTGTCTTCGCGCCGGCCAGGAAACGCACTGGTTGGTCTTTAGGGACCATCTTTTGCTTCCGACTCTTGAAGGTCTTGAGCCATTACCGCTCAAAGAGCTATGCCAACATTATGGCCTTGCTTCGGAGAAAACCGTCTCCAACATGGTTATTACCGTCAAGCGGCGGTTCCAGCGGGTGCTCAGAAAGCTTCTGCGCAGCACGGTCAGTTCCGATGCCGAGGCAGACGAGGAATTGCGAGATATTTTAGAAACGTGGCACTTCGGCGCGCAGCCAAGGGGGTGATCTTGCGGATATATAGGAGATGTGAAGGTCTCTACTTTAATAGGCACGATCATGCGTGAAGAAAATTCGACATTTGGAGCCGAGCCACAGCATCTCGACCGGCTGCTTTCGCTGGGACTGGAGGACATCGAGGATGAAGCGACTGTGCCGGTTAAGCCGGAGATGGAGGCTCCAGGCGGATGGATTGGCCGCTATAAGCTCCTACATGTCTTAGGGGAGGGTGGCATGGGGATCGTATATTTGGCCGAACAGACCGATCCGGTGAAGCGAGAAGTAGCCCTGAAAGTCATCAAACCCGGCATGGATTCCAAACGAGTGATTGCCCGTTTCGAGGCCGAACAGCAAGCGCTGGCCCTCTTAGAGCATCCCCATATGGCCCGTGTTTATGATGCTGGGCTGGCTCCCAGTGGCCGATCCTATTTCGTTATGGAGTATGTTAAGGGTATCCCCATCACCGAGCATTGTGACAAGTACCGATTGACTATTAAAGAGCGTCTGCGTCTCTTCCTGCACGTTTGCGAGGCGATACAGCACGCTCACCAGAAAGGAATTATCCACCGCGACCTCAAACCCTCGAACATCCTGGTAGTGATTCAGGATCAGGAAATGATCCCAAAGGTCATCGACTTCGGTGTGGCACGGGCCATCAGTCAACCGCTAACGGATCGGACACTGCATACCGAGCAAGGTCAGATTATTGGCACACCCGAATATATGAGCCCCGAACAGGCGGAGATGACCTGCCAGGACATCGATACGCGCTCGGATATTTATTCTCTGGGCACTGTTCTCTATGAGCTGTTGACGGGCGTCCTGCCTTTTGAGAGCGATACATTGCGCCGTGGTCCGGACGACCTGAGGAAAGTCGTCTGCGAACAGGATCCTAAGACACCAAGTGCGCGTCTGAGCAAATTGACGCTCGAGGATTCGACCCGGATTGCCCAACACCGCCAGGTTAATGGCAACGTGCTCCATCGCACGCTCTGTGGCGACCTGGAGTGGATCGTGATGAAGTGCTTGGAGAAGGATCGAACGCGTCGTTATGAAACGGCTAATGAGCTGGCGATGGATCTGAAGCGGTACTTGGCCAACGAAGCGGTAGTGGCACGACCGCCGACAATGGTGTACCGGCTGCAAAAGGCTTGGCGGCGGAACCGATTACTTTACAGTGCTGTGGCCGCAGTAATCGTGGCCTTGGTCTTGGGCTTGGCCCTGGCGTCCGTCGGTTGGCGCCAGGCTCTGCGCGAGCGTAACCGGGCAATGATTGCCAAGACCGATGCAGAGACGGCTCAGGCCAGCGAAGCGGCCTTGCGTGAACAAGCCCAACGACAAGAATTGATCGCACGCCGACGCGCTTATGCAGCCGACATGACTCTTGTGCAACAGGCAATGGCGGAGAATAACATGGGCCACGCGTGGATGCTGCTGGACCACCAGAGGCCACAGTCGGAAGAAGAAGATCTGAGGGGCTGGGAGTGGCGCTATCTCTGGGGCCAGACACGCCCGGATGAACACAAGGTGTTCCTCAGCGGGACCAGGCGTTTGCATAGCCTGGAGTACAGTGGCGACGGCCGCCTGTTGTTGTGGCATACCCAAGGTGAACTGAAGGTAGCCAACGTCGAGACAGGTCAGACGGTGCTGACCCGGAGTGACTGCTGGCCGGCTGCCTTTGCCAGGCAGACTCCCTGGCTCGTCTTTGCCCAGCAAGAGGATCAGGTAGATGAGATCGTCGTGTGGGATTTGGCTGGCTCACAGGAGATGGTTCGCTTTGACTTGCAGGCAGATGTGCGCTGGTTTGGATTCACGGCGAACGACAGTCTGCTACTGAGCATCTCCTGTCGCACAATCGATGATGAGTCTCAATGGAGGCTCACGACATGGGATCCAGAAACCGGAGAAAAGCGACGGCAGCACTTTATTGAGCAGCCGAATCTCCTCGGTCGATCCCGGGGAGCCGCCATCTCGCCGGACGGCCAACTGGTTGCCGTGGCTGCACCCGGCTCTCGTTTCCGGTTATTGCGGATAAGCGACGGGGGTGAGTCGTTCTCCGGGGCCGTTGACGATGACACTGTCACGGCATTGACCTTCTCTCCTGATGGCGCCGACCTTCTCGTGGCATCGGGGTATGGAAAACCGACCATTGGTCGCTGGGATGTCGCTACCGGTGAACCGATTGGTACCCTCGAAGGGCATCGCGGCTATGTTACCGATCTTCAGTTCACCCCCGATGGCAGACATCTGGTTTCATCGAGCACCGATCAGACCATCCGGCTTTGGGATTGGCCCGAAGCGCGTGAGGTCGCCGTTCTGCGCGGACATCCGGATGAGGTGGATGGGCTCGCCGTCTGTCCCGAAGGCTCAACGATTGCAAGCCGGTGCAGGAATGGCTCCGTGTTCGTGTGGCCACTCACTCCCCCTGCAAAGATCCCCGCGTACCGAACGCTGCCGGTCAAGGTGACGACCCACTACGGCGTCTGGGCCCAGCCGCGTCCCGCAGTATTCACGCCAGACAGCCGGTCGATCATCGCGATCGAGCCTGATGGCGCACTGTCGCAGTGGGATGTGGCCACCCTGCACCAAGTACATCGCTGGCAGTCGAAAGCCCCGACGGACTGTCGGGTGATTCTCGCCCCAGATGGCAGTCTAGCAGTGGTACTTGATGCCCAGGGCCACTTGAGCTTGCTATACTTGGCCACGGGCATAGAACGGACGAACGTGCTCGACCACCCGGATCCCTCCGAACTGGTTTGGATCAGCGGGAACGGTCGACATCTGGTCACCGTCAGCTTCGATGAGAACCGGTCGGTGGCGAATTGCGGCTTCTGGGATATCCCGGAAGGTCAGATAAGGAAGAAATTCCAGGTGCCGATGCCGGTCTCGTTCAGCAATAACATGGGCCCGACGGGCTGGTATATTGGACAGGGTGGACACTTGCGGATCTGGGATATAGCCCAGCCGCAGGCACCACCGCGAGAGTTGTTCCCTGGAGAGCGAGGGGAGGTCATCCGGGTCTTCGATGTCTCGCCGGATGGCCGTCTGGGGGCGGCTACGTTTGAGGAAGGTTTCATCCGGGTCTGGGACATGGCGACGGCGAAGCCGTTGCAGATGATGCGCGTGTTCCTCCAGAGCCCTCACTGTGCTGTCTTCTCGCCGGATAGCCGCCGTCTGGCCGCGGGCAGCAGCAGCGGCCGTGAAGCAGTCAAACTCTGGGAGACAGTAACATGGCAGGAAGTCTTGACGTTGGCGGGCGAGGGGACGATGTTCCGTTTCGTCGCCTTCTCGCCCGACGGCCAGACCCTGATGGCGAGAAACGATCAGGGCCAACTTCACATCTGGTCCGCTCCCTCTCTTGATGCCATCGAGAAAGATAATGCTCCGCCGCCTCAAACTCGGCGACACCCATGCACACACAATCGAGTCGTGGAATAGCTTAATCGACCTCTACAAGCCTTGAAAAAACCATAAAAAGCCGAGGAGTGACAGGCAAAACTGGAACAAATTGAAGATTTTGAAGAGTGACACAACATACTCAAAGTCGCTTCATTCAAAGGCTCAATACCGCCGCCAAGACACAGTGACATCGTGATACCATTTTGTCTCCACGCCAGCCTATTTTTCCAAATCGGGTCCAAAAAAATGTTAAATATCAGGCCAAGAACAAAATTTGAAAAAATTTATCGGGCGTCAACGGATTCAATGACCTATTCCAAAATAACAAGGAGGTGACATCTTTCTCAATCGGCCTGATTTTTGCCCGAATCATGTCCATCTGTAGTGATTATCGATGATGCTCTGAAAGCAAAAGGGAGCCATACCTGAGATCGATACGGCCCCCTTGAAGCCAAATCTATTTTCTTGTGACATTACCGCTTTAGCGGCGGCGGTTACTATCGATATAACCGGATGTCGTCAATGAATATTGTACCCGAACCACCGGCCGATGCCATGCCGGATTTGGTGCCCAGACCGATCGCGATATTATCCACGTTGCCCAGGTTAATTCCCTGATCGGCGAAGGTCGACAGTGAAATACGCCACTCTCTCCAGGTAACGGCCGTAGCGGCATCCGGATCATCATGAGCCGCGACCGCCGGCGAGCCGGCGCTGTTGGAGATCGCCACGTACAAAGGCACGGCGGCATTGCCTGAAGCTCCCCGGATCCATAGCGACAATTCGCTAATCCCCGCCTGCATCCAGTCACGCGGTGTCGTCAAGGTCTTCACTCCTTCCGAGTTTGTGACGCCGGCTTCGTTGGCGTACAAAAGCGGCATGGACTGGAAGCCACCATGAACAATCGTTTGCTCACAATACGGAGGCACTAGATAGCCAACCTGCGCTCCGTTGCCAGCAACGCCAAAGCCATCGATCCAGCTCTGCCAGATAGCTTCACCATCCGCATCATTGTCGGTGTAGCTCTCGAAATCTTCGAGCAGAAGATAGTCGCCGACCGTGAAGCGCCAGACGGGGCCTTTGACGGCATTTCCATTATATACCTCATCCACGCGCCAATAGTACGTGGTGCCCAGATCGAGTAATCCGGCCTCGTAGTTTTCATCACCTAATGCCCTGGTTCCTTTGTACTCGGGCGAGTTGGTATCGGCGCTGCGCACAGTGTCCTTGTCCAGTCCGAGATACACTTGATGCGAGGCGGCGTTATCTGCCGGTGTCCAGCTTAAGATCGCAGCCATTCCCACGTCGGTCGCCCCGTTGGCCGGCTGTGGATTACCGACGGCGCCAATTGTCGCAAAGATCCACACGTCGCCTTTGTGGGTCTCGATGCCGTCAAATTCGTCAATCCGCCAGTAGTACACCTTTTCTTGTTCGAGCGAGCCGGGATTGTAGCTCGCTGAGCCTAAGGGGACTCCCCCGGTCGCATTGACGACGGTTTCAAAATCCTCACCCAGATAAACCGTATGCAATTTTGCCCCGTAGCCGGGCGTCCAGCTTAGTCGCGTGTCCGTGGCGACGGAATCGGCTCCATCAACCGGAACGGGATCGTACGCCGTGTTGGGCGGAATCGAGAAACGCCAGATATCCCCTTTCCATGGACTGTCCGGATCGGCGTCATTGACCTCGTCGATTCGCCAGTAGTACGTGGTGCCCGGAACAAGGCCGTTGGGATAGGCGTATCCGGGAAAGCCGGCCACGTAAAACGTTTCCATCTGATTGCCGCGGAACACCTCCGAATCTCGCATGGCACTTTCCAAGACGTCGAAATCGTCACCCAGATAGACGTCGTGAGAAACGGCAAAATCACCTGCTCTCCACGAAAGGTTTACCCATGTATCCTCATGGAGCGTCCCATCGCGTGGATTAGGATTGGAGGCAAGAGGGAATCCACCTCCAAGACCCTTCATGATCGCCTGAATTTCACCCGCTGACAAGGCGTGGTTGAAGATAATCGCATCGTCGATCATACCGTCCCAGCCGCAGTTGCCGCATGCATTTCTGGCCCCGATCAGTACGGGAAGGCCGTTGCTGCTATACTGCTGGGCCGGGATGCCTAAAGTATTCGTGTTACGTAGCTCGCCGTTGACATAAATCTCCGTGACCACACCAGGCCGATACACTCCAGCCATGTGGACCCATTCGTCCGTGGGTAGTGGCTCAGTGTCAAGTACACTTACGTTGGTCGAGCCGCTGACAGCAACCTGGAACGTAGCGGGATTCGTGACGCCGCCGGAACTAGCCTCTATGTTCAAGCTCCAGGAGCGAGCGCCGCCTGCGCCGGATTTGGCGATGATCCGCCCATTGTTCGTATTGTCGCCGTTGAGCCAGACCCACGCGGCTAAGGTCATCTCACCCGTGATGTTGAGTTCTGGCGGATCTCCGACGTTGATATGCGAATCGGCCAGTCCCGGAAACAAAATCGCCGAATCCGCATTGCCCATCCGGTCCGCCACCAACTCGATGGTCCCGTTGACCGTCCCGTCCAGTCCGTTATCGCTGGCGTCCCGACCGTCGCCATCCAGCGGCCAGTAACCCACTATATCAGCTAAAGAGCTGGTGATCCCTGTAAGCAAAATCACAAAAGCCAAAAGGTAAATTAAGTTCTGATGCATAGGAAACCTCCATTAAAAAGCTGATCGATTCATGAATAAACCTACGTTCACCGTAATGTCGTTACATGCAAAGTGGCATCAACCTCTACGGAGGACTGCTCTACCGATATAACCGAATGTCGTCAATGTACATCGTTCCGGAACCGCCGGCCGATGCCATGCCGGAATTGCTACCCAGACCAATGGCAATTTTATCCACGTTGGTCAGGTTGATCCCCTGATCGACGAAGCTTTGTAGTGGGATATGCCATTGTACCCACGAGCGAATCGTGGCCGCACTCGGATCGTCATAGGCCACGACCGCCGGCGAGCCGGCCGCATTGAAGACCGCCACATATAGCGGATCAGCCGCATTGGCTGAATCGCCTCGGAACCAAAGCGAAAGTCCCGCGACACCTGCCGTTGTCCAGTCCCGTAGATCCATCAATGGCAGCACCCCCTCCGAATTCGTTACACCGGCTTCATTAGTGTAAAAGAGCGGCATCGATTGGGCACCGCCATGGACAATCGTCTGCTCGCAATACGGGGGGACCAGATAACCAACCTGCGCGCCATTGTCGGCTACGCCAAAGCCATCGGTCCACGTTTGCCAGATAGCCTCTCCAGCCGCATCATCATCGGTGTAACCTTCGAAATCATCTACCAACAGATATTTACTGACCGTAAAGGTCCAGATGGGGCCTCTAACAGTATTACCAGTATAGACCTCATCCACACGCCAATAGTACGTTGTATCCGGTTCAAGCAATCCGGCATCGAAGCTTTCCGTCCCTAGTGCTTTGGATCCCATATATTCTGGCGAAGTCGTGTCGGCGCTGCGTACAGTGTCCTTGTCCAAGCCTAAATACACCTCGTGGGATGCGGCGTTATCCGCCGCCGTCCAGCTAAGAACCGTTGCCATCGCTACATCAGTGGCGCCATTTGAAGGTTGTGGACTTCCAACCGCACCCGGCGTCGTAAAGGTCCATACATCGCCTTTATATGTCCCAATGCCGTCAAATTCATCGACCCGCCAGTAATACACCTTCTCTGCCTCCAATGGACCGGGATTATGACTCGCTGTACCCGCAGGAGCACCCACCGTGGCATTTGCTACAGTGTCAAAGTCATCGCCGAAGTAGACCGTATGTAATTTCACACCAAAACCCGCCGTCCATCTTAAAGTCACCGACGTGTCAGTAATTCCAGCCCCGTCAGCCGGATCGGGATTATAGGCCGTCTTGGGCGGGATCGAGAAGCTCCAGACGGAACCTTTCCACGGACTGTCTGGATTCGCATCATTGACCTCATCAATACGCCAATAGTACTTCGTACCCGGTGCGAGGCCATCAGGATAGGCAAAGCCCGGAAAGCCCGCCACGTAGAACTTTAGGGTCTGGTTTCCACGGAAAACACTGGAATCTCGCGTAGCGTGTTCTACGTCGCTGAGATCATCCCCTAAATAAACATCATGCGAGACAGCAAAATCACCCGACGACCAGCTTAGGTTCACCCATGTATCTTCATGTACGGTGCCATTAGCAGGAACAGGCGCATAAGCTTTGGTGAATGTGGGGAGCATATTGTTAAACATGTCTCGTGTCTGATCTTCGGATAGCGCTCGTTCGTACACGCGAATGTCATCGAGTACTGCCGGATAGCGATAGTTATGACCGCTGAGTATGATATGTCCGATGGTAAAAGGAACGTCGGCATCAAATCCGGCCGTATAATCCCAATCCAACTTTCCCACAAACTCGCCATCCACATAAAGCCGGTTTTGGTCCTTTGGGCCATCCCTCACAGCCGTCACCAAGTGCCAGTTTCCGTCATTGAGTGCCGGTCCACCAATGACCCGCTCCCCAACCCGATTTTTGTCCCTCAGTTGGAAATAGGCTATCCAGGTATCCACCTGACAACCGATCCACCAATGCAACTGGTTTGTTCCAGTTCCCTGCCGGGCCAACGCGACCATGTTATTCGACTGAGAGGCCTGGCCCGGAGTTGTTTTGGTCCAATAGGACATCGTGAAGCTGTCTTCCGCACCCCAGTCCCATTTATCGGGATGGGAAGCGCTGATTTCGTCATCGATCCCATCGAATTCCAGCGCCGCTCCGATGAAACCGACGACGGATTTCGGCACATTAATCCCGGTTGCGTCGGCCCCGCCAACATCATCCACATAAGGCGAGCTCGATTCATCCAGGCCCCAGTGGTGAGTCAACGATGCCCTTCCGGGCACTGCACTTGTGTTGAGAATCAATAGCATTATTGAAATAATCCCACAAGGCACTTTTCGATACATGATGATCCTCCTTTGAATACGATTGATTTAAATGCTTATTTTATGACTCGATGTTTTCAATGGCCCAAACTGCTTCTGACGATATGAGACGATCCCTTTCTTCATAAGACCAACATATTGTATCCAAAGCCACGAATCTAAATGTACAGTCGAAAAATATTCGGCTGAAACGGAGAAGATCTTAGAGTTCCACTAATTCTTATATATACCAGAATGATAGAGCTCTCGTCAAGGAGAATCACTGGACGAGCTGCTTGTGGGTAAATATATTTTTGGAACCAAAGAGCCAAATCAAACTGGGATTGTCATGGTGACCATTTTGCGCACAATTCTATTTATAAGAGACTAATTTTGCAAAAGTTCAGTTATAAGATGTTAGTGGATTCTCATCCATCTTAAATCTCTACCGATACACATAGGTGACGACAATTCACTGTTAGTTTATGGCCGATAGAGCCGGATGTCGTCGACGTACAACGTACCCGAACCACCGACGGCCACGCCGCCTTTGCTACCCACACCAACGGTAATCTTGTCGACATTACTCATGTTGATACCCTGATCGGCAAATCCCTGTAACGGTATACGCCATTGCATCCACGTGCGAACCGTCGCGGCTTGCGGATCATCCTGCGTTACGATGGCTGGGGCGCCGGTACTATTGGAAACCGCTATGTACAGCGGATCGGCCGCATTACCCGAAGCTCCTCTGAACCAGACCGAAAATTCTGAAACA
>Ga0272442_10011741_pt1 | contig 10654 bp, 9 predicted proteins | sample SSMForm2O_FD_200262 | JGI IMG/M metagenome (GOLD analysis project Ga0272442, IMG submission 200262) | Marine sediment archaeal communities from Little Sippewissett salt marsh, Falmouth, MA, United States - SSM-Form-2O | ecosystem: Environmental > Aquatic > Marine > Wetlands > Sediment ... | reverse complement strand
GCGATCCCCAGACAGTTTTTCGCGCTGATGGAGGCAGGCTGCCTGATCGTCCCCTGTTTTCGGCAACGAACGCCGTTACTTCAGCCGGAGACGCTGTCGTCTCTCAATGCCTTTGCGTCGATGTGGTGCTGCATCGAGAACATCCTCGTGGCGGCGGCTTCGGAGGGGATCTTTGGCGTGACGCGGATTCCGTTTGAGAACGAGAGGGAGACGATGAAGCGCTTCCTCGGCGTGCCCGACGGCTACGAGATTCCGTGCACCATCGCCTTGGGCTATCCGAAACAGACGGCAAAACGGACGGCCCAGACGCAGATCCGGATCGATGAGAGAATCCACACCAACGGGTGGTAGGGGGTTGTTTCTCGGTCGCCAATAGGAATTGGCCGCATGCCGAGCCGAACGGAAAAGACTATCATTGGCAAGAGATGACCACGAAGCCGGGCGATGTCGAGATCAGAGCCTACCGTGTGTCGGACGAGGAAGCGGTCGTCCGGCTGTGGCGGGACTGCGGCCTTGTCGTACCGTGGAACGATCCGCACAAGGACATCCAACGCAAACTCAACGTCCAAGCCGATCTGTTCCTGGTCGGCCTCGCCGGGGATCGGCTCGTTGCCACAGTCATGGCCGGATACGGCGGACACCGCGGCCTGATCAACTACCTGGCGGTGGCTCCCGATCTAAGACGAAGAGGCATCGGACGTTGCATGGTCGAGCAGGCGGAGTTGCTTCTCAGAGCCGTCGGCTGCCCGAAGATCAACCTCCAGGTCAGGACATCCAATACGGATGTCATTTCGTTCTACGAGGCGATCGGCTACGCGACAGACGAGGTCATCAGCCTGGGCAAACGACTCGAAGCGGATCTGTAGCAGCGGATGCACATCGGCTGGCGTTTCGCCGGGACGCGCGTCGATGGTACAATTCGCTCGGCGATTGAATGACACAAGTTAGGAGGACCGATGATCGGCAGACACACAACCGCGGCCTACGGTGGAGCCGGATGGTCGCCACGCACGGAGTCGATGCGCGACGAGATCGGGCAGCTGTGGGGGATGTGCGGCATCGAGACAGAATGGGAACCCCTGAAAGCGGTACTGCTGCACCGGCCGGGATCGGAGCTGGAAGCCGTAACGGATCCCAACGCAACCAGCATGTTCGAGTTACTCGATTTCGATCGCGCGCTGGCCCAGCACAACGCGTTGGCCAGCGTCTACAGTGACGCGGGAGTCGCTGTACACTACGTCGATCCGCCGGAAACACCGCCGCCTAATCTGATGTTCGTCGCCGACCTGTTTTTCATGACGCCGGAAGGGGCGATCCTCTCCCGACCCGCGTCCAGCGTCCGAGCGGGAGAGGAGCGCTGGGTCGCACGGCGGTTGGCCGATCTAGGTGTTCCCATCCTCGGCAGCGTGCGTGGAACCGGGACCTTCGAGGGTGCCGACGCAACGTGGGTGGACCCAACCACGGTACTGCTCGCCACCGGATTGCGCACCAACGCGGAGGGTGCGACCCAAGTGAGCCGCCTGTTGGAGGGAGCGGGGATTGACATCATCCCGGTCGGCCTTCCGTTCGGCGCGATGCATCTGATGGGCACGTTCCGTATCCTCGACCGCGATCTGGCGGTGGCGTGGCCGGGCCGTGTGCCCTACGCCGCGGTACAGGCGTTGCGGGCGCGTGGTCTGAGGCTTCTCTTCTGTCCCGACGAAGACGAAACAATTCACGGGATGGCTCTCAATGTCGTCGTGCTCGGGCCGCGGCGGATTCTGATGCCGGCCGGTTGTCCCGTCACTCAGGCGTTCTACGAACACGCGGGGATCGACTGTCTGACGATCGAGGTGGACGAGCTGCTCAAGGCGGCCGGCGGCATCGGCTGTCTGACCGGGATCCTGCAACGGGAGATGGACAGTGCGTGACGCAGCAACCGCGGTGCTCCGGCCATCTTCCCTCTCCCCGAATCTCGAGCCACCTGAATGTCTACCGATGTGCGACAACCACGGCGGGCCTGATCTGCGAAGGATGCCGTGCATCCGGTAGACTGTGAGGTGTTTCAGGGTGGGACCGATGAGTGCAAATGGGCCATGGCCGCAGCGCGAGACGGATCTCTACGAACCGATCCGAGATTTTCTTTTATCGCAGGGATACACGGTGCGGGCGGAGGTGGAGGGCTGTGACGTTGTCGCATACAAGGGCGGAGAGCTGACCATTGTCGAGCTCAAGCGACGTTTCAGCACCGATTTGCTGATTCAGGCGATCGACCGGCAACGGATCACGGACTCTGTCTACGTGGCCCTTCCCGGCCCGTTCGATCTGCGGCGAGGGAGCCGGTGGCACGGAATCAGGAAACTCGTGCGCCGGCTGGAGGTCGGTTTGATCGTCGTCGATCTGCAGCACGGGAGGTCGCGAGTTACGATTGTGAGTCGCCCTTCTCCTTATCGGCGGCGACGACTGAAACACAAGCGCCTGGCCGTGCTGGAAGAGATGATCGGTCGAAGCGGCAATCGCAACCTTGGCGGAAGCACGCGAAAGAAACTGGTGACCGCGTACCGCGAGAATGTGATCCAGATCGTGTGTTGCCTTGATCGCTACGGGTCACTCACTCCGCGACAGCTTCGCGGCCTCGGTACCGGATCCAAAACGACCTCGATCCTCTACAAGAACGTGTACGGATGGTTTGTCCGAGTGGATCGCGGTCTCTACACACTCTCTCCACCCGGACGCGCTGCGTTGAACGACTATCCGGAGCTTGTCGATGAATACCGAGCATTCCTCGACGGGTTACCGGCGCCCAACGACTGAGCCAACCGGGGTCACCTTCTAGCGGTTAAGTTGACTCGCTCTGCTACTGCTTGAGCAGCAGGGCCAGACCGAGGCCGATTGCTAGCAGGGCCGCAACGGCCAATGTCGGCGCCCACCACCCGGAGCGTGTTCGCGTTAGGGCGTAGCCTTGTAACTTGGAGGCAAGGATGCCCTCTGAGCCCAATGGCAGACTGATTGGCTCATCGAACCCGCGGAAGGACTCGATCGTTCGCTTGTCGAACGAGGCTATCCAAATGTGATCAAAATCACGTTCGACGGCGATGTAGACCTCTCGCGCCATCGGATCGAACACCAGCGAATAGAGGGTTGGATACCCGCCGGAAAATTGGACGGTCTGCTCAAGAACCTTGAAGGCATAGTCCAAATCGAAGTCATCGAAGTGCTGCTCGATGGCAGCGTAGGCGGTTCGGTATCGCTGCGCGCCGTCGCCGCTGACCTCGCGATAGTCCACTCCCTGAAAATCGCCGTTGGGGAAGTTCGTCATTACCATGAACGGTTTGTCACTCGTCGTGACCACGTTGCCGTCCTCACCCGGCTCGACAACCATGGCGCTCCCCTCGATGTCGGCGTAGAGGTTGTGCAGAGGAAGAGCGGGGTATTGGACCAACCGCTTGTCGGCAATGTACTCGTTCACTCCCCCCACGCACGAGCAGCTCTGAACTCCCTCGTAAAATGCATTCCAAACGTGAAGCTCATCGGATTTGGGCTCTTCGGCAACGGCTTGCGCCGGGGACACCATTTGACACGAGGCAAACAACCCCCGGTCATTCATTCCGACGGTTCGTCCGTAGTGGTCTCCCATCCAGAAACTGCCGATGAACACGAGCCCGACGTCGTCCTCCTCCAGAATAAAGCGCACCTCGCACGGCGGGTAGTCAAAATTCATGCCGTAAAGCGTCTTGCCAGAGTACACCGCGAAGCTTGTGCAGGCTGATACCACGCAGATCGCACTTCCCAACACCACGGCGAAAATAACACCCACAAATGCACATCGCGTCATCGGTCCTCCTTTGGCATCCTGTATAGTGGAGAGCCTATAAGATGAGAACAAGACTACCATAGATGCCGCAGGACAGACAAGATCAGCCTCTCCTGTCTCCTAACAAAAGCAAAAGGCTGGTAAACCGTCCACGGCGCTGTCCACAGTCAATGGTATTACCCTGTGCACACAGGATTAGTCGCTGCTCTTGACAGGTGAACAAAATTATATATACTAGCATACTAGTATGATCGGGATAAAAGGGTACCAGATGAAGTCTGATATTGTGGAATTTGGTACCCCTCACCTGTTGTACTGGATTCTGTTTGCGCCCGCCCGCCCCTAGGCAGCCAAAATAGCGGCTTAGGAAACGGTGGGCGAGAGAACTGCAGGCATATGCCTGTAGTTTTTTTTGTGGCCTCATCCACTAGCTCGAGGAACAAAGGAGGTGACTACCTCTGCGAACGAACTGCTGAAGCGACTGTAGTAGGTTTGTATGAGAATCTAGGGAGGTAAACATGCGACGAGTATCAATTTCTGTACTGGCGGTGGGGTTGATTCTGGGACTGGCCGTTGCCACTTCCGGAGCTGATACGATAAAGATCGGTGCACTGATGTCACTTACCGGAGCATTGGGGCCATATGGTCCTTCTATCGCTAACGGCGCCCAGATGGCTGTTGATCATATCAATGCAGCGGGCGGAGTATTGGGCAAGCAATTGGAGTTGGTCATACGCGATACAGGGACATCGCCCGATGTCGGGCGCGATGCCGCCAGCAAGTTAGTGGAGCTTGATAAGGTCCCGGCGATTGTCGGAGCCCTCTCCAGTGGTGTCACCCTTGCTTCATCCAGTGTGACCATACCGGCCGAGGTGGTCCTGATTTCACCGGCCTCCACGGCTCCATCGATTCCGGCACTGGACGACAACGACTTCGTGTTTAGAACCGTCGTATCAGATGCAGTTCAAGGTGTGGTCTTGGGTCGACTCGCGGTACTCCTGAATTACAGCACGATTTCTGTTATCTACGTCAATAATGACTACGGCAAGGGATTGGCCGATACATTCAGCGATACCTTCGAGGCCCTCGGCGGAAAGGTTCTGGCCACTATCCCTTACGAGGAAAACAAGCCGTCTTATCGTGGAGAAGTGAACGCGTTGTTGGTCGGAAATCCCGATGCCATTGTCATGGTCAGCTATCCTGTAGACGGAAACAAACAAATCGTAGAAGCGGTCGAAGCCGGCTACCAAAACGACTTCCTTATGACAGACGGAATGAAGGGTGAAGGAGTAGCGCCCGGACCGGCGTGCGCCTCGGCGGATGACCCCGGCCCACTCGAGGGCACGTACGGCACAGTGGCTGCGGCCGGGTTCAAGGCGGCCCAATTCGAAGCCGATTTCAACGCGGAGGGGTATGGCCCAAGTACTATTCCCTATCACGACAAGGCGTACGATGCGGTCATGCTCATCGCACTGGCCATGGTCAAGGCCGGAGAGGCAACCGGCCCTGCAATACGCGATAACCTAAGAGCCGTCGCCAATTGTCCGGGAGAAGTGGTCTACTACGACGAGTGGGAAAAGGCCGTGTCGCTTCTCAACAAAGGAAAGGACATCAATTACCAGGGCGCCGCGGGGCTGGTCGATTTCAAGGATACCGGAGATGTGGATGGAGCCATCGAGATCTGGAAGATCGACGGGTGCAAGGTTGTCACCGTCATGAATGCTCCCGGTTAATCCAATCGGAAAACTAACCGAACCAATACAGGGGAAGTGATCGGATCGTTGTACTTCCTTGCGGATGGGGCGGCCTTCGGGCCGCCCCACTTATTTTTTGTCAGCGTCCGATCTCAGGAACTTCGGGAGTCTTCTCTCCCGCTGAAGCAATCCCTGAGGGCGCCAAAGCAGGACGACTTCGAGCAGGATCCCGATGAAGATAATTCGAAGTGCCGCAGCTTGCGAGGCGGTAAACGGCAGATAGCCGGTTAGGAAATCCGTTCCCGCCCAAATGCCCCAAACGACAAAACTCCCCAAGACGGCGCCTTTGTTGTTTCCGCTTCCTCCAAGGATCAGCATCACCCACACGAGGAAGGTTCCGTAGAGAGGCTTGAATGAAGAGGGACTGATGAATCTGGCGTAATGGGCATACAGACTGCCGCCGATTCCCATGATCATCGCGCCGAGAACCAGCGCTTGTATCTTGAAAGAAAAGGTGTTCTTGCCGGACATCGCAGCCACATCCTCGTCCTCACGAATGGCTTTGATCACCCGTCCCCACGGAGAACGCACCAATCGCTGCATGACCAAATAGAGCACAAACAGGACGACGATTACGAGAAGAAGATAAAACCAATTATACGATTTTGAAATCAGATCGTACGCCCACGGTGGCCAATCGGGATGTGCCTCCAGAAGGGCTGTGACTCCACCACGAATCGTTTTATACAGCGGGGAGGGAATCTGCTGGAGACCCCATACACCATTGGTCAACCAAGACTCGTTCTTGAGGACCAGCCTGATGATCTCCGCAATTCCGATACTCGCAATTGCCAGATACTCTGCCCTCAGGCGTAATGTCGGAATGCCGATCAGCAAGGCGGCGATCCCACAAACAACCGCTGCCGCGAGCAGCCCCACCAGGAAGGGAAGCTCATAACCGGCGACCATGCGCCCATCCCACGCGCTGGGTGGCGGACCGGAGATTAGCGCAGCCGTATACGCTCCCAACGCATAGAACCCGGCAATGCCGATGTTGAACAAGCCTGCAAATCCCCATTGGATATTCAACCCGAGGGAAAGGATCCCATACGTGCCCGCAGTGATAGCAAAAAAGACGATGTAATTGATGGCTCCGACCACGTGTTCCATTACTTCCTTCTTCCAAGCAAACCGGTGGGTTTGACCAACAGCATGATGATCATAATCGCGAAGGCCACCGCCGGTTTGTACCCCGTGGAGATGAAGGCGGTCGAAACCTCCTCGGACAGGCCGATGATCATCCCACCGAGAATGGCTCCGTATGGATTGCCAAGGCCTCCTAAGATCACCGCCGCGAAGACCGAAAGGAGCATCTGCCACCCCAACTCCGGCGTAATAAATTTGTTTTCGATTCCTGTCAGGATACCAGCTGTTGCCGCTAAGGCGCCACCAATCACCCAAGTCCACAGAATGACTCGATCCGTATTGATGCCCGTGACTCGGGCGAGTGCGATATTGTCCGCCGATGCCCTCATGGCCTTTCCCATCTTCGTATACTGCAAGAAGCAGTGGACCAGAACGACGAGGGCAACCGTCGTGATGATGATGAAGATCTGATCCGGTTTGATCCGAATCCCCAACCCTGGGATGACAGAAGCAACCTGTATCTTTTCGATGTAGTAATGCGGCTGTGGTCCCCAGAAGAACTGCAGTATATTCCTCAAGCCCAAAGCCAACCCAATAGAAGCCATCATCAGGATGATCGAGCCGGCCTTTCGCAGGCGCTTGAACAAAATTCGGTCGATCACGACAGTCGCTAGTGCAGTGAGTGCCAGCGCAGATACGAAGGAAAGGACAAACGAGAATCCGAACGAGAGTGGTCCAATGGGGGTGTTTCCGATTCCCAGTCCGGTAAACAGAACGAAAACCCCGAAGCAGATGTATGCACCGAGGGCCATGATGTCGCCATGGGCAAAATTTGAGAATCCTAGGATGCTGTAGGTAAGGGAGACCCCTATCCCTCCCAGGGATATGATGCTGCCCGATATGATACCGTACACGATCAGCTGTGGGAGTCTTGACAATGTATCCATGTCCTTTCTTTATCCACCGAGGTAGAGCTCCCCAATCTCTTTGTTCATCAGTAGGTTCTTCCCGGTATCTTCAAAGCGGTTTCTGCCGCCGGCCAGCACGTATCCGCGATCGGATAGCTTCAGCGATTCCTTGGCGTTCTGCTCCACGATGAGAATGGCTACTCCCGTTTGATTGATCGCTGCTATGCGATCGAAGATCATGGCGGCTAGGTTTGGAGCCAGCGCCGCGGACGGTTCATCCAGTAGAATCAGCTTCGGGTTAAGCATGAGGGCCCGACCCATGGCTACCATCTGTCTCTCGCCTCCGCTCATCTTGCCGACGCGCTGGCGTCGTCTCGCCTTCAGAAGGGGGAAAAGCTCATAGATATCGTCGATACGATCACTGTAATTATGCGAGAGAATAAAAGCTCCCATCTCCAGATTCTCTTGTGCTGTGAGTGAGGGGAACACGTTCTCCACTTGAGGCACATACGCCATCCCTAGACGGACAATCTTGTCAGGTGCAAGGCCGGTTATGCTTTTTCCGTCGAAGCGGATCTCCCCGCCGGTCGGCTGCAGCAAGCCAAAAATCGTCTTCATGAGAGTCGATTTGCCAGCGCCGTTTGGTCCGATGACCGTAACGATCTCTCCGGTATCCAGCTCGACGGAGACCTCGTGCAGCACCTCCATGTCACCGTAACCGCCCGTTATTTCATCAACAGTCAATAGCGACATACTGCCCTCCAAGGTAGGCATCCAAGACGTCCTTGTTCGTTTGGACCTCACTTGGAGTTCCTTCCATAAGTTTTCGGCCCTCGCTCATCACGATGATCGGGGTGCACAAGCGCATAATGAAGTCCATGTCGTGCTCAATGACAAGGAAAGTGGTACCCATCTCCTTGCACAAGCGTTCGATGGAGTTGGCAAGGCTTTTCAACAGGGTGCGGTTTACTCCGGCACCAGGCTCATCGAGTAGAACCAATCTGGAATCGACCATCATTGTTCGGGCCAATTCCAGGAGCTTTTTTTGGCCACCGGATAGGCTGCCCGCAAACTCATCTTTGAGCTGGGAAAGCTGTAAGAAGTCCAGGACATCGAGTGCTTTTGCACAGATCTCACGCTCTTGCAGGCGAACCTTTCGTGGCCGGAAAAACGAATTCCAGAGCCTTTCGCCAATTTGTTGGGTCGGTACAAGCATCAGGTTTTCCAAGACGGTCATCTCTTTAAGTTCGCGGGGAATCTGAAAGGTCCTACAGATCCCCTTGCGGAAGACTCGGTGGGGAGAAAGGCCCGTGATGTTATCCTCTTCCAGGTGCACCTCTCCGCCATCGGGTTTGAGAAAACCGGTAAGGAGATTGAACAGAGTTGTTTTGCCGGCTCCATTTGGGCCAATCAGGCCGGTGATCGTACCCGCCTCAACGGAGAAACAACAGGCATCGACCGCCCGCAATCCACCAAACCGCTTCGAGAGGTTCTCGACAGCCAGCATGCTAATACCTCCCCAAAAAGAAAACCGCAAGCCACATGGCTTCCGGTTTTCGGGTCTGGTAGCGCACTTTTCGGCGCTACGCCCCGACCCACCACACAATAAAGTGAAAACTGCGAACTACATGCCTCCTACTTGAAATAGCACTCGTGTTTTGCGCCATAGTCACTCTTTCAGAGATCCTAGCGGAGTTTACTGGGCTTGTCAAGGAATGGTTGTCGGGAGGAGGTTTATCAGGTTTGGCAGCGTCCTTTAGAACAACAACACCAACGGTTTCTTGAATTTCCGGCCCACGGGGTCTTGACAAATGGAGGAAGTTGCTATATATAGTATTCATCTATTTTCAGAAGGTGCTTGTTTTGGAATGAATGGTTTCGGATTCGTAGGCGTTATTTTGTCCAACCTGGTCCTGTCTCTGATTATTGGAGAGGGTCCGTGATCCGTTGGGCGGAATAATCCTAAAGAGGTCCAAAAAGGGGCCGCCCAACGGGCGGCCCCTTTTCTTTTTTTCAGCAGGCAAACAGGCAATCAATGAAGGACCACACAAACTAGTCGGGAGGAGACATGAGAAAGACAGGAGCACAAATCGTCTGGGAAACGTTAACCCGTGAAGGGGTGGAGGTGGTGTTCGGCCTTCCCGGCGGAGCGATCATGGCCACCTATCATCCACGCCAAGAGTACGGTATTCGGCACGTACTCGTACGCCACGAGCAAGGAGCGGCCCACGCAGCCGACGGCTATGCGAGGGTCTCGGGGAGAGTCGGAGTTGCTCTTGCAACCTCGGGCCCGGGAGCGACCAACCTGGTTACCGGAATCGCTACAGCGATGATGGATTCCTCCCCCATCGTGTGTATCACCGGCCAGGTTGCATCCTCGGTCATTGGCACGGATGCATTCCAAGAAGCCGACATCACCGGGATTTCGCTACCGATCACCAAACACAATTACCTGGTAACCGACGTCGACGACCTCGCGCTCACAATTCATGAGGCGTTCCACGTCGCGCGTAGCGGGCGTCCTGGACCGGTCCTCATCGATTTGCCGACCGACGTCCAAAAGGCCGAGACCGAAGTAACCTCCTGTGACCAACCTTGCACCATACCAGGAGATCAATCTGTCGGCCCGGGTGATCCCGAGGCCGTACGACGTGCAGCGGATATGATCAACGCGGCCGAGCGACCCGTTGTTCTTGCCGGTCACGGCGTGCTTGTGTCCGGGGCAATGTCCGATCTGATCGCCTTTGCGGAAAAGACACAAACACCGATCAGTGTCACTTTGCTGGGGAAAGGGGGATTCCCGGCGTCTCACCCTTTAAATCTAGGGATGATGGGGATGCACGGAGATGCCTGTGCGAACCTGGCCATCCAAGAGGCCGACCTCCTTATCGCCCTGGGGATGCGATTCGACGATCGGGTGACGGGAAATCTGGAGCACTTCGCCCCCAAGGCGCGCAAGATCCACGTCGATCTGGATGTAGCCGAGATCAACAAGATTGTGCCGGTCGACATCGCCATTGCTGGCGACGTACGCCAAGTGCTGGAGCAGCTCGTACCTGCAGTGGAGCCGGTTTCCCATTCAGGGTGGCTGGAGACGATCGAGCGCCTGAAAG
>Ga0272442_10011740_pt1 | contig 10655 bp, 8 predicted proteins | sample SSMForm2O_FD_200262 | JGI IMG/M metagenome (GOLD analysis project Ga0272442, IMG submission 200262) | Marine sediment archaeal communities from Little Sippewissett salt marsh, Falmouth, MA, United States - SSM-Form-2O | ecosystem: Environmental > Aquatic > Marine > Wetlands > Sediment ... | reverse complement strand
GCCGAGCTATCTACATGTGGGGTTCGGAGGGTCGCCTCGATGGGCTGCTCGAACGAGCCCGCCCGATAGTAGAGAAAATCCACGCCGCCGATCCCGATATCGTTCTGCAAGCTGCGGCCTTCGAAATAGTAACCACGCAGGTCGAAACGCTCAAAGTGCCCAAGTGGGTTTTCGACGAATTTGACCTCGACGTCGAGGATCGCAGCTTCGACTACGAAGCGATGCTTTACCCCGACGGCCGCCGCGTCAACCACTGGCGCACCGGCTCCTCCGTTCCCGATATGAGCAGGCTCGAGACTCGCATGTGGTTTTATTATCTGGCCGCACGTTATATTGATATTGGCGTCGAGGCCATACACTTCGGCCAAGTCGAGATCATGGACGACCGCGACACGGACCATCGCGGCTGGCGCGACATGATGGCCCGCGTCCGCCGATACGCCGCCCGGCACGCAAGACGCCATTTTCTGCTCGCTGATGCACACGTGCCCAGCGGAGGCATCGTCCATAACGACAGGCTCATGTTTGACTTTCACTCTTTTCCGCTGCGAATCGACGAAGTTGTCAACGAGCCCAAGAAGGGCGTCTTGAAGGTCGGCTACCTGGATAGCCTCTTCACCCGCAGCAAAGGCGGTATCACACCGAGTGGCTGGCGATGTGAGAGTCTGCCCTATATCGTTGAGCTGGACAACTTCGGCTCAAGCGGCAAGCCCGGCCGGAACGTCGGAATGCACTACATATGGGGCTATGATGAAATCTGCTGGTTCGCTCACCAACCTGCCGACTATCGAAACTCCTGGCTCAAGTACGCCTGGGAGTGGATCCGCCGACACGATCCCAACGGCTACCTCCAAATGCCCGGCAGTCGAACATTGGCCAACCCGGTTGGAAAGAAGATCTGGTACTGGGCCAACACCCCATCCAACGCCGTCCCCACCGGCTTCGGCCAGGAGGAAACGATAAAAGCAATCTGGGCTGAAGACAAATAGCGAATTCTACCAAAAAGATGAAAGGGAGAAGAGCAATGGCATTCAGAGTCGGCGACTCTGTAAAGGTGAAAGAAGCATATTTCATTCTTGTCTTCGATTACGACTTCGGAATCGTCGGAATAAATCCGCTGGCTAATCGGTGCAGGATTTCGCCTGCGTGGTGGACGAGGAGAATGCCTTCGTCCTCCTTGTTTTCATAGTCGGCACTCGTTATATCATCCGGATTCATATAGCCAAGGTTCACTTTTTTGCATCGCTCGGGGCTGATGCCGGTGGCGAGCACGACGTTGGCCCGGGGCTTTTCCACGCCGTCGATGAACGTGCCGATGCCCTTGACGTGGGTGGAATGAGCCATAACGCCCCTGGGGACGCCGGCGAACCGGTCCATTCGCTTGAGGAAATAGTCGCGGGTATGGTAGCCGATCTGGTCGAGCCATTTGCCGTGCGTGTAGGAGACCTCCGTAATATGCGGCGCGTAAATGATGAGCGTTCCGCCGTCGGCGAGGACCGGTTCGAGTTTGTACATCACCTTGCCCGCCGTCCAGATATCGTCGTACATTTCCGGGGCCAGACCGAGAATCGTATCGTATGTCCTGTCCTTGTATGTAATATGGACCTGATCGGACAAATCGGCGGCTTTTTCCCAGGCTTCGACCGTGTCTCCAATAAAAATCCCTTTGAGTTCGTTCTCTAGCGCGACGATGGCGAACAAGGTATGCGGGACTTTGATGAACGATGCGGCTTTTTCGACGACTTTTCGCGTCGGGGTCCATTTATTGCCATTAACCAGGGGATTCGTGATGACGGCGCCCAGCCAGTGGAAGAAGTGGATAATCTCGTCGCCGGCGATGCCGGGAAAGATGTACTTATGCCCGCCGGAGAAGCCGACCACCTCGTGCGGAAAGACGGGGCCTAAAATAAAGAATTCGTCATACTCGAAGATCAGTTTGTTGATCGCGATATCGACTTCTTCGCGGAACAGGCCGTCGCTGATCTGCTCGATCTCGTCGGCCGTGATTTTTCCGATAGACTTGTAGGTTCCCGTTTTATCCCATTCGTGATTGAAAAACCGCACCGAAGCATACTTATCTTTTCGCTCGTCCGGCGTCATGCTCAGCCGCGCGCAAAACTGCTCCTCGCTCATCGGCTGATGGGTGCCCAGCGCGACCAGGCAATCGACGGCCTTGGTCTTCGGCCCCAGATGTTCGTAGATCATCTTGAAAACGTCGCCGATGGGTCCCGAGCGGGTATTATCGGGGATGATGAGCAGGATACGTTTGCCGGTGCAATCGTGGCGGGCAAAAAACTCGGCGATGGCTTCTTTCGCCTGTTCGTTCTTGACGGATTCACTTTTATTTTGTTGTTCGATCACCATAATGTCCATACTTTCAATTTGCGACTAATGCCTTTTACCGAGATGGCATTATACACTCATATCCTTCATTTTCTCATCTTTTCTTTGTTTTAGCTCGTTCATTTTTCACAAATCGGGGCGGGTGGCACAGAATCCCAGCGTTAGTCCGCCGTCAACGGTAATGCTGGCGCCGGTAATATAATCGCACCGGTTCGAGCTGAGGAAGACGACCAGTTGAGCGATCTCCTCGGTGGTGCCGATCCTGGCCGCCGGGACGGACGTCAGGAATTTTTCCTGTCGATCCAGCGGGGTCAATTCCGTCGCAATGGCCCCGGCGACGATGGAATTGACCTGAATGTTATGGGATGCCAGTTCGAGGGCCAGCGATTTGGTCAACGTTTCCAGGCCGCCTTTGGCGGCGCTGTAGTGCGCGTAGTATCGCCGGGCGTCGTACGCGTGGACGGAGCTGATATTGATGATCTTTCCGCCGCGTTTGGTGTCCCGCATGATTCGCCCTGCACATTGAGCACATAAGAACGGCGCCGTAAGATTAACCGAGAGCACCTTGTTCCAATCTTCTTTCTTGAGCTCCAGGATAGGGCTGGGATTTTGCGTCGCCGCGTTGTTGACGAGGATGTCCAGCCCATCGAACGCTTCCTGAATTTGCGAAAACATGTCGTCAATCTCGCTGGGTTTCGATAATTCGGCGGGGATCATGAGTGAGTCGGGACTCAGCTTCCTGACGTTCTCAAAAGACTCGCTGAGAGCTTCGGATTTTTTCGATCCATGAACGATCACATTGCATCCGTTGCGCGCCAGCTCAAGAGCGATTGTCTTACCGATCCCCCGGCTGGAGCCCGTGACCAGTGCGATTTTACCTTCGAGTTCCATCTTGACCTCCGGAATGCATTAGTAGTCTGTCATGATAAAAATTAAGAGAATGTCATTGCGAGCGAAGCGAAGCAATCTCAACCCTTTGCGTTGCTCGACAGTTGAGATTGCTTCGTTGCTTCGCTCCTCGCAATGACACGTTCCTTATTTAAGTTTTGACATAGTCTTCGTGGTTTTTCATTTTCGTTTATCTCGTGGCCTTATAAGTAAACGGATTTCACCACCGGCGGGAATCGTGACCGCCAAACCAGCGTGGAGCTGTTCTCCAGTGCGTTTTATGTTTGAACCGGTCGAGATATTGTTGACTGTGTATGTGGCTTTCGGTTCGACTGTGAACCATTCGGGCAGCGTGTTCATTCTGGGCCAGTCCTTTGAGAAGCCCATATATTCGCGGTGACGAGGAATGTCGAAGATCAGTTTTCCTTTCCAGGGCGTATCAGCTTTGACGACGATAGCGAGGGCGTCGCCTGTTTGTGCGGCGCCGAGCTTGAGGTCGCGCCGCCAGGGCCGGGCGATCAGGCCCCGGGTGTGCATCAATGCGTGCATGATGACGGTCCGAACGCCGTTGGATTCGAGCTTCATCGTGCCCCAGAGGGTTGCGGTTTCAAGAGGCTCACCGGAGCGGGCCACATTAGCGGCGACTTCGCGATCCACCCATTCGAGCGCTTGGCTCACGGGGAGTCGGTTGATGAGATAAATCCCACCTTCGATAGAGTCGGCATAGCCGTCGATGGAACTTCCTTCCCATCTGTAGTTTCTATATTGGGGTTTCAGAAGGTTCGCGAGGGTTCGCTCGACCCGGGCGCGATAGACGGGTTTGCCTACGGCCATATCGTAACAAAGATAGCCTACATAATTATAACCCCAGCCGTCGCTGAGTTGTCCCTCTTCGCGGATTACAGGTTTATCGGCAATGGTGTTGAACATGAGCCCGTCGGGGTTGAGACCGCGAGCCAGGATTTGATCGTGCATGTACTTGATGGCTTGTCGGTATCGTTCGGCCTTTTGGGGATTCTCTTTGGATTCGACGCCGAGCAACAGGCCGAATCCGCCGATGATCTCGCAACCGTGGTCGCGCAGACGACCTGGAACGAAATCGCCTTTGGTCAGATAATAGTCTCCGAGGCGTTCGGCCCAGGTGAGGAATTTCTTCTCGCCCGTCATGGTGTAGAGCCGGACCAGGGCCTGGAGCTGTTCGCCGTTGACTTCAACATTTGTCGAAGGAATTTTCCCGTAAGGGGTATCGATTCGCGCGTATTTCCAGAGATCTTCCTGGATACCCTTCATTCGGTCGAACCATTCATCCTTGCCGGTGACTTCGACGATGGCGATCAGGCCGTCTTTTACGTACTCGGAGGCCTGGAAGACGACCTGGTCCCAGGCGAGAGTCTCCATTTTTCGGCTCGTATTAAAATCATAGGGCACGGGGATGCGGTCGTAGTGGTTGCATAGCTTCATCTCGGCGTACAGAACGTCGCGGACTGGACCGTCGAGGGCCTCTTTGTCGACGACATGAGCGGCCCAGACGAGGAAGGGATAGCAGTCCGCGGCGGTGTCGCGATAGTTCCACTTGCCGTCGGCCTTGTAGAGTGTTGTGGCCGGATCGATTTGCTTCAGCGCCCGCTCGTGCAGCCAGCGATGGACTTTGCTGAGGGAATAGCCGGTGATGTCGGCGGATTTGCCGGCCTGCTCGAAAGCCTGCTCCCTGACGTCTGCAGCACTAATACCGTAGAGAATAAATATAATTGATAATGCGATCATTAAACTTGTCTTTTTCATAGTCATTTACCTTCCAATGGAAAAGGGATAGATGTGGCATGCTTCATAACGAGATAACGAAGCTTGTGCTCATCCGCGATTTGGCGAAATTCGTTTATGTCGGCTGTGTTGATCGCAAACATATCATAGTGCATCGGAATCGTCAGGCGGGCATTGATATTTAGTGCGAATTGGACGGCTTCCTCGCAGGTGAAATTCCCCGCGAAATCGAGCTTATGTCTAAAATCGTCCCGGCCGTTGACAGGCAGAAAAGCGAGGTCGATTTTATGTTTTTTAAGACGCTCAACCTGTCCGTCGTAGCGGATCGTATCGCCGGCGTGGAATATCGTCATACCGTCGATCTTGATGACGTAGCTAAGGTAGGGATAACCTTTTTGGGGATCTTGATCGAATTCTTCGTGTTTGGCCGGAACCGCATGAATCTGGATATCATCCAGACGCAAGTCGTCGTCGCCTTTCATTGTGTAAAGTCGCTCGTCGTTGATTCCGAAGCCCCGCATTGTCTGGCGAGCGCATTCGGGCACGACGAAACGAGCGCGAGGCGACTGAACGGCAATCGCGGGGATGCTTTCAGGGTCGATGTGGTCGGCGTGGTCGTGGGTGCATAATACGATGTCGGCGTGCGTGACGTCTTCGGGTTTCATCGGCGCCGGCTTGATTCGCACGTGCTCGTTGGGCTTGCCTTTGGTTATTTTCTCGGCGTACGTGCTCAGATATGGATCGATATAGATAATTTTCGTAGCCGATTTGAAGACAAAGCCTTCCTGACCGATCCACCAGATTCTAAGGTTGTCCGGCTTAACCTGGGCCTCGTTTATTTCGCGGATCAATGCATTCATGATAAACAATCGAGTATGACCTTCACCGCTCCGGTTTTGCTTTTATTGCAGGCGGTCTCGAAAGCGCTGACACTATCGGACAAGCTAAAACGGTGCGTGATAAGCGGTTCCACTTTCACCTGTCCGGCCGACACCAACTCGATGACCCGGGGGAAGTCGGTGTACATGGCATTAGATGATGTGCGTATCGTTCGCTCTCCGCTGAGCAGCAGCGAGGGGAAGCGAAGCTCATCTTCTTTCGTGGCCATCAGAACCAGTGTTCCGCCTTTCTTGAGGATTTCCAGCGATTCGAGGATGCTCGCCGATGTCCCAACGGTGTTAAAGGCTAAATCAACACCAATAGAATCCGTTTTTTCTTGAACAAGATCGTGGAGACGCTTCTTACCTTCGCTGAGATTAAGGGGAAAGTCAACGCCGACCTGCTCGGCTATCGCCACGTTCTCAGCGGCGATATCTGTAATGAAGGTCCGAGTGACTCCATACACTTTGACGATCTGTGCGATTAACAGGCCAATCGGGCCGGCCCCGAGAATCGCCACCTTATCCAGCGGCTTGGGTCTGCCCACGTCGACGGCATGCAGAGCGGCGATAAGAGGATCGAAGAACGTGGCTTGCTCATCGCTCACATTTTCAGGCAACTCGTAGATCTGGCTTGGGAATGCGATGCAATATTCCGCCATACCGCCGGGGTAGAAATCCATTTTGCCCCATCCCTGCCCGTGGCCGAGATGTTTTGTGTAATTGCATAGATTCTCCTGGCCATTCCGGCAGAAGTTACATCGCCCACAGGTAATAAAGGTATTGATACCCACACGCTTGCCGATGAGATGGGCGTCGGATTTGTCGAAGACTTCGTGAACGATGCCTGTAAACTCATGGCCGAGGATGATATTCGGAGGGTTGTCGATATGCCGGCCGAGGGTTTGCTTGGCCCAGGGATTCTCGCCGTGGAAGTAACGCACGTCACTGCCGCAGATGCCACATTTCGAGACCTCGATCAAGACCTGCCCGGCTGAAAGCACCGGCTTTGGCACATCCATCACTTCAATCTGCTCGCGAGATTTAAGAACAAGCGCTTTCACGATCTCACTCACCTTTCTTTAATTGTTGCCAGGGGGGTAGCTCAGGTAGATACGAATCGAATTCGGCAATGAGCCTCTCTTCATATTCTCCTATGTATTCACCTTTGATAAATTTATCGAACGCTTCATCATGGAAGCGTTTCCATGATGTGACTTCGTCGCCGGGGTTGATCGGATAAAACAGCGCATCGTTCGCTTTGGCCGCCTGCATATCCCCCGGTGCGTCCCCGATCATCAGAACGTGATTCTTTCCATACTTGCCCTTCGTGGCGTATTCAAGATGCTGGGTCTTCGGGCCCATCTCCTGTCCAGCGATGACTTCGACGTATTGAGCGACGTCGTGCTCTTGCCATTCGCGTTCGAGGGCTTCGCTGGGAGTGCCCGAGACAACGATAGCGTCCGCCATGGATGTGATTTTTTTCAAACTCTCACGCACATACGGAAACGGCGGCATCCCTTTGACGATCTCCTCGATAGCCCAGTTGACGCGCTCGCTCCAGGCGAGGGCAAGCTCCAGCTCTCGCTTGGTTTGAGGATTTTGGGTCTTGCCAATAGTCTTTTTCAGCCCTTCGTTGCTCAGCAAACTGTTTGGATCGGCCACCCAGGCGAAGTAATGCGGATATTGCGGAACTTTAAAATTCCGGGCCTTCGTCATCGGATGGTCCGGCAACAGCTCTGCAAGGACACGCCTGGTTGTTTTATGCCGATTGGCGCCGCGGGTTTTTGAGAACAGGTCCGCGAAGTCTCGACATTCCCGGGCCGCCTGAGCGACCGGCTGCAATCGGAAATAAGCGATCATCCAGGGGCAGAAACATTCGCGTTGTTTAATGCCCATCGTATCGAAAACAGAGCCGTCCGAGTCGATACCGACGAAGAACTCGTGTTTCGGTTGAAATTCCTTAAGCGGCTTGGCCGGATCGGATGCCGTCATTACATTTTTTCGTGATATTTGTATTCTTTGACTTTTTTCGGGCCGCGTTTGTCAGATCGGCCGCCCCGTTCGCGGCGCAGCGGGATTTTCATGCCGTCCGTTCGTTCGAGCCAGTTATACATTTGCGATCTCAATTTCCCGATGAGTTGCTTGTGCTCGGGCTTGTCGATCAGGTTGTGCATCTCGTCGGGATCGTTCTTGAGGTCGTAAAGCTCGTCGGTATCCCAAACGCCGTGGTAATGGATGAATTTATAGCGGTCCGTCCGGACACCGTAGGTCGTCGGGGTTTGGGGGAAATTCGCTTCCCAGTAATACTCGTAAAAGACGGCGTCTCGCCAGGCGACGTTCGTGTCGCCAAACAATGGCAGAATGGATCGGCCGTCCATAGTGTCGGGCGTTTGAGCGCCGGCGGCTTCCAGGACCGTCGGGGCGATGTCGATGTTCTGGACGAGCTGCTCGACGACCGTCCCGGGCTTGATCAGCTCGGGGCAGCGGGCCAGCATGGGAACGCGCATGGACGGCTCGTACATGTGGCGCTTGTCGATCAGTCCGTGCTCGCCGAAGCAGAAGCCGTTGTCGCCCATATAGACCACGAGAGTGGACTCGGCCAGACCCTTATCTTCGAGACATTTGAGAACGCGCCCGATGCTGTCGTCGAGGCCGAGCAGCGTCTCACAATATTGCCTGTAGAACGTGTCGAAATCCATGCTCCCGTGGTACATGTAATCGACGCCGTGCCAGCTATTGCGCTGTTCTTTGACCCAGGCGGGTTTGCCCGCGTAGTTTTCGGGCGTGTCGGCCATGCTCTTGGGATATTCGAGCTTGGCGTTTTTGTAGCGATCGCGGTGCTTTTTGGCGGGCTCGAACATGGCGTGGACCGCTTTATGCGATAAGTAGAGAAAGAACGGCTTGTTGCGGTCCTTTCCGAGCCAATCGACGGCGTAGTCGGTCAGCAGCTCGGTCATATGGCCTTTGGCCTTGACCGTTTTGCCGTCAATATTCAGCGTCGGATTGAGATAGACGCCCTGGCCGCGGAAGCTGACCCATTTGTCGAAGCCGGGACGGGGTTTATCGTCGCCGTGGCCCATGTGCCACTTGCCCATGAAGGCGGTCTCGTAGCCGACGTTCTGGAGGTATTGCGGGAAGAAAACGACGTCCTTGCGAATGGGCGTCTGGTTGTCCACGACGCCGTGCTTATGCGAGAACTGGCCGGTCAGGATCGAGGCCCGGCTGGGCGAGCAGAGGCTCGTCGTCACGAAGGCATGTTTTATATACGCACCCTCGCGGGCCATGCGGTCCATGTTGGGCGTTTCGAGGAATTTCGGTGTGTTCAAAAAGCCCATGAAATCGTAGCGGTGATCGTCGCTGAGGATAAAAACCACGTTCCTGGGCTTTCGACCCGAAATCCTGCGGAGTCTTGGGATGGCTTTCGCTGCTGTGGCGCTTCCCAAACTCGCCGCCACGGAAGCGATACCCACGGATTGGAGAAAGGTTCTTCTGGAGGTGTCTTTATTGGTCATGCAAATTATCCTTTCGTAGCATGGTCGTCCCGCCCGTGCCTTTACGGGAGGACGTTCATGATAAAAAATAGGTCTTATGGGACCTATCTTTTCCGGCCCTGTCTTCTTCACACTCCGCTAAACGCCGAGAAGCCGCCGTCGATGGGGACGACGATCCCGGTGACGAATTTCGCCGCGTCGCTGAGAAGCCACATGACCGTTCCGACCAACTCTTCGGCCTGGCCGAATCGTCCCATTGGTGTATGATCGATGATCGTCTGACCTCGCGCTGTCAGTTCGCCCGTTTTTTCGTCGGTCAAGAGGAATCGGTTCTGTTCGGTCAGGAAGAATCCCGGCGCGATGGCGTTGACGCGGACGTCTTTCGAGTAATTCTGGCAAATATGCACCGCCAGCCACTGGGTGAAGTTACTGACCGCGGCCTTGGCCGCTGAGTAAGCGGCGACCTTGGTCAGGGGCGAGAAGGCGCACATGCTGGAAACGTTCAGGATCGTGCCGGCCCCGGCTTCGGCCATCTCTTTACCGAAAACCTGGCTCGGAAGCAGCGTTCCGAGGAAATTCAGATCGAAGACGAACCGGACCGCGTCCTTCGGCAGATCGAAAAACGGCATATCGGGCGAGGTCGTGGCTTCTTTCTTATTTCCACCCGCCCCGTTGATCAGCACGTCGATCCGTCCGAGCTCGGCGGCGACGTTCTCTTTCGCCGATTCCAGGCTGGCTTTATCGAGCACGTCGCATTGGACGGCGATAGCTTTACCGCCGGCGGCTTTAATGTCGTCGGCTACCTTAGCCGCGGCGGTCTCCAACAAATCCAGGACGGCGATTTTAGCCCCGGCCCGGCCCAACGCCTTCGCCATCGTGCCGCAGAGGACGCCGCCGCCCCCGGTGATAACGATCGTTTTGCCCTTCACGTCGAATAATTCGTTCATTTTGGTCATCCTCATTCAGTTCTTGAATTAATCACAGACTTTCAGCAGAATATACAATAGGCCGATTCAGAGTACAAGAGTCTTATTGAAGGGTAAAAAGTATGGCGAATTACAGGATTGCACGATTCGATGAGATCGATCCGGTTCGATGCCCGTGCGGCTTTTCCCGGCGGGCCTTCGCCGATCCGGACAATACCACCGCCACGATGCACCTCGTCGATATTGAAGAGGATGCGAAGGTCCATTACCACAAAAAGCTAACTGAAGTGTATCTTATCCTCGAAGGCTCCGGCGAAATGGAGCTGGACGGCGATAGAATCCCCGTCGAGCCGTTCACCGCCATT
>Ga0272442_10011739_pt1 | contig 10656 bp, 5 predicted proteins | sample SSMForm2O_FD_200262 | JGI IMG/M metagenome (GOLD analysis project Ga0272442, IMG submission 200262) | Marine sediment archaeal communities from Little Sippewissett salt marsh, Falmouth, MA, United States - SSM-Form-2O | ecosystem: Environmental > Aquatic > Marine > Wetlands > Sediment ... | reverse complement strand
TGTACCGGGGCGGCATCTTCCCGCTCGGCGAGCACGGATGGTTCCGCGACTACGAGCAGAGCGGCGGCGTGACCTTCGACAGCATGATCCACGACCTGGACTGGCTGCGCTACGTGTTTGGCGACCCATCGAGGGTGTTCTGCCAGGCCCTGCGGCGCACCACGCCGCACTGCATCGACTACGCGCAGGCCACCCTACGCATGAAGAGCGGCGTCATCGCCAAGGTCATCGGCACGTGGGCGCACCCGTCCGGCTTCCGCGTCGAGGCGGAGATCTGCGGCGACAAGGGCATGATCCAGTTCAACAGCGACGAGACGCCCATCAAGGCCATGAAACGCACGCGTCCGGGCGAGGCGCCCAGAATGATCGTGCCCGGGAGCCCCGTATCCGTCAGCCCGTACCAGCTGGAGTGGGAGGATTTCCAGGTGTGGCGGGAGGGCAAAGCCCGGGCGCGGGTGACGCCGGAGGACGCGCTCGAGGCGGTGCGTATGGCCACGGCCGCGCTCAAGTCGGCCGATACGGGCAAGCCCGTCAGGCTCTAGCCAGAGGAAGCCAACGGCCCCGAGCCGATAAGGAGCGAAGAATGGCCAAAATCGGAATGATGAGTTTCGCCCACATGCACGCCTACAGCTACGCCGCGTGCCTCAACCAGATCCCCGAGGCAGAGTTCGTGGCCGTATGGGACGACAGCCCCAAGCGGGGCCGGGCCGCGGCCAAGCAGTCCGGCACGTCCTTTGTGGCCGATCTCGATGCGTTCCTCGCGCTGGACACCGAAGGCGTGATTGTGACGTCCGAGAACGTCAAGCACCCGGCCCTGGTCGAGGCTGCGGCCAGAGCGGGAAAGTGGGTCCTGTGCGAAAAGCCGCTGGCCCCGGCCGTCAAAGAAGCCAAGGCTATGGTGGCCGCCTGCAAGAAGGCCGGGGTGGGGTTGGGCACGGCGTTCCCGTGCCGCTACTCTCCGCCGCTGATGGCCGTCAAGGACCTGATCGCATCCGGTGAGTACGGCACGCTGTACGCCGCGAGCTGCACCAACAACGGCCAGTTCCCGGGCGGCTGGTTCGCCAAGGACGAGTTGGCCGGCGGCGGCGCGACCATGGACCACACGGTGCATGTGGTGGACGTGTTGCGCTGGATGACGGGCCAGGAGTTCGTGTCGGTGTATTGCGAGAACGGCACGCTGCTGCATCCGCGACTCAAGACCGACGACCTCGGCAGCCTGCACCTCGAGATGGAAGACGGATTGCAGGTGTCGCACATTGCGAGTTGGAGCCGCTCCAAGAGCTTCCCGACGTGGGGCGACGTGACTCTCGAGATCGTGGCCGAGAAGGGCGTGATCGCCGTGGACGCCTTCAACCAGAAGCTCAACGTGTACAACGACGACGCCGTGAAGGCGGAATGGGCGCACTGGGGCGGCAATCCCGACCTCGGCTTAATCAAGGACTTCGTCGCCGCGGTCGAGGAACGCCGTGAACCGACGGTCACCGGCGTGGACGGGCTGCGCGCGGTCGAGGTCACCGTCGCGGCCTACAAGTCCGCGCGGTCGGGGAGGAAGGTGCGAATCTAGGCCCCACAGCGTTCGCTTGAGGGCGCTTGCCTCGGTTGTGCGCGTCCTTCGTTCCTCCTCGCCGCACTCGGATGCAGCGGGTGGGCATCGACTACAATCTCGAATGACAGGCCCCAACACGAGAGGGAGCGAAGGACAGATGGTTCGTGTGGGTTTCGTGGGCTTGGGCCACAACGGCAAGGCGCACGTGCGGACACATCAGGCCTTGGGGGCGTCGGACGTGGCGGCGCTGTGCGACAGCAATGAGGCGCTACTGCACGAGGCCGCGGCCGAACTGGGCGTGGCGCGCACATACACCAGCGCCGAGGAGCTGTGTGCGCAGGACGACGTCGACGCGATCAGCATCCACACGGGCGACCCGTTTCACAGAGGGCCGTTCCTGGCGGCCGTGCGCAGCGGCAAGCACATGTTTGTCGAGAAACCTCTGGCCAATACCATCGAGGACGTCGAGACGATGTTGGCGGCGGCGCGGGCGGCGAACGCGGATCTCAGGTTGGCCGTGGGCTATGTCCTGCGCTTCAATCCGGTGTTCGAGGCGGTGCACGAGCTATGCCGGTCGGGCAAGCTCGGCGACATCTTCTATCTCGAGGGCGACTACGTGCACAACCTGCTGTATCAGGCGAATCAGACGGACGCGGCCACGGGCGCGAACTGGTACCTCGAGCACGAGAAGCCCATCGTGGGCGGGGGAAGCCACCCGCTCGACCTGCTTCGCTGGTTCACAGGCGCCGAGATCGTCGAGGCCGCCGGCTGCTCGACGGGCATCGCCTTCCCGGCCATGAACGAGGACGACACCCAGGTGGCCGTGTTCCGGTTCGACAGCGGGGCCGTGGCGAAGGTAGCGGCCGTGTACGCGCCGCGGATGGAGATGGCGCCCTTGTACCACCTGCGCGTCTACGGCACGCGCGGGACCGTCGAGCGCGACCAAGTGGCCCTGGCCAAGGACGAGGACGACTATCACCCGGCCTTCCGGCCCATCGATGCGCCACGCCTTGAAGGCCACCCTTACGAGCCGGAAGTGAAAGACTGGCTCGAGGCCATCGAGGACGACCGGCCGCCTCGCTGCGACCTCTTCGACGGCGCGAACTCGACCGTGGCCGCCTTGGTCGCCGCCAAGGCCATGGCCCTGGGCGAGGTCCTGCCCGTGCCCGTGCACGTGCGTTCGTGAGCGGGCCTTCCACGCCCCGCGCCGTATTGCGATACGGTCAAACGGCTGGTATGATGGCATGGGTGGCCTCTCAGAGACAGTGGAGAAGGAATCCGCGTCCCCAGGGAAAGTCCTGATACCTACAGAAGGGAACAGAAGCCATGAAGAGACGAGCAGTTTACATGATAGCGGCGGCAGCGGTTTTGGTGTTGGCCCAGGGCAGTGCCTGGGGGGTGGCCACTGAAATCGACTTCTGTGAGGGTTTCAATGCCGTTGTGACCAATCCGCTCGTAGACCTGTTGCCAGAGGAATTCAAGTACCTGCTCGATTTGCTGGTTCCGCCCGAGGCCGATGTCAACGGGCAGTCCGTCATCGACGACAGCGGCGAGACGATCGTCATCGACGTACACGGCAACGGCATGCGCGACTGCGACAGCGAAATGGGCATCATCTCGGCTGTTCTGGCGGACGAATCGCTCGACCTCACGGCCACAGGCGGGCTCACCCACGCCATGGTGTACGACGCCTGGGTGGCGAACGAGGCGACCTTCGCCGCATGCGTCGGGCCGTATTGGGCGCTTGTCGGCTCGTTGTTGCCCGGCCTGCCGGAGATTCTGTTAGGCTACATGACGATAGGGGATGGGGCCTACGAAGAGGATCCCGAAGACGTCTACAATATCACAGGATCCGGCGGGTTCTGCGCGGGCCTGCTGACCCTCCTGGCAGAGAACGACCTGCTCGAGGACCCCAGCCTGGCCGGCATCGAGAACTACGAGCGGCTGGTCGACTATCTGGCTCCTGAAGGGGACGCCGACGGCGACGGATTCACCAACTGGGACGAGTACCAACTGTTCGGCCTCACCAAGGGCGCCGAGGAATACGTCGAGGCCGCGCTGGATGCCGCTATCCCCGGCAACCTCACCGTGGATTTCTCGGCCGCGCCGACGCAAGGGGACACCGCCCCGCTGGCCGTACAGTTCACGGACCTGTCGGACGCGCAGGGCGGCGTGATCACGAATCGCAGTTGGGATTTCGGCGACGGCGGCGACAGCGACGAAGAGAATCCAGAGCACACGTACTTGTCGGAGGGCGCGTTCACCGTGTCGCTCACGGTGACCACGGCCACCGATGAGGAAACGGAGACCAAGACGGACTACATCACGGTCGGCATCCCGGCGACGATCTCGCTGCAGCCCGTATCCTTGACCGTGGATCCAGGGGATTCGGCGCCTTTCGCCGTAACGGCCACCGGCTCGGCGCCCCTCAACTACCAGTGGAAGAAGGACGGCGCGGGCGTGGCCGGCGCCACGGAATCGGCCTACGTCATCGACGAGGCCCAACAGGCCGACGAGGGCGCCTATCGCTGCACGGTGAGCAACCCCTTGGCCTCGGTGGACTCGGCCGAAGCGACGCTTAGCGTGAATGACCCACCGGTGATCACGACCCAACCGAGTTCGCTGACCGTGGATCCGGGGGACTCGCTGAGCTTCCTCGTGGCGGCCACCGGGACCGCGCCGCTCGAGTACCAATGGCAGAAAGACGGCGTGCCCGTTGCGGGCGCGACCGCGTCGGCGCTGAGCGTGGCCATCGCCGAGCAGTCGGACGAAGGCGCGTATCGTTGCACGGTAGGCAATTCCGCGGGGAGCGCCAACTCCAATTCGGCCACGCTGACGGTGAACGACCCGCCGGCGATCACGGTGCAGCCTGCGTCGCAGACCGTGAATGAGGGCGAGCCGGCCACGTTCACACTCGAGGCCACCGGGACTCCCCCGCTCAACTACCAGTGGAGCAAGGATGACGCGCCCCTTCCCGGCGCCACCGCGGCCACGTACGCCATTGCGGCCGCAACGCCTGGCGACCAGGGCGATTACACCTGCGCCGTGGCCAGTGCGCTGGGCGAGGTGGAATCAAACGTGGCCACGCTCACGGTGATCGAGCCGCCCCTCATCACGGGCCAGCCCACGTCGCGGACCGCCGATCCGGGCGACACCGTCACCTTCACACTCGAGGCCACCGGCACCGCGCCGCTCTACTACCAGTGGCAGTTGGACGATGCCATCATTCCCGGCGCGGCCGCGCCCACCTACGAGATCGCCTCGGCCCAGCAGTCCGATGAGGGCGCTTACACGTGCGTGGTGGCGAATCTGGCGGGGGACACGACCTCGGACGCGGCCACCTTGACCGTCAATGACCCGCCAGTTGTCACAGGGCAACCGGCGTCACAGACCGTGGATCCGGGAGATGCCGCGAGCTTCACGGTGACGGCCACCGGGACCGCCCCGCTGGGCTACCAGTGGCAATTGGACGGAGCCGATCTGGCCGGCGCGACCTCGGCAACGTATCCGATCGCCGCGGCCCAGCAGTCGGACGAGGGCGCCTACACGTGCGTGGTGGCCAATTCCGCCGGGGCCGCGACCTCGGACGCGGCCGCGCTGACCGTGAACGATCCGCCAGTCATCACGGCGCAACCGGCCGCGCAGAGTGTCGAAGTGGGCGCAGCGGTCACCTTCACGGTCACGGCCACGGGCACCGAGCCGCTGAGCTATCAGTGGCGCAAGGACGGGGCCGACCTGGCCGGCGCGACCTCGGCAACGTATCCGATCGCCGCGACACAGCAGACCGATGCAGGCGTCTACACGGTCGTGGTGACCAATTCCGCGGGCGCGGCGACCTCGGACGCCGCTGCGCTGACGATCACGGAGCCCAGCGGAGGGTGCGCCGGCGGGTCGCTGAACGTCCCTCCGCTGGGGGGCCGCTTCCCCGGCGCAGCGGGCGACCTCTTGGTCATGTGTGCGTTGACGGCGATGCTCTTCACTGCCGGACGCAGATTCGCCACGAAGGCCGAGACGTTCCGATAGCAGCGCAATCACGAACGAGGGCCCCTGCCCGTTTGCTCGCGTGAGTCAAACGCAGATGAACGCGGATGAGCGCACATGGGAAGTGTCTGGCTATCCGCGGTCATCTGCGGCTTATTGAGCCGCAATGAAGGGGAATGGCCATGCCTAGCACAACGCTGCTGTCCGTCATGCTGGCGACGTGCAGCTTGCTGCCCTGCGGGGCGCACGCCGCCGAGTTCTACGTGTCGCCTTCGGGCGACGACGCCAATCCCGGCACGAGAGCAGCCCCGTTCAAGAGCGTGCAGCAGGCCCGGGAAACGGTCCGCGGCCTGGTCCGGGACATGAGTGCGGACATTGTCGTCTACCTCGAAGACGGGACGCATGTGCTGAGCGTTCCCTTGTCGCTAGGCAGCCTGGATTCCGGTCAGAATGGCCACACGGTCGCGTACCGGGCGGTTGGGGGTGGGCAGCCCGTTCTCAGCGGTGGAGTCGAGGTCCGCGGTTGGCAGCCCGACGGCGACGGCCGCTGGAAGGCACCAGCGACCTTTGCCGACACGCGCCAACTCTACGTCAACGGCACGCGTGCCCGCCGTGCACGCGCCCGCTTCCCGGGCGGCGCCGAGCGCTACGGCGACCTCACCTTCATCGATGCCGAGGCCGGGTATGTGCTGCCGGCTCATGCAGAGATGGCCCAGTGGCGCAACCAGGGCGACATCGAGTTCGGCTACTTGAGTTCCTGGAGCCACATGATCTGCAAGGTGAAGGCCATCACGCACGACGGCGACGGGGTGCGCATCGCGATGCAGCAGCCCAACTACTTCCTGGCGGCGCGCAAGGAAGGCCGGCAGGCGGAGATCCCGGACTATATCGAGAACGCCCTCGAGCTGCTGGACGAGCCCGGCGAATGGTATCTCGACAGGCCGGCCCGAACGGTCTACTACATCCCGCGAGAGGGCGAGGACATGGCGTCGGCCGTTGTCGTGGCGCCGGTTCTGGAGACGCTGATCGAGGTCGTGGGTACGCTCGATGCGCCCGCGCACGACCTCCGTTTCGAGGGCATCACCCTTGGCGACGCCACCTGGCTGCGGCCCAACAGCCACGGCCACCCGGACGTACAGGCCAACTTCCTCGTCGTGCCCAACAACGTGTCGTACCGCTCCGGCACGGTACACAACGTCCACAATGAAAACATCCGGATGGCGGCCAACGTAGTGTTGACGTACGCCCACGACGTGGCCTTCGAGCGGTGCACCTTCACCCGCCTCGGCGGCGCCGGGCTCGACCTGCTGCTCGGATGCCACGACAACGTCGTCAATGGCTGTCACTTCCACGACATCTCCGGCAGCGCCATCCAGGTCGGCGGCGTCGGACGCGACGACCATCATCCCGCCGATCCGCGCATGGTCGTGAAGAACAACCGCGTCAGCAACTGCCACATTCACCACATCGGCGTCGAGTACGAGGACAGCGTGGGCGTGTTCGCCGGCTACACGGACGGGACCGTGATCGCCCACAACGAAATTGCCTACCTGCCCTACACCGGCGTCTCAGTCGGGTGGGGCTGGGGCGAAGAGGACGCCGGCGGCGGGGCCTACAAAGGCGTGCCCTACCGCTACGCCACTCCGACGCCGGCCGCCAACAATCGGATCGAATACAACCACATCCACCACCTCATGCTCTCGCGCAACGACGGCGGCGGCGTCTACACGCTGTCCAACCAGCCGGGCACCGTCATCCGCGGCAATCACATCCACGACAACAAGAACGGCCCGGGCGGCATCTACCTCGACGAGGGCAGCGGCTTCGTCGAGGTGACCGCCAACTGCGTGTACCACGTGCATCGCGCCATGAACTACAACAACCGCGCCCAGAACCGCACCGCAACCTGCAACGAGCATGACAACTCGTTCGACATCGGGCCTGGTGACCAGGCCTTTCCACACGAGGTGATCGAGGCCGCAGGCCTTGAGCTGGCGTATCGAGACGCACTGGGAGAGCGATAGAGAAGCGCCAGGGCGGGCGGGGGCCCCGGTTCTCCGCAGGGGACTGAGCGATGAGGTGATTCGTAGCGCCGGCATCTTGCCGGCCCCTGCGTGGGCGTCCTGGCCACGCACCGGCAACGAGACGCCCCCCCGATCGCCAGGGCGGCACGCCACGGTTCAGGCCTCGAGCGTGATCGCCTCGCCCTGTGTTGGACGGAACTTGCGGTAGCCGTTGCCAGTCTCGGCGTACATCCAGTCGATGGCTTGGGGGTCGCCGTGGACGAAGACGACGTTCTTGGGATCAATGCGGCGGATGACTTCGCCCAGGGCCGCGCGCGGCGCGTGTGCGCTAAAACTGAAGTGACGGCGGTTTTCGAGCCGCATCTCGACCGGAGGCCGGCCCCGGGCAAAGCGCACGCGGGCCCCCGTTTCGGCATGAAGCACCTGGTAGCCGAGCGTGTCTGGATCGAGGTAACCGACGAAGAACATGCCGTGGCGCTTGTGGCGAACAATCTGCTCGGCAACCATGGCCGAGGGCGTGTTCTCGATCATCATGCCCGAGGTCGCCACGATGATGCCGCGCCCGCCTACGAGATCCTGGACCACGCCCGGCTCCCATACGTCTCCCAGGCGCTTGAAGCGGCTGAGGGGCTGCAACTCGGCGCGGGGATGGAGGTAGTCGAGATACCGGTGGTAAACCTCGTAGACGGCGCGGCCAAGCCCGGACGCATATACGGGCACGTCCGGCAGGCGCCCAGAGTCCTGAAGGCGCGCGACGATGTTGAGCATCTCCTGGGTGCGTCCCAGCGCGAAGGTGGGCACGAGCACGGCCCCGCCCCGCTCCAGCACGTCGTTTGTGGCTGCGCAGAACCGGTCGGTCTGTTCCTCGTAGCTCGTCTCATCGGCCTCGACGTTAGCGCCGTAGGTGGACTCGATAATGAGCGTGTCGACCTGTTCGGAATCGTCCGGTGGGGACAGCCCCCCCATCAGCTCCTGGTCCGAGGTGCATATGTCGCCCGTGTAGAAGACGGTGTGCCCCGGCAAGCGCAGCAGCACGCTTGCGCTGCCCAGGACGTGGCCGGCGTGATAGAACCGGGCGGTGGCCGTGGCGCCATCCCGGAGGGCGAACTCCTCGTCCAACTCCATGGCCCACGCCTGTTGGACCGCCGAGACAACGTCCTCATGCGTGTACAGCGGATACTCGACGATGTTCCTCTCGCGGGCGAGAATGGTCATGACGGAAACGCTGTTGTGCAGCATGCGGTCCATCACATCGACCGTGGCCGAGGTGGCGAATGGCCTCGCAGAAGGGAATCGCTTGAGCAGCTTGGGCAACGCCCCGCAGTGGTCGACATGCCCGTGGGACACGATCACGGCGTCCGGGGCGCGTTCGAGAAGCGAGAAGTCGGGCAGGGAATCGATGCCTTCTCTCTTGGGATGGACGCCGCAATCGAGCAGCACGTCGTGCCCGTTCGCTCGGACTAAGTAGGAATTGGCCCCGATCTCTCGGCCGCCGCCGATGGGCAACAGCGTCACTCTGCTGGACTTCTTCACGTACACCATGTTACGGCTCCCGGCGGGGCCTTGTCAAAGAGCGGCTGCCGTCGGGGCCCCCGACAGGCTTCGTCCTTCATCGCCGGTCTTCGTCTTCATCTTCATTTTGCTCTCCCTCTTGCTCATGCTCTTCCAGCTTCTTCTGATCGCAATCGCGCTCGTGCCCGGAAGCGGGAAGCACCGATCGGGATGGCGCGTGGCGATGAAGAGGGAGAGGTCCAGGCGCGACGTCAATCCGAGGGCGCTTCATTCATGAAGGCGAGGCTGGCGGCGCAGGCGACGACGAAGACGGAGCCGATGTTGTGGACCACGGCGCCCATAATTGGCGTAAGGTAGCCGCTGCCGCTTGCGAGGACGGCGAAGGCGTTGAACGCGAGGCCGAAGGCAATGTTCCATTTGATGATGGTGAGCATCCTTCGGCTGAGAATGACCAGGAAGGGGAGCTTGGCGATGTCGTCGTGCATCAGGGCGACGTCGGCCGTCTCGAGGGCCACGTCCGTACCGGCGCCGGCCATGGCCACGCCGACGTGGGCGGTGGCGAGGGCGGGCGCGTCGTTGATGCCGTCGCCGACGAACATCACGGTGTGGCCTAGCTTCTCGATTCGCTGGATCACGCCCAGCTTGCCCTCGGGCGTCATGTCCGGCCAGAGCTCGTCGACGCCCGCGGCCTGGGCTACCGCCCTAGTCGAGCGCTCGTGGTCGCCGGAGAGTATGGCCACGCGCGCCATGCCGAGTGCCTTGAGGCAGCCGACTGTCGACCGGGCCGTGCCTCGGATGTGGTCCGTAACGCCGAGTACGCCTACGGGCCGCCTGTTCTCGTAGACCACCAGCGGGGTCATGCCTCGATTCTTGAAGTCCTCGAGGTCATCGCACAGCGGCACGGGGAGCAGTAGGCTTCCGCCGCCGAGGTACGCGCTACCGACCTCGACGAGCCCCCCGTCCACCAGGGCGCGCACGCCGAGTCCGATGTGGGTGAAGACCTGCTCGGCGCGCGAGACGGTGACCTGGGCGTAGCGGGCGGCGTTGAGGACGGCGCGCGCCAACGGATGCGTGCTGTGCTGCTCGACGCTGGCCGCGCGTGCCAGTACCGTCTCGTGCGCAATGCCCTCGACGGTGACGATGCCGGCCACACGTGGTCTACCTTCGGTCAACGTGCCGGTCTTGTCGAACAGCACGACGTCCGCGCGGCCGGCCTGTTCGAGAACGCGCCCGCCCTTGATCAGAATCCCGGCGCGGGCCGCGCGGCCCAAGGCGGCCACGACGGCGGTCGGCGCGGCCAGGATGAGTGCGCATGGGCAGCCGACGATCAGAACCGTCACGGCGCGGTCGACCTCGCCCGTGATGAGCCACGTAACTGCCGCGCAAGCCAGGATCAGGGGCGTGAACCAGCGGGCGTACCGGTCAATGGTCCTGATGGCCTGCGGTTTGTGCGCCTGCGCCTCAGAGACCAGCTCGATCACCTTGCCGAGCGTGGTGTCCTCCCCCACTCTGACCGCCTCGACTTCGACCACCCCGTTCTGGTTCAAGGTCCCGGCGTACACACTGTCGCCGACGGCCTTCTCGCGCGGCAGC
>Ga0272442_10011738_pt1 | contig 10657 bp, 6 predicted proteins | sample SSMForm2O_FD_200262 | JGI IMG/M metagenome (GOLD analysis project Ga0272442, IMG submission 200262) | Marine sediment archaeal communities from Little Sippewissett salt marsh, Falmouth, MA, United States - SSM-Form-2O | ecosystem: Environmental > Aquatic > Marine > Wetlands > Sediment ... | reverse complement strand
CATCCGGCTCATATGAAACACTAAACTTGCTCAGCACGGGAGCACTACTGCTTACCGAGGAGAAATCCCAGACATCATAAGCCAACAGCCTATTTGTCCATCGGTCGTTCCGTTCTATCGAGATCGCCATTGGAATCCAGCGGCCCGAAATCATCCGGTGGTTCTCGTATTGTATGGAAGTTGCCGTATCGCCTCTTTCCGTCAAACTGGAAACGAGGGCGTAATCCCTGTCCGCGTCCATGACCAGAAGCATATCCGAACCATTCGACAGTTTTAACGACAGATGGATTTGTGTCTGGCCGTTCACGATGATCTCGTCGGCCGTGGAACTCGCTGAGGAAAGGTTGCTGTAACTAAACGGTCCATATCCCCAGGGAACGACGCCGGCCGTCAGAGGACCATTGACTGTGTGGGGAAGCGCCCCCTTCGTATCGACCAGGACATAGTTGGCGGATCGGGAATACAATGTGTATCTACTCCCATCCCAGGTAAACGCCCGTCGGCGGTTCCATTTCATGTTGAAATCGTTGGTCATGAAATTGCTCGACAGTCCCGGATTCGGCCTGACGGAATCCGTGCGGGAGGTGACGTTGATCTCCCAATTGAACCGGCTGCCGTCATACTCGACGAGGACCGTTGATTTCATCGTATATTCGTTGGATAATTTATAACGAACGTTGAACGGTATCGCATCGAGCGTCAATTTTTGCAGCTCTGCGGTCAGAGCCCGCTTATTTTTGCTGCTTTGATAATCCTGAATCTCTCTTTGAATCTGACTGTTGATGGCGGCCGAACTCGTCGTTTCCGGGGCTCGATATTTTTCGTGAGCCGCCCTGATCGTACCTGAGGATATCCAGGTTCTTGCCGGCCGGGCCGTCAGTGTCTCGAAGATTGTCAAGATCTCCCCTCTTCCCAGTTGTCTGTCTGCGAGGGCCGTATGCCCCAGTAACAACAGAGAAATCGCCGCGATTGCAAAATGTTTGGCCTTCATGATGACCTCCTCTCAAAACAAATTAGGTGAATAAAACTTGCTCCCGAACAATACACATTGTCGGATTTTCCCGATCCCGAAGTACTTCGGGATCGGAGAAGGGAACTTTCCCTTTTCTATATCACACAGCGTTGTTGATTCGGAAAATGTTGATGGTCTTTTTTGAAAAAAATGAAAAAAAAATGAAAAAAAATGAGAGGAGATACTCAAACAAACGTTTTTGTTTAAACCTGACTCGAACAGTTTGGATCGAAATATCCCTTCGGAAAAGATGTATCTTTCTATATTCAAAGAGTTTACGTCAATCACTTTTACAGCGGAATTTTATAGGATTTCGTTATCCTACTATTACCCTATACTTTAGGTATGTATTGGTGTGTATTTTTAAAGATACTTTTCCAATCCTGTTTATCTAACGCTGATCCGCCGAGTTATGCAAACACGTGCAGCCCTTCTCAAATGCAGTGATGATTAAGTAAAATCGATCACAAGACACAATGGATTCAAGAATATCCGGTAGTATGAGTTGGCTTACTGTGGTATTTTGATTAATAATTTTTGGTGATGCATCCGTATCTTTTTGGGCTGAGGACGAAAGCGATGAGTAAAACACGTTGGGTATTTGTGATTTTTTTGCTGGCAGCAACGTCCGTGGGGTATTGCTGGGAAGTCCGGCTGGTGAATGCCCCGGCGAAAGGTGGATTCGTGTGGCCTTCTCAGGTGCCAGCCGATTATCCCTTTGAGCGCTCGACGGAGTTGGCCGGCGTTTATTTCACGGGCAAGCACAGCGACTATTACTGTGGGGATACGTGGTATCCATGCTGGGCTTCCGACGGGAATTTATATTCGCCCTGGACGGACGGTCAAACGGATGGAGTGAGGTGCTCTTCAGGAACCAAAGACAGTGCCCTGACTCAGACGGCGCATGGCATTATGATCGGGGATGATCCTTTGGATTTGGTCATCAAGAACACGTCGCCGCCACATTCGGCGCCGGTATGGCAGCCCCATTATCGGGGTCGGTATCCATGCGGAAGCCTAGTGCATAACGGGGTATGGTACTACGGGACCTATCTGCTTGGGCCGGCGGGGAGCGTTGAGCGTGAGGGCATGCGGTGGAACTGGCCGGTGCTTGGTGCGATGCCGGGATTTCGCATCTCGACCGATTATGGCAAAACGTGGACGGCGTCGCCCTTGTCGCCACAAAAGCCACTCTTTCCGGAACCGTCTGAGGTGTTTGGGGCGGTGAAGATGGGGGCGCCGCATTTCGTCGATTTCGGTAAAAATATGGAACACTCACCGGACGGCAAGGCGTATCTATTGGGAATGGGGGCCGAGCAGAACGATCCGAAGCCCCGCTATGCGAATCTGAGTTGGATCACGGCCGATCAGGTGTATCTGGCGCGTGTTAGGCCGAGTATCAAGAACATTAACGACATCAGTAAGTATGAGTTCTTCGCCGGATACGATCTCCGCGGACAAGCCGTTTGGTCGAACCGCTTTGGTGACATAAAGCCGCTGCTCGATTGGAACAACAACATGGGTTGTGTCACGGCCACGTACAATCCGGGTTTGAAGAAGTACCTGATGTGCGTCACGGACGGTTGGCCGACAGTGGCGCATATGAACTCGTATATTCTCGAGGCCGACTGGATCACCGGGCCCTGGCGACTCGTTATCTATATGAAGCATTTCGGCGAGCAGGCCTATTTCCTGAATTTTCCTTCCAAATTCATCAGCAAAGATGGTCGAACTTTGTGGCTGTGCTATTCGGCGAATTTCAGCCAGGGTTGGAACGATGTTCGGTTAAAGTTCAATCCGCCGGGGGGACGGTATGGTTTGTGTCTCCATGAGCTTCGTCTTGTGGCGCCCGGAGAAAAGCCCGATACCTCATTGCCGCCCGATCCTCTCAAGCAGGCGACGAACATAGCGCCGCAAGCAATGATCGAAGTCAGCTCGACGCATACGGGCTATCGGGCGGAGGGTGTTATAGATCGAGCGGTGGGAGGATACCCGGATGACATAAACCAAGAATGGGCCAGCAAAGGAGAGACGCTGGGAGCGTGGGTGCGGTTGAGTTGGACCCGGCCACAGATGATTCGTAAAATTTGGCTATTCGACCGGCCCAACAAGCTCGACCAGATCACTGGTGGAACGATAACATTTAGCGACGGATCGACGATCAAGCTGGATCGGGCCTTACCCGATACAACCGGCAAGGGCGTGGAGATCTCGTTCGACGCGAGAACGGTCGATTGGCTGAAGTTCACTATTACCGCCGTTAAACCTGATTCGCCGAACATCGGTCTGGCGGAAATCGCCGTCTTTCGTTAAACTCACCTTTTGGGCACCCATTCATATCGCAGCCTCGAAGTAAAAAGACATTGCTGAGCCATCCGACTGATTGACCGTTTTGTTTATTCTCCTGCACCTTCTTGGCGATTGCGAGTTCGACATGGAGAGAATAGAATGCAGGTGGGTTGAATACAATTATCCAAGGTCTATGGCTGAGGTGGTACTATGAGTTCAAGTAACCGTCGGGATTTTCTCAAACGATCGGCATTGGAATTCGCCGGGGGCGGTATCTTAGCGGGTAGTCAATGGAATGCGGTTGCAGCGGAAAATGCTGCTCCGGAAGTCATCCATGAGCCGGCGCGGACATTGCCTGTATTTGCGGAAGCCGACATTTGCGTCCTGGGAGGGAGTTGTACGGGCGTCTTTGCCGCCATTCGAGCTGCCCGGTTGGGGGCTAAGGTCGTCCTGATTGAAAAGCAAAACAGCTTCGGGGGAACCGCGACAAACTCCATGGTCAATGTCTGGCACAGCCTGATGGACACGGAATTCAAACAACAAATCATCGCCGGATTGACACTCGAAGTCATCGAGCGTCTGAAAAAACGTGGGGCGGTGACATTCGATCGGGGCAATCCCAGCGTCGGATGCGGCTTCAACTCGGATGAGATGAAAATAGAGTTGGATGAAATGGTCAAAGAGGCGTCAGTATTGCCCTATCTGCATACCTTCTTTTCAATGCCCTATGTACGAGACGGGCAATTGGAAGCTGTCATTGTCGAGAACAAATCAGGAAGGGGAGCGATTAAGGCAAAGATGTTTGTCGATGCCACAGGCGACGGTGACTTGTGTCATCGATTGGGTTTAGAAACTTACACTCGAGAACATTTGCAGCCCCCAACCACTTGTGCAAGGTTTTCAGGTTGGGATTCCATCCGAAGCACATTCAACCAGTTATTCCGGGAGCATGGTCAAGAGTTTGACGTGCCGTTAGGCTTTGTTTGGGGAAGAGGCGTGCCGGAGTCCGATGTGTATATGTTAGCGGGAACGCGCGTCTATGGAGTGGATTGCAGTAACGCCGAGCAACTGACCAAAGCGGAAATGGAGGGAAGACGGCAAGTCCGTGCCTTTATGGATATGGTACGAAAATACAAGCCTGAGAGTGATGTTGTCCTGCAAGCCCTTCCTTCTCAAATAGGGATAAGGGAGACGCGGCATGTGAAGTGTCAATATCAACTGAAGGGCGACGATGTTCTATATGGGAAGAGGTTTAAGGATGCCATTGCGAACGGCAGTTATCGCGTGGATATACACCACCAGAACAAACCGGGCCTGACGTTCAAATACCTGGATGGAACGCAGTCCTACAACCGTCCGGGGTATTCACCTGTCAAAGGGCGATGGCGAGACGAAACGCAGACCAATCCCACGTTCTATCAGATTCCCTTCCGGTCCCTTGTACCTGGGAAATATGACAACCTTATCGTCGCGGGCAGAATGCTGGACGCCGATCTCGTGGCGTTTTCTGCGGTCAGGGTCATGGTGAACATGAACCAAACGGGCGAAGCCGCCGGCACAGCGGCGTATTTAGCTTTGGATACCCACACGCCGATCCCTTCCTTAAATCCGTCAACACTCAGGAAGACATTGGCAGATAAAGGTTCTATTATCCTATGATCGATGGCGGAGATATAGACTTAAAAAATATAGGAGACAATCGATGCCACATAAGATAAAGATAATCGCTGAGAACGTACAGGTTGAAGCAGAATTGAATGACAGCCCAACCGCAAAGGCTATCATGAACATACTGCCCATAGAGGCTTCGGCCCAGCGATGGGGTGGAGAAATCTATTTTTCAATTCCAGTAGAAGCCGAGCTGGAAGAGGACAGCCGGGACGTGCTGGAGGCGGGAGAATTGGCGTACTGGCATCCCGGGAACGCCTTTTGCATATTCTTCGGTCCCACGCCGGCCTCACAGGGCAAAAACATCAGAGCCGCATCGGCGGTCAATGTTATTGGGAAAATGAAAGGCGACTGGTCCGGATTGTGGGATGTTCCCGATGGAGGCAGCATTGCGATTAAGACAGCCGAATAAAAGACAAAAAAGGATAAAAAACATGTACAGACGGGAATTCTTAAAGACAACCGCAATCGCCGCCGCAGGCTTGCTGAGTGGCCCTCAGTGTGTCAATTCCACTGAGATAGCATCTCAAAGGAAGAGATTCCGGCCGAATATCCTCTGGATTACGTGCGAGGATTTGTCCCCACGTTTAGGCTGTTATGGTGACCCAACCGTCCCTACGCCCAATATCGACCGTCTTGAGCGTGAGGGGGTACTCTATACGAACGCCTTTGCGACGACAGCCGTCTGTGGCCCGAGCCGGCACGCGCTGATCACGGGAATGTATCCTACATCGACGTATGCTTTTCATATGCGCAATCACACGCGTACAAGCGCGTTGAAAGAAATCAAAGATCCGGCGACACGCCAGTTTGCAACAACCAGGCCCCTTTATGAAGCCGTTCCACCGCCTGAGGTGTGCTGTCTGACGGAATATCTCCGGCTGGCGGGCTACTACTGCTCGAACAATTCAAAAGAGGATTATCAGTTCCGAACTCCCGTCACCGCCTGGGATGAGTCCTCGCGACAGGCTCACTGGCGGAATCGCAAGCCGGGCCAGCCGTTCTTTGCGGTCTTCAATTTCACCGTGACACATGAGTCAAGGGTGTTCGGGAAGGGACGCTCGCCGAAGGTCGTGAATCCCGAAAATGTTCCTCTACCTTCATACTACCCGGATACGCCGGTGATCCGAGCGGACCTTGCCAAACATTATGACAATATCATCGTTTTGGATCAACAGGTTGGGGAGATCGTTGGGCAGCTCGAAGAGGACGGTCTGCTCGACAAGACGATCATTTTCTTCTACAGCGATCATGGCGATGGCCTGCCGCGAGGAAAGCGGTGGGTTTACGACTCCGGTACGCGCGTACCGTTAATCGTACGATATCCAAATAAGAAAGAAGCCGGGACAAAAAGCGATCGCCTGGTGAGTTTTGTCGATTTTGGACCGACGGTCCTTTCGCTCGCCGGGGTGAAAGTACCGGATTATGTGCACGGTGTTCCTTTCCTTGGTACCCAGGCAGGCGCCCCAAGAAAATATGTCTATTTCCACCGCGACCGCAACGGCGAAAATCGAGAGACCATTCGGGCCATACGGGACAAGCGATTCCGATATGTTCGCAACTATTGTCCAAATGAACCTTATATCAAGCCGCTGTCTTATCGGGATCGTCAGGCGATCATGCAGGAACTCAACCGCCTAATCGAGAATGGCGCGCTGGCGGATGAACAATGGCAGTTCCGGGCAAAAAGTAAACCGATTGAGGAATTCTATGACACACACGCCGATCCTTTCGAGATTCACAATTTGGCATCGGATCTGAAGTATTTTGAAAAAATATCAGAGATGCGTCAGGCCCTTAACGCATGGATTTCAGAATGTAACGATCCACTGGATATGCCTGAAGATCAGCTTGTGCGAAAACGCGTCTATCCACCGGATGGGCAACAACCCACCACGGCTACACCCACGGTGAAACTCGAACCGCTTAATGGCGGAAAAAGCAGGCTGACCATCACCTGTAAAACCGAGGGGGCGTCTATTGGTTATCGGGTACACACGAAGAATACAAGGCAAAGTTCAAAAAAAGATCGTCGCCCATGGATAACTTACAGCAGACCGGTGTTCATTGAAAAAAACCGCGTGGTTGAAGCCATAGCTCATCGCATCGGTTTCAAGCCAAGCGCCCGAGTCCGCGTTTCCTCATAAACAAAATAGCCGCCTGATCCCTTAGCGACTGAGAGAGTCAGTAGGATCTTTCAAATCTCCACATATCGACGGTCATTTGCTTGGCCGCCATCCAATCGACGCTCCAGTCAAGAAACAGCACATTGCAGCCGTCTCTATGCCGTTCTCTTGCGACCCGTCTGCCGTTGGTGATGTCCTGGTTGTCGGAATCCGGCAGATGCGTTTCGGTCCATACATCGTTTCGGGTGAGATCCCGGTCGGTCGCCTTCTTAATGATCGTCCGCCACGGTCCGTCCTCGTTGTCGGCCAGGTAAATCGTCGTGGCCGGATGTTCGCACTGAGTTAGCTTCGAATGCCAGGTTCGGTTACTATCCTTATCCGGCCAGCCGTTGACGACGTAGCCCAAGGTTTGTTCTTTGTCGGGATAGCTGGGACAGCGAAATATCATGACGTTACGATAGTCATCATTGACAGCCTTCTGCGCCAAAAAAGGCATAAAACACTGGAACCACGGTCTCATCTCGGTAATGGTCGACCAGGCCGCCGAGCGCGGGATGAGCAGATCGTGGTCTTCGGCATACAGATTGGCCGCCATGCCGATTTGTTTTAAGTTACTTCTGCACACAACGCCCTTGGACTGTTTCCTCACCCGCTGCAGCGCAGGCATCAAAATCCCCAGCAACAGCGCGATAATGGCAATGACGACTAAAAGCTCTATCAACGTGAATCCGTATCGTTTATGCATTGTACTATCTTTCTTTCTTGCCGGAATGTCTCACATATCCCTGCTCAGTTGTTCTGGACATCGTCTCTTGAAAAATTCCTATTTGGATCAACTTTCAGCATATCAAAATTTCATCTAAATTTCAACATTTTTCGACGGGTTGGGAAATCCTGATGATATACTACACAGAAAGGACATCGTGTGTGCCTTCTTTGGGATAAAGGGACGTGGATGTGAACTCCGATGGGCTTTACGGCAAATGATTTCTGTGAATTTACCTTTTTCAGTAGGGAGACAAACGATGAAACAAAGGAGATTTGATCCGAACGTTCTTTTTTCGGTAACACTTTACTCCATCAAATGGCGCTTTGGTTTTGCCCTCGTTCTCTGGATGATGTCTTGCTGTATATGCAGCGGCGCAAAGTCCGTACCCATCGGCGTCACGTTTCACCGGGATACCCTCTATCGTTCCGATGGACGCGGCGACAATTGGTGTATCACGTGGGCTGCGGATGATTCGCAAATCACCTCGATGGACGATGGCAACTGGCTGAACGGCAAGACGAGTTATCATAACCATCTCTATCGCATCGTCGGCGGGCCCGATGATTTCCAAAGGGAAGATATCCAGAATTATCCACAGTTTGCTTGGGGGACCGGAAGCTGGTTCGGATACGGCATACTTTCGGTCGATGGCGTCTTCTACTCGGTGGTTTCCAAAACTCCCGCCAATCGGTGGTCGGGACCGTTCCGTGGAATCAAACTATTGAAATCTCAAGACAACGGCCAAACATGGCACCGCGTCGACCGCTACGGCAATGAGCGAGAAATCGGCCCAACGGATGAAGCCCGTAATGAGGTGAACGCCGCCGAGATGTTTTTTTTGGAAGAATACGGATTACCTCATCAAAAAAAGAAGGCCTATCCCTTTTCCTATGTCGATTTCGTCAAGCATGGAAAAGACAATTCCGCTTCCAAAGATAATTATGTCTATATCTATTCTCCCGAGGGGGCATACGCTCACAAATTGTTACTCGCTAGAGTTCATAAAAACAAGGTCGGCATTCGAAACGCCTGGGAGTATTTTCAAAGATATGAAAACAACCAACCTGTTTGGACAACCAACATCACAAAGCGAGGCTACGTGCATGTTTTTCCTGAAAAGAGCGAAGACGGCTACTACTTCGGATGGTATTCGTGGCTGCCCTCAGTCGTCTGGAACGAAGGCCTCGGCCGTTACATCATGGTCACTGGCGGCACGTATGCCGGGCGCGGGATGACGAATTCCGATAAGGACTACTACGATGCCTGGATGCACACGCGCACGGGCAGTCTGGGCTTTTGGCATTCCGACAATCCGTATGGTCCATGGCATCCATTCTACTATACGGACTACTGGATAGCAGATGATCCCAAGAACCTGACCTATCAACCCAAGCTCTTACCCAAATGGATCAGCAATAACGGAAGGCAGATGGTGTTGATCTGGTCCGACGCGATGAAAAACAACGCCGGGAAATCTCATACCGTCAATTACAAATGGAACCATATGAAGATAACAATACAAATCAGATAGCTTCCACTGGAAATAGGCATAATCTTGTTTTAAAATCCGGCGTTTCTTTATGGAGTTGAAAAGTCATATTTCATTTTTGAATCTTTTCTGTTTGCGGCTTAACCGAGGCGGGGGTAAGACCGTGAACCATCCACCGCTCACGCCGACCAAGAACCTGTCTGATAAAAGGGGACATGGGTCGAGTAAATGTCTTTCCCTGCATTTCGACTTCAACAATACAAGGCACTGATAGATACGAAAACACATCTTTATGCGGACTTTCGTAATCGTATGGTTCACCGATTGAAATTATCCTTATAACATTTAATTTTCCCAAAAACGTTATCCATAATTTTCCCGACCCTTGTTGAATTTCATTAGCAGGCAACCCTCCACAAATTTGACTTACTTTGGCATAATCCCTATTGACGAGAGCCTCGAAAAACTGAGTTGCCACTTTTGTAGCTATTTCTTTATCAGTGAGGCTTTCTTGTGGCAGACCAACGTCTTGTATTCTTGTATCAATACATGTCGCATCCGGAGAGATTTCATCATCCAAACTAAACATTTTCGTATCGATAGGTACATTATAATCGTAATACTCTTTTACGCCCTGGTATTTGTATTCCCCATCTTTTAACTGATACCATTCTATGCTTGTAACAAGTTTAGTGGCTTGATCCACAGACAGGATATAGCGATTTATATTTTCCCCTAAGCCTGTGATGGTTACAATGATTGGTTCTGGTTTATTCACAGGCTCCCGGATTTCTATCTTCGCTTCGCCCTTCTTCTTAAGCTCATAGAACCGCTCAACAGATAATCTTGGATTCTCCCGACGTGTCAGCGTAAGAATTCGAGCGGTGTAAATTTCGTCGTCAAAAATATGGAGAACGCCTTGTTTCTTGTTCCATATGATTGTTTTCTCTTGATTCCACACGACTTTTTCTCCACCCGCCATCCATTCGGACCAGTTAATTCGCACATTTTTGGGTTGCCCACTCTCGTCAAATTCAAACCAGCATTCCTTGGCCACGTCATCGTGTGACGAGTCAAAGTACTTGAGGTGAACGGAGTGCATGATGCGGTTTGCCTCGATTGTTTGTTCAATGGCATACGCGGCTGGGATTGATTTACCTAAAAAGATTATGGACACGACGACTGCGATGATTATCAGTATCGCCGTTGCAAACTTTGTTATTTGAGTTCTCATGATAGTTTCCCATATTCTTTGAGAAGTCGTTATCATTTTATCTCCCCCCAAAAAACGTTGCTGACTACAT
>Ga0272442_10011737_pt1 | contig 10657 bp, 3 predicted proteins | sample SSMForm2O_FD_200262 | JGI IMG/M metagenome (GOLD analysis project Ga0272442, IMG submission 200262) | Marine sediment archaeal communities from Little Sippewissett salt marsh, Falmouth, MA, United States - SSM-Form-2O | ecosystem: Environmental > Aquatic > Marine > Wetlands > Sediment ... | reverse complement strand
CCCATGATGAACCGGCCGGCGTTCTTGTCCGTCTCCGCCTTCCAGCCGGTCAGCGTCAGCGTCTTGCCCGCTTTGATCTCCACGTAGCTGCCGTAGTTGTCGTCGGCCCGCGTGTAGAGCCAGCCCGCCGGGGTGAGCGCGACGCCCGTCGTACCGGTGTAATCGAGCAGTACGTCGCGGTCGATGTAGATCCGCTGGCTGTTCATGCGGCCCTTGAGTTGCATCCCGCCGCAGACCCCGCTCGACGCGGCGTCGTACGTCACCTGGTCGTTGTGCGCGTCCAGGATCCCCACGTCATCCTTGGTGCTCGGATACGATCCGCCGACATCCCACTGGGTCGTGTCGGACCAGTTGCCGCCCGTCCCGCCGGTCCAGTTATACGTCGTGGCCCCGGCCACGCCGGCCAGGAGCAACACGAACGCCATCGCGGCCGCCAATCTTCCGTGTAGCATTGCTACACCCCTTTCACAAAAAAGAGACAAGAGCGTACCTTCCATTACGTTGCCGCTACCGGCCTCGGTGTCCTGCCGATGCTCTGGGCCGCGATCGTGCTGTTACACGTTGGACAGTGCCACAACTCGACCGGGGGCAGCCGCCCCAGCCGCTGCACGGAATGGAACCGCGCCCGCTCGTGACTGCACATCTGCCTCGGTGCCATACGCGTTCCTCCTTGCTAAGACGTTTCCACCCTGTCAGTTACCCTCGATTTCTTCGCTCCCGGCCCCGGTACACGCGAAATGACGTGCGCCCTGGGCCGCCGTTCTGCTGCTCAGCGCCTGCTCCTCGTACAGCACCGAATTCCTTCGAGCGGAACGCCCGACCGATCCTGCACTTACGCTTCCACGTCTTCTCTCTACGAGACCCTCAACACGGCTCGTCCGGCTCAGACACGCCGACTGATCGCCACCGAACACCGGCAACGGGCCGGCCCGGCCACCCAAATGGTCTGAACAGCGCGCCCGCAGGGCAGGAGCCGGGTACGGAACGGTCCACCCTGTCCGCCCGAGGCGGATAGGGATCGCGTTCCCGGTCTCCTCTCTTCGTACCTGCTCAGGCCGCGCGCCGGCTCAGACTACGCTGCGGCGACAGGCCTCTGCACCTTGCCAATGCTCTCTGCGGCGAGTGTGCTCTTGCACGTCGGGCAGTGCCACAATTCGACCGGGGGCAACCGCCCCAGTCGCTGCACCGAATGAAACCGCGCACGCTCGTGAGAGCAAAGCTGTCTCGGTGCCATACGCACACACCTCCAGAAACAAAACCCACCGGCGCCCGCGAAGCGGGATCCATGGCCCGCCAACCCGGCGGGACACGGGACGCCCCCACGCGTTCGCCCCTCACACAGAACTGGTCAACAGCGTAACTCTACCCACTGGCCTCCTTTCGCGCCGCCACGGGGCCGGCACACCGCACATCGGTGTGCGACGGATCCGCGGCCGACGCTACCCAGGCCCACCTGGCCGCCCCAAGGGGCGATCACGCGCGCCTGCGCGGGCCACAACCGTCTCAGCAGGCCACCCGTCCGAACCGGTCGGACGCAGAACACGGCCCGCCTTCACCTATCCGTCTCGTCCGGCACACGCACCGGACGGGATCGCCTCCCACGGCCACAGCACGCGGCGCCGCGAGCCCACGCGTCGATGCAGCGCGGCGCGGGTCGCCGCTGCGCGGCCGCACAAAGCCAACAACCATCCTCGCTCCGCGTGTGGGTGCACCACCACGCGGAGGGGTCCCCTCGACAGCACCTACCGCAAACGCCGTGCCACCAAGCCGAGAAAAATCTGGTGAAGAACTAAAACGAGACTGGCCAAACACTTACAACCCTGACGCGGCGGAAAGAGGATGGCACGGCCGGCGAGGGGACGTTGCGAAAAAGAGACATGCGCCGGCCCCACGCATCGCCTTGACATGCGACCACGCTAAGTGCCGCCTACGAAGGGCTTAGTGCATGTTGCGGCAAATCACCATGGACCGTGCGGGAGCTCCCCTTGCTCTCCCCGGATCGTGTGCTCCAGACCCCGTCTCAGGCTCGAAGGAACGCCGGCATCAGCTCGCCGTGTGCTTCGATCATCGCGTCGACCAGTTCGTAGATCTTCGGCAACGTGAGCGTGGCCGCGGTGTTGGGATCGAACATCGCCGCGTGGTAAACGTGGTTGCGGTTCTCTTCGAGGACCGCCTGCACCACGAGGTCCTGCACGTTGATGTTCGTCCGCACCATCGCCGCGCATTGCGGCGGCAGTTCACCGGACCAGTTGGGCCGGATGCCGTCGTGATCGGCGACGCAGCGCACCTCGACGCAGCAATCGCCGGGCAGGTTCGAGATCAGTTCCCCTCCGCGATTGTGGAGGTTCCCATTGAATTCGTACGGCTCGCCCGTCTCCATTGCGTTGATGATCCGCGAGGCGTACTCGATGCTGAGCGGCGCGCCGGGCTCGACGAACGGCTCGCCGGTCTCCAGTTTGCGCTGGTATTCGGCGAACGTCTGTTCCAGGTTCTCGCACGTGCGGAGGTACGCCCGCGGGCGCAAGCGGACACGGCGGATCTCGTCGTCCGAGTGCAGATACCACGGGAGGTACTCGCTGATGTGGCCTGAGGTCTCGGTGAAGAAATAGCCGAGCCGCTTGTACAGGTCGAGCCGCACCTCCTCGAGCTGCCGGATGGCGGGGTTTTCGCAGGCCTTATCGAGCAGCGGATAGAGGTCCTCGCCGTCCCGCCGAAACGTCAGGAACGCGGCCATGTGGTTGATGCCCGCGGCGAGCGTCTCGACCTCCGGGTGTTCGTCGTGGGCGAAGCTGTGGTGAAAGGCGGCGAAGCGGGTGCCGTGCGGCTCGTGGGGGTCGTACCCGTGCAGCAACTCGTCCAGCTCGGCGGGGTCCATCTCGGCGAGCGTCGCCAGCATGATCATCCGTCCCCGCGTGTACCGGACGCCGTGGCAGAGGCCGATGACCTTGACCTGGGTCGCCCGCGTGATGGCCAGCACGTGCGTCGCCATCGGGTTGGTGTAGGTCAGCAACTGCGCGTCGGGCGCCAGCTCTTCGATATCGCGGCACATCTCGAGCACGACGGGGATGGAGCGGAGCGAGCGGAAGATGCCGCCGATGCCGAGAGTGTCCGCGATGACCTGTCGCACGCCGAACTGCTCCGGCACGCCGAAGTCGGTCTGGGTGGCGGCGAATCCGCCCACCCCGACCGTGTTGATGACGTAGTCGGCGCCAGCAACGGCCACGCGGCGGTCAAGGGTGGTCTCGACCGTCGCACTCGCACCGCGCGTGGCGATGATGGACTGGGCCATGGCGCCGGCGACGCGGAGCCGCTCCTCGTCGACGTCCATCAGCGCGAAGTGGCTGTCCTGGAGGGCATCCCACGCGAGGATGTCCGCGATGACGTTCCGGCTGAACACCATCGAGCCGGCGCCGATGATGGCGATTCTGGGCATGCGTGTCTCCCTGCTACCTGACCCGTACGATCCGAATCCGGTTCCGGCCCTTGGTCACCGTGACCTTCTCGAGCGTAACCAGACCCCATTTGTCGGCGGTCACCGTCCCGGACTGCACTTCCTTCTTCTCTGCCAGCGATGTGTTGGTCCACTTGAACTTCTCGCCGCCCTTTGCCTTGAACTTCTGGCAGCGGCGCGGGGTGATGTCGACGGCACACTCGTCCTTCGGCGCGCCGCCGCGGCCGCGCCGGTCCTTCTTCGTCAGGTACACGGTCATCTCCCACTTGTCCGCCTCGTCGACGACCGTCTTCGTGTCCCAGCGCAGGTGGGCGTTCAGGGCGCCGCGGTGGTCGCCGTCATAGACGTCCTTCATGATCTCCTTCCAAGGCATCTTGACCGGCACGGCCTTCTTGAGCCGCGTGGCGGTGCCGAAGTTGTTGTCGAGGCTGCATGTCGTGAACGCCGGAAGCGACTGGTCCGTACGGAGGTCGAGCCCGGTCTGGAACGAACCGGCGCCGTGGCCGCGCAGGTTCCACTGGAAGCCGTGCGGCTGCCGCGCCTCCTGGAGGGCCTTGGCCAGCTCGATGGCCTGCGGCCAGCCGATGCCGTGGTCGTTCTTCCCGTTCCCGAACCCGATGAACGGCAGGTTGAGCTTGGGGTTGTCGCGCACGATCTTCGGATCGCTCAGGTACTCCCACACCGGCATCCCGTTCTCGTGCTTGATGTTGAACTTCATCCGGCCGTTCACGCGGGCGTAGGACTCGTGGAAGCCGCCGCGGATGCGGGCCGGGTCGTGGATGCCGACCGCCGAGTAGGCATAGGCGAACCGCTCGGGATAGCGAATGGGGATGAACGTCGAGCCGGACCCGCCCATCGACGCGCCGCTCACGCAGATCCGCGTCTGGTCCACGTCCCACTTCGTGCACACCCAATCGACGAACGCCAGCAGGCGCTTGGGCGTGAAGTTGCGGCTGACGCCGTCGGTCCACGCCTTGAGCGTCCCGCTGTTCTCGTGGTACGTCGTCCACCAGTCGTAGGGGATCTGGTTCGAGGCGACGCCGATGCCCGTCCGCTTGTCCTTCCAACTGTGCCAGGTGTAGCCGCCCCCCTTGCCGTAGAGGTTCGAACCCCAGCAGTGCAGCACCAGGTTCAGCGGCGCCGGCTTCTGCATCTTCTCCGGGATGGTGACCAAGTAATCATACGGCCGGCTGGGCAGGTTGCAGCGCGGCGGGGCCTCCCACCGCGTGTAATAGTGGAGCGTGATGCCCTTCGTATAGAAAAACGTCTTCGGCTTCTGGACGCGCTGCAGAATCGGATCGCCGGGGCCGGACTTCTCGGTGACGGGGCCGGCCAGCGCGTTGCCCTTACCGAAGGCCGACAGGTCTTCCTCGCCGTTGACGACGACGCTGACCGCGTAGTACGCCTTCTGCTCCTTCTCCTGTTTCCGGACGTCCGGGTCCTCATAAACCGGCGGCGGGTTATGGGCGCAGATACCCGTGCCGGGCGGGACGGGCTTGGCGCCGTCCTCGACAACATAGCGGAGCAGGCGCTGAGTCGCCCCGGGATAGACACCGTGGAACTCGGCGTTCCAGCACGTCCAGCGGCCGAGGTGGTCGACGAGCTGGGCGTCGGCGATGGTTGCGGCGGTGATCGGCCGGGCGCTGCGATAGACGCGGTAGCTGATCCGCCTCGGCTCCTTGACCAGCTTCCGGCGGAGGTCCTTCCAGTCCTTGATCGTGAACGCCTCGGACTTGACCGCCGGCTCGGGCTCGGTCCAGGTGAGGAGCGTCTGACCGTTGCGGTGGTGGGCCTTGAGGACCGTAACCTGGGGGATCGCGTTCCTCGCCTTCCCCCCGACGAACGAGACGTCGAGCCGGGTGTGCTCCGGCCGCCAGTTGCGGAGCGACTTGCGGAGCAGCTCGAGCTTGCCGTGCCCCGCCTTGAGCGCGGCAACGACCGGCGCGGTGGCGTCCAGCGCATTGTACCGCGGCGGCAACAGCGGCAGCGGCACCTCCGGCGCATCGACGGGCGTGACGACCACGCGGCTGTCCTCGTTGTTCCAGCCCGGTCCGCGCACGCTCACACGAAGCACGGCGCGAAACACCGCCGCGCCCTTCGGCAGCGCCGACAGGTCGACGGCGATCTTCCGCCCGCCACGCGGCACGCTGATCGCTTTCGGCACCGTGGCGCTGCCGCCGGTGCCGAAGCTCCACGTCGCCGCCGGCTCGGCTGCGCCGCAAACAGACCCCACGAGCAGAAAACAGACGAACACACTCGCAGCAATCAACCGTCTCATTCCAGTACCCCCTTCCGTCTGGCTACTTCCCATAGAACGCCGGATCGCCCCAGAACGCGACCCGGCGGAGCGTGCGGTCACCATGATCGCGCACTTTCAGCCGGATTTCCTTCGCACCCTCCAAGCCGGTCGCCACCAGCAGGCGGGGCCCGTCGGTCGCCGAGATCAGCCCGCTCTGCGCCCGCAGCGTCCCGTCGACGTAAATCTCGAAGTGAAGCTTGATGGTGTACGACCAGTCCAGATCGGGCGGGAAGCAAGCATGGCTGCCGAAGCCGACATCGACCGCGAACGCGGTCACGCCCTTGCCTTCGATGTTGTACGCGACCTCGAACGGTGTTTGTTCGCGCATCCCGCGCGGGTAGACCGTCTTGGTCTTGCCGATCTGGAACTTTCGGTCGGGTCGCGGGCGCCAGAAGTACGGCGTCTTCTGACGCCGGGCGCTGCGAATGATCTTGAACTGGCCCGCGGGAATGGACTGCAGCGGCACCCCCACCCCCTTGGGGCGGCCGGCCGGGGCGCGGTATGGCGGAACGACGTGGACGACAAGCGGCACGGTCTGTGTCACCCCGCCGGGCTCGGAGAGCTGCAGGCTCGCGCTCAGTCGGGCGCGCTCCCGCTGGGGCGGCGCCGCCTCGACGGCGAGGTCGCGGTGTCCCCCGGGCAGGATCGTGCCGCTCTGGGCGCCGAGCCGAAGCCACGGCGCCGATGCGGCCAGGCGCCACGTCAGGTCGCGGCCGGAACCGTTGTGGAGGACGAACGTCCGAGCCGCCTTGCCGCCGGGCGCAACATTCAGCACGGCATGGGCCGGGCGGATGCTGCACACGCGGCCGATCTTCGCCGTCACCTGTACCGTTTCGGTCCGGCCCGACGCGAGGTCGATCAGGCGGAGGGTCGCCCGGTGCTCCGTCTCCGGCTTGAGTTTCGAGGCGTCCACGTTGACCGCCAGCGCCTGGTGTCCCGGCGCCGCAGTGCCCGAGGCCGCGTTGGCGGCCAGCCAGTCGGCGTCCGCCGCGAGCGTCCATTTGCGTGGAGCGGCCGACCAGTTGCGGAGCTTCACCTGCGCCCGCGCCGTGCCCCGCGCCGGAACGTCCATGGCCAGCGCGCTCCGGTCGACATCGAGTGAGATGACCTTCGCCGCGTCTGCGGCGGCCCCGTACAGCCCCCGCGACCGCGCCTGCCAGCCAGTGGCGTACTCGGCCAGCTTCACGTACGGCTCGCGCGGGGTGACGATCATCGTGTCGTGGCTGTGGCGGGTGAGGGCCTCGGCCAGGCGCTTCTTGAGATCGCCGGGCGCCAGCTTGTCCAGCGCCTGTTCGAGGACGATGCGGGCCTCCGCCTCCTGCACGCCCTCGCGCAGGATCTCGAAGCGGGCGCTGGACTCCGCTCCGTCCGGCCCGGGCCACAGAAGGAAGTTGCACGGCAGGCCGGGCATCCACAGGCGCCCCTTCCAGCCGCGGAGCCAGGTCCGCTTCCAGTAGTCGGCGCCGACCCGGCAGATGCCGCGCGCCCCGGCGACCAGGGCGCGGTCCATCATCAGCCGCCAGGTGAACGGCGAGGCGTTGCCGAAGCAGGTGATCACGCTGCCCTGGTTGCGCGGGTAGAGCAGGTGGATGTAGCGATGGCTCCATCCGCGCCGGCTCCGGAGGCCAACGGGGAAGCCGTAGAGCGTGCCCGCGGCGCGGAACGTCTCGTCCGGCAGGTGGCCATGGCTGAGGCGCGCCCACGGAACGCCCGGCGTCAGCGCCTTCAGTCGAGCGATCAAGGCGGCGTCTGCTACACCGTCCCACGGCAGGCCCCAGTACATCGACTTGGCCAGGCCGCGACGTTTCATGTGCGCGTGGAGCGAGCGCGCCAGCGCCCGCCAGAATCGCTGCCGCTCGGGCTCGGGCATGGCGCGGCCGACGTTCAGCAGGACGGTCTTGTTCGTCGCCTCGTCGATCACGGGGACCTCGAGCGGCGGGATCCTGGGTCCGCTGCCTGCGGCGCCGGGGTGGTTGACGGTGAACGCGATCACCGCGGGCACGCCCCAGTGCTTGACCGCCAGATCGAGGTAGCGATCGAGGATCCGGTAGTCGAAAGTGTGGCCGCCGTCCTTCCGGCGCGTGATGCGGACGGGCGAATCGAGGCCGTTGCCGAACTCGGAGTAGGCGAGGATCGGCACGTTGAGCCAATCGCCGCTCACCGCGCCGAGCAGGGCGAAGCTCTTCTCCATCAGCGCGAAATGCCGCCCGGTCCAGGGAGCGACGCCGTAGTGCCGGGCGATTCCATACGGCGACTGCTCGAGGGCCATCACGGTGACGAAGTGGCGCGGATCGGGGACCCGCCAGTCCAGGACTTCCACGGTGAGCGGGAGACGGACCGGCGGGACGCCGTCGGCCCGGACGGTGATGGTGCCGCGGTACTCGCCGGGCGGGACATCGGCCGGGACCTTCACCGTGATCCAAATGGGGCGGCAGGAGTCGGCGGCGATCTCGGCCGGGGGCCGCGGGCTGAGGTGATCGAGGAACTGGATGGCGGCGAGCTCCCGGGCCGCCGCCTTTCGGCTCGCCCCGGGGCGCAGCCGGCCGTGGCGGTCGAGGATGGCGGCGGCCTCGTTGCCCCAGATGCCGAACCGCCCGTGCTCGCTCTTGTATTCGCCCAGCTCGACGAGGGTGCTGCTCGGATGCGGCACCCCGTACCGCACCTGGCTCGCCGATGCCGGGATCGCCCGCCCGCGCCGCGCGGACCTCAGTTCGCCGACCGCGGCACGGAGACCGGTCAACCCGCGGTCCGTCCCGACGATGATCTGCACGGCGTACGATCCGTTCCGCCCGCCGACGATGCGCGCGTTGACGGGGAGCTTTCCGGGCGGATAAAACTCGCGGTCATAGACGCGGTGGTGGATGTCCTCGACCCACACCTGGATGCCGGGGGGCCGCTTCAGGCAGGACGGGACGGCACCGCCGCCGCCGCGCAGCTCGATCGTGAGCAGCTTGTTGTGGCCGAAGACGCCGCCGGCCGACTTAAGCGTGATGGGGTGGACCTGGCTGGCGCGAACTTCGACGGCGAGGACGTTGCGGCCCGCCCGGAGCAGCTTGCCGGGGACGTCGACGACGAGCTCTCGGTCCCGCCGCTTCTGAAGGGTGTCCCAGCACGCCCGGGTCAGCGTGAAGTTCCCGTTCCCGGCCCACCGGCGGAACTTCGACTTCGGGTCCTTCGGCTTGGGCAGGTCGTCGAAGCGGCCGTGCAACTCGGGCATCAGCCACGGCTGCCCCTTGCGGGGCCGGCCGTAGATGACGTGGAACTCGCCCTCCGGGGGCACGTAGGCGTCGACGGGATACGGCTCGCCGGGCGTCTCGTCCTGCGCGGTCAGCGGGCCCTTCGGCAGATGTCCGCGGGCGACCTCGGCGCCGTTGAGAAAGACCCGGACGCCGCCGCGATAGACGAGCTTGAGGGTCAGCTTCCCGGCGCCGGCGGGGTCGGGCGCTTCGAACGTGGTGCGGAAGCAGCCGTGCTGGATGCCCGGCCGGGTGGCCCCGCCCCACCAGGTGACGCTGGCCCGGCCGAGCATATAGGGCTCGCGCTGGCGGGTCCAGTCGCCGTCGTCGAAGTCCGGCTTCATCCAGCCCGCCGGCGGCGGCGAGGTACGGAGGCGGGAGAGCACGGAGTAGAAGTAGTTGGCGGCGCGGCCGTCGCCGCGGCCGTAGCGGAACAGGACGTGATTCCGCCAGTCCTCCTTGGTGTCCTTCCCGAGCCGATCCAGCGCGCCGCGCTTGATGCGGGCCAGGAGCCGTTTGCCGAGGAGTCCCTCGGCGCCCGCCCGGAGCGGACCGGGTGCGATGTAGGCGGGCCGGCACACCAGGTAGGCGCGCCAGTACGCGGTCTCGTCGAGGATGAGGTCTGTGTCGGCCCGGTCGGGCGCGGCCGCATGTGCCGCGGCCATCGCGGCCATCCACATCCCGACAACCAGAACCGGCGCCCGCGTTGCTGCCATCCGCCGCCTCGGAGTCTATTCCCCGATCGTGATCCGGTTCCCGCCCTTGGTGACGACAACCTGCGGGAGCGTGACCAGACCCCACTTGTCGGCGGTCGCCGTCCCGGCCTGGACTTTCTTCTTGTCTTTGGGCGACGTGTTGGTCCACGCCACCTTCTGCCCGGGCTTCAGCTTGAACGCCTGGCAGTGGCGCGGCGTCAGGTCGACCTTGCAGGCGTCGAGCGGCGCCGACTTGTGCAGGTACACCGTCATCTGCCACTCGTCGGGCTTGTCGACGATGGTCTCCGCGTCCCACAGCAGGTAGCCGTTCAGCATGCCGGTCCCGTCGCCGTCGCCGATGTCGCCGCAGCCGGGGTTGTCATCGAGCGTACAGTTGGCAAAGGCCGGCTTGCTCTGGTCGCGGCGGATCTTGAGGCGGCCGGCTCGGAACTCGGAGAGTGCGACGGGCGTCCGGAACCCCCACGAGGCTTTGCCGATCGCCGCGGCGAACGGCTGTTTCGCGTTCATCAGCGTCCGCTTGTACTTCGGGAGCGCCGGGTAGCTCATCTCGCTGGTGTGCGAGCCGGTGCAGGGGATGAGGAACTGGACGGGGAGCTTCCGCCTCGGATCGGTCGCGGCGTACGCGGTCAGGTTGAGCATCTCGTAGGGGTTCTGCTCGCGCGGCTTGCCTTTGTACGCGGAGGGCGGGCCGATCACGCCCCGGGCGCGGTTCCAGTCGACGAACCCTTTGGTCAACTCGCCCGAGCCCCAGCCGATGAAGGCGCAGAAGATCTCCGGGTGCCGAATCTCCCACATCCCCCAATGGCTGCCGTAGCAGTACACCTGCTGCTCGTCGATCTTGTAGTTCTTCTTCATCCATTCGATGAGGTGCCTGTGCCGGTTCCACGTCCAGGTGCCCCACGTGCCCTGGCGGAACGACTTGAGCGTCTCGTGGCAGTTATTGACGCCGACGTAG
>Ga0272442_10011736_pt1 | contig 10657 bp, 12 predicted proteins | sample SSMForm2O_FD_200262 | JGI IMG/M metagenome (GOLD analysis project Ga0272442, IMG submission 200262) | Marine sediment archaeal communities from Little Sippewissett salt marsh, Falmouth, MA, United States - SSM-Form-2O | ecosystem: Environmental > Aquatic > Marine > Wetlands > Sediment ... | reverse complement strand
TATCTATTATTACTGGTAGTTTTGCAGGAATTCTTGTATCAATTATCCCTGGTATTACATCAGCAACAGGTACGATTCTTGCTATGAATGCAAGGGGGGAATCCGATAAGAGACAGACGATAGTGACACTATCTGCTGTAAATACTGCCTGTGCCTTTTTTGTAGTTGTCGTTCTCTTTATTATACTGAGGTCAAGAAGCGGTGCTACACTTGCTGCAAGGGAACTCATTGCTGTTGAAGAGTGGACCGCTATTCTAATGCCAACAAACCTTGTGTATCTTCTTATGGCCTTATTGCTAGGTGGAACGCTGTCCTATTTTTTAACATTAAAAGTTGGAAAAATTTTTGCCAAACATTTTACAAACGTGCCTTATGCAACCCTGGTATACTTCACCATCGCGATGATTGTCATACTTGTCTTCCTTTTTACAGGGGTTTTTGGTCTTTTGATCTTAATTGTGGCAACCCTTATTGGTTTATTGCCAGTTCATTGGGGGGTTAGAAGAAGTCATTGTATGGGAATATTATTGATCCCGATCATTCTATATTTTCTCTAATGTTTTTTCCATTTCTTCAAAACAATCGTCTAAATAAATATCAAACTCTTTTCCAACAAGTGCCGCTGCTATTTCTCTAGTTATGTGTTTTTGTTGGATACTACTGCTAATCTTTTCAATTACTTTTCCTTCATCAAGATCTGTTTTTTCTATAATGCGTGCTGTTATAATCTCAATAATGTTTTGTTTTTCTACTGCTTCTTCTTTTTTTTCTTTAATAGGACGTTTTGACGGACGAAAACCGGCAGGAATCACAACATTTTCATAGCCAAAATTTGGTTTCACCAGTTCGCCTTTTTTATTTAATAGTTTTTGCTTCACTGCTTGATTTAAAAACACCTTTGCTTCGTTTGGAGAAAACCATTGCAACTCCATTGAAAGAGGTAGATAAAGTTCAGATGCTTTTAACTCATTTTTTCCACTATGCTTGAATAAAAAAGCAATAATTATTTTTTCTTCAGAATCCATTATTTCTTAAACTCCCCTATTTTGTTGATATTGACTAACAAACCAACAGCGCCACGTTTTTTCCAATAATGAACATTTTCAGGATTTGATTCATAGATATATAGCTTATTTTTACCAACTCTCCTGATTAACTCTCTAGCAACGTCTGCTGTTTTAAACTCTTTTTCAATTTCTTCCCGGTTATTTAATAAAACCACGCCATCAATACCACTCGGTAAAAGTACATTGTTTAAATGCTTAGCTTGGGTTTTTAGGTCGACGCCCACATAGATCTCATTTTCTGTAAAGCTTTTTATTTTTTCTATATCTAACTTTGGCCACAGTTCCTGTCTTACTATTATACAGGTTGCGCCAGCCATAACTGCATCAACAACATCACCCAGGACGCGAGGTCCGACATCAAGCCACATATTATGGCGGCCGGATAACCTTTGGTATGTACAGAAGTTTGGCTTGTTTTTCTCTAGACCGTCAATATCTAAAAAATAGATGTTTTGTCCTTCATCTATTTTCTCTAAAGTCTCCTTCAATGATGAGGGGTCGCCTTTTTCCTCTAGATGAGTTTTTCTATCTTTCATGTAAACAAGAGGAATTATTTCCATAAAACATTAAAAAGGGTATGCCAATAAAAACATTTTCTAATATTATAAAAAAAATGAGAAAGGAAGAGATTACCTTCCTAGTTTTTTCTCTGTCTCAGCGATACGTAACTTTGTTTTTATAACTGTATCCGGATTGAGTGAAATGCTGTCGATTCCACATTCCACTAAAAAATCTGCAAATTCTGGGAAGTCAGATGGAGCCTGCCCGCAGATGCCAACTTTTCTACGTGGCTCATGTTTATGTGCAGTTTCTATGACGCTTGAAATCAGTCGTTTTACTGCATCATTTCTTTCATCAAAAATATGTGAAATAATGTCTGAGTCTCTGTCAAGACCAAGCGTAAGTTGTGTCAGGTCATTTGAGCCAATACTAAAACCGTCAAAAATGTCTGCAAATTGATCAGCGACTACAACATTGGATGGCACTTCACACATCACATATACTTCAAGACCGTTTTCTCCTTGAACTAGACCATTTTCATTCATAATTGAAATGACCTTTCTTCCTTCTTCAGGAGTTCTGCAGAACGGAATCATGGGTTTTACATTAGTAAGGCCCATTTCATCTCTCACTTTTTTTATTGCTTTACACTCTAGACTATATGCTGGTTTGAATTTTGGGTCATAGTATCTAGATGCACCACGCCATCCAATCATTGGATTGCTTTCAGATGGTTCGTAAAGATAGCCGCCGATTAGGTTTGCATATTCGTTTGTTTTAAAATCAGACATACGAACGATTACATCATTTGGATAGAACGATGCTGCAATCTTTGAAATGCCTCTTGCCAACGTGTCAACGAAGAATTCGACTTTGTCTTTATAGTTAGCGCTTCTCCCATCGATTTTTTTAACGACTTCTGCTATCTTTGGGTCAGAGCCCGCCTTTTCTTTTAAACTGTCATATTCAAGCAAGGCAAGTGGGTGAATACCAATATATGAGTTAATAATAAATTCTTCTCGTGCAAGACCCACACCATCATTCGGCATTTGCCCTTGCTGGAATGCTTTCTCAGGCACTCCAACATTCATCATAATCTTCGTTTTTGTCTCTGGTAAAGAGTCTAATTTTATCTCATCCATTCTGTATTTTAGTAAGCCACCATAAATTCTGCCAACCCCCTCACTACAATCAATAGTTACTTTTGAACCGTGTGATATTTTAGAGGTGCCTTCACCAGTACCAATAACACAAGGAATTCCAAGTTCTCTAGAAATAATTGCAGCATGGCAGGTACGCCCACCCCTATTAGTTACAATAGCTCCTGCTATCTTCATTATGGGTTCCCAATCCGGGTCGGTCATATCTGTAACAAGAACCTGTCCTTTTTTGAAGTTACCAATGTCTTTCGCGCTTTCAATTACATTGACGTCTCCCTGTCCTATTTTAGTCCCAACTGCTTCGCCTTCAACTAACAAATCTCCTTTTTCTTCAAGAACATATGTCTGCATTACCGCAGCATCTTTTTGCGAGTGGACTGTTTCCGGTCTCGCTTGAACAATAAAGAGATTGCCAGTGTTTCCATCCTTGGCCCATTCTATATCCATAGATTTGTTGTAGTGCTCTTCAATGATGCATGCCCACTTAGCAAGAGTTATAATTTCATCATCAGCTATGACGAATTTCTTCTTATCCTCTTCACTGACTTTTTCCTGGGTGGTGCCCTTTTCTCCATATGTCATACGTTGTTCTTTTGATCCAACCTTCTTTTCAACAATAGGTTTGAACCCCTTCTTTAGGGTTGGTTTGAAAACATAAAACTGATCTGGGTTTACTGCACCTTGTACAACATTCTCTCCGAGGCCGTAGGCACCAGTAATGTATACAGCGTCCTGAAAACCACTCTCTGTGTCAATAGAAAACATAACACCAGATGATGCAAGATCAGATCTGACCATTTTCTGAACACCGACAGAAAGGTATACGCTAAAATGATCGAAACCCTTGTCCGTTCGGTACGATATTGCTCTGTTAGTAAATAGTGAAGCAAAACACTCTCTTGTTCTTTCTAATAGCTCTTCTTCTCCTCTAACATTTAAGTAAGTTTCTTGTTGCCCTGCGAAACTTGCGTCGGGCAAATCCTCAGCGGTTGCACTGCTTCTTACTGCAACGTCGACATTTTTTCCATAACGCGTTTCCATCTCTTTGTAATGTTTTCGAATATCTTCTTCTAATTCAGGAGGGAGTGGGGTGTTTTTAATGAGCGTTCTTATCTTTTCTCCACGCTCTGCAATATTATGAACATCATGGGTATCGAGATCAGACAAAATCTCTTTGATTTTTACATCAATTCCTGCTTTTTCAATCATATATTTATATGCGTAAGCAGTAACAGCAAAACCGCCAGGCACACTGACGCCTTTTTCTCCAAGGTTCCTAATCATTTCACCAAGTGAGGCATTTTTCCCGCCAACAGATGGGACATCTTCAATTTTCAACTCTTCAAACCATTTAATAAATTTTTCTTCCATAGACATTCCTTCCTTAAATATTATACTTATTTATAGGGAGGTGACATCGCCGCCCTATATTAAAAACTTACTATCATGGGGGCAATAGTAGAGAGAAGCCATAACGTTCTTTCTGTTATTTTGATAAATTGTGTTCTTCATTCCTCTAAAAATACAGCAGCTGCAAGAACTGTTGTCCAAAGCCCATTTTTTTCACCACGTGCAGTTTGTGCAATACTTTGCGTTCGAACAAATCTCCCACTCATTTTATATTCTTGTTTTCGTTCATCCCAGGCTTTGTCTGGGTCAAACTCCAACCCAAATGTCGTAGCAAGCATGGTTGCTGCTAAATCCTCAGTATAATCTCCAATTTTTTTACACGCTTCACCAAAACTATGGTGCTCGGAAATATAACCATAAGTGTTCCTCTCTTTTGGTGTAGCAACACCAATTGCTGCACCGACGAGCCTATTTGGCTCGTTTGTGCTATTGCGTGACATCACACAGTATGTTATCTGTCCAGGGCCTAGAAAACCAATTCCTTTTTCTCTTGAAATTATTTTACAATTTGGTGGTACTATACTAGAAACATTCACTAGATTACATTTTTCAATTCCAGCATTACGAAGAGCCAACTCAAAAGATTGCAACTCGTGTTTATGCCTTCCGACGCCTTTGGTAAAAAACACTTTCTTTGGTACCATATTTCCCTCGAGAAGGCCTTTTGTTTTATAAATATATCTACAAAATTAAGAGACTTCTTTTTCTTCCTGGTCTTCTTCTTTAGTTCCGGTCTGCTTTTTAAGAAGATCTCTCATTTGCTTCTGGATATCTACTTGTTCTTTCTGGAAGGTGACTTGTTCCTGTTGATAAGGCGTAATGACGCTGCTTTGCACCATACTTTCAACTAGTTTACGAACTTCTTTGTAGGGGTGCACACCATGTAATTCAAAATAACTTCGGGCTCTTGGAGTTTGCACTTCTTTGCCACCACCAAATATACCTAACAATTTTGCTTTTTTCGCTCCTAATTGTACGCCACCTGCAGCAAACGATTTATCGCTGCCAAGCCCAAAGCCTGATTGGCTAATGGGGATAATTGTGCCAAAACTAAAAATCTGGCCCAGTACGCCTTGTTTAGCATTAATATCGGTTATTTTATCATAACGTAGAGTTCTCTCCTGCTTAGTAACAACACCGCCTTTGAAAATAATCCTAAAATTAGAGATGATATACTTATGCGATCTACGGTACAATTCCACAACTAAAAAACCTATAATTGAGACTGCTATAGTATATGAGGGAATAAAAATCCCAGCAGTTCCGATATCAAATCCCTGCCAATAGATAACTACGATTCCACCTATTACTACGCCCAAGTACAGAAAAAATATCCTCCATCTAATTGTCACTAATGACGCAAAAACTCCGACAACTATTATGACTATCGCCCAAGCAAATAACATAAGTGCAAGAATGCTAAGGGCCCCGCTAAACTCAGAGAAATGAACTACCCAGCCAAACACCACCCCCCATACTATCAAAAATATACAAAGGGCCTGATATCTCATAAATGACAGAGGATGCGGAGAGAGCACTTTCTCTATTTTTTCATTGTTTAACAAGTCTTCTTGGTTCATCTTTGTTCTCCTCGTTTTTTTCCAATTTTTTCATATCAACTTTGGTCTTAAATTTATTGGTCTTGCGCTTTAATAGAAGAAATACAACCATTACAGTTGAAAAAATCATTATTAAAAGCGAAGCACTGTTTGAAAATTCAAATGGTAAAAAGAAAAACAATACTCGAGCTAGAGCATAAGAAATTGGAATTGTTAGATGAGGCAACAATCTCCACCTGCCAGGCAATTCGTCTGTGATTTTGATAAAAAGAAGTAATATATCAGCGATAATCAAAGCTACAATTGAAATAATTGATAACCACCCAAAGATGGAAAACAAGGCCACATACCAATTCTGGCCAAAGGCAAAAGAGATATAAAAAAATGAATATGACATTAAAAACAAAATAATAACATATAATGGCTTATGGATTATAAGAGACCATATGTTTTTCAGATCGTAAATCATGTTAACCTTTTGACGTTTTTCTTCACCAATGTAACTTGGACGTATTCCCATTCCAAGAAAGATTAACAAAAGAAAAAACCCAAAATGTCCTGGGTGTAGAAGATCTATGCTAAATAAAAATCCAAAGAAATATTGTGAGAAGATATTTACACTCTTGCCAAATGTTATGATTTGTTCTGCAAAAGTGTATTTTAATCCTACTAGCTCAAGCGGGGTTGAAATTTCAAAACCGCCATTCATTAGGAGAAATAAGCACATAAGCAAAAGAAATGCAGGAATAAAAAATGGCCCTATGAAGAGGAATGCGTTTGCCAGCCATTCAAATATGCCTTTTTTTTGTTTTTTAGGTGACACCTTGCCATAATTGACACTTATATAAAACTCTGATATGCCGCTTTTTGTCACAGTATAGCCTAAAGCATGGCATATTGTCTGAAATAGAATACCAAGAAAATTAGTAAACCTACAAAGCGGTTCATGTTTTGATCTTACTTTTGAGAGAAGAAATTTTTGGCTTTCTATAAACACCATTTGAATGAACCAAAATAATAGAACACCAAGAATTGGTGCCAAAGGTGCAAATATTACAATATCAATAGGCGATCCAACCATCTCTCCTCAAACGATAATAGTAGGTGTTTTATATAAACTCTTATCTTTTAGATAATGCTCATCTCGACTTTTTCACCATTATAGCTATACGCCTTCCAAGAGTCTTCAGTGTATGGTTTTGCAGCAATAATATGCACTTTACCGTGCTTCTGGAATAGGTGCAAATCTGCATTTGAAGGACGAGGTGAATATGACGGGTGACTGTGCACGGTTCCAACAATACTAAAATCGATAGGGAGCATATGCAACTGGAATATGGCATGCGACTCCCCAGCAACAGTCCCTGGTAAAATTACTATCTCGTTAATAACGTCTTTATTATCATGACCAACACGAAGAAGTCCGCCAAACTCATTCGGGTAATTTGATCTGGAGCATTCTAAAATTAAATCAAGGCAACTTCTTGTAATTTTCCACGAGTCCCGTGTTGTAAAATTCTTTTTTTTGCCAAAAAAGCTCATACGTCCTATCGCACCAACTTTAATCTAACCATCTGGTAAAAGCTTTCACCAAATCTAATGAATTTTGCTTTTTTTCCAGAGCCAGTTATAGAAATATCGCTTTCTATAGTTACACCTTCCGTGTAGTTGCCATCTATTACCAGTTTCGTTTCTTTACTTTTGCCTAGAATTTTAACAACTATTTTTTTATTTAGTGGAATGACCCACGGTCTTGCAGAAAGTTTGAACGGTGCAAGTGGAGCAACAATCATGGCATCTACAGAAGGATCCATTATTGGTCCACCAACGCTTAGAGCATAACTTGTGGATCCTGTTGGAGATGCAACAATTATCCCATCTGCTCCTAACGTTTCTAAAAGTTCTCCTTCAACAAAAAGCTGTAAGTACATTATCTTTGCAATCTTTGCAGTTTGGATTGTAACTTCATTTGTTGCATCAGGAAGCCTTTTTCCATCTACAATTATTTTTAATTTTGCTCTCTCTTCGATATTATATTTTCCAGATAATATTTGTTTTAAACCGCCTATTGCATACTTTGATTCAACTTCGGCAAGAAAACCCATTCCACCCGAGTTAATAGCAAAAATAGGTTTTTCTACTGTTTCCAAAGCCCAAAGAATTGTCCCGTCTCCGCCTACTGTAATGATTATGTCTGCCTTCTCATTAATCTCTTTCAGAGAATATCCTTTTATTTCTAAATTTTTTGCAAAAGTTCTTTCTGCAAAAACTTCCCACTCTTCACTCAGAAAATTATAGATGTCTTTTGCTAACGAAATGGATTTTTTCACTTTTGGTTTACATACAAGGCCCCATTTCATGTGTCTTTCTCCTTTCCCTCTGATAGCTTCAAAAGCGGTGTCAATTTCATCAATAAAGTGGGGTGTTTTAATACAAGTGCCTTTACCAAACCAAGCGTGCTAATTTGATCGAATTTATAATCTTTTAATGAATCAGCAAGCATGTTGAAAGTTTTATCATTCATATCAAGCATAATCTCTTTTACAAGATAATTTCTTTTTATCTTCTTTCCAAAAGCCTCCTTCCAGCGTTTTTCATATTCTGAAAGAAAATCTTCACTGAAATCTTTTGTTTTAACCGCTTTTCCAATTACTTCTCCTGCTATTTTTCCACCTTCTAAACAATGCGTGAGACCCCCGCCAGTAATCGGGTCGACATGTCTCGCAGCGTCACCAACTAAAATAAGATTGTTTCTTACTGTATCAACAGGATTTGCAACGGGTACAGCTCCTGCAAGAAAACGAATAGGTTCGCCTTTTTTCAACTCTGGATGATTATTTATAAAATCGTCAAGAAGTTTTTTAGCCATTCCTGCTTCACTATGGCTGGCAAGAACGCCGATACCTACATTTGCAACGTCTTTTCCCTTAGGAAATACCCAAATATATCCGCCAGGTGCAATTTCTTTTCCTAGATAAAAATCGCAATAAGCATCTTTGCAATCAAGTCCTGTAAGCGTGTATTGGGCACATGTTTCCAGATCTTTTGTTTTTAGAGTTGTATCAATTCCGCCCCACTGTCCAATTTTCGATTCAACACCATCAGCACCAACAACAATATCTGCTTCAATCTCAATTTCCTCATCAAAATGATTTGCTTTCAATCCTTTTATTTTATCTTTATCTTTTAGAAGACCCACGACAGTGGTATTCATCATTATTTTGGCACCCGCTTTTATTGCTTGTCTTGCCAATTCCTGATCAAAAATATCTCTATATATGACATAGCCTGTTTCATTCCCTGCTACATCTGCAGAAAGCTTTACCATGGTACCATCTGGAGAGTATATTCTTGCACCTTCCATTTTACCTGCAATCCATCTCTTGCCATCCAGCATGTCCCATTCATCGATTTTTCTACTAATTCCCTCTCCGCAAAGAACAGGAACGCCAACCTCTTGTCTACGTTCTATAATTAGGACTTTAGCTCCTGATTCTGCAGCAAACCTTGCAGTGACACTTCCCGCAGGTCCGCTTCCAACCACGACAACATCATATTTCATAGCTCGTACGCCTCCTCTCCGCTAACTGCTCCAACCGGGCATATTCTTATGCAAATAGCGCAGCTTATGCATTTTTCTTCAGTTACAAAAGCTTTACCACCACACATACACATCGCATCTTGAGGGCACACAGAAATGCATCCTCCGCAAGCTAAGCATTTTTTCCTGTCTACTTTTGCTTTAGGCTTTCCCATACGATTCACCTTTTACAATTCCTGAGGCAATTAGATGTGCCACACGTATTGGTTCGGGCACGACACCTCGTATAGTAGAAAGCTTTATTATTTCTTTTGTCTCCTCTATAGAGATGCCCTCACTTTTTACATAGATTGGATTGTGCGGTGTTTTTACCTTGTACAATTCTCCTTTCTTCATCAAATCAAACCGTTCGTTCCAATCTTCAAAGTTCTTTTTCAAAGCAACCTTAATTTTTTCAAAGTCAGGTTTATCTCTTGTAATTGTTATAACTGGGAGCTCAGTAGAGGCATAGATTTCTTCAATATCAACAACATTAAACCCACCAAGTGATATCCCATCGAGCATCATGGCCTTCAACTGTTTTCTATGTCGTGTATTCTCTATCATTTTTTTGCAAATGTAAGTTGCATCCGTTCCATCTACTGGAACTTGATTTTTCATTACACCTTCAAGATATTCTCCGCCACGCATAACTACACCAATTACTGCACTATATTTTTCAGTGAATGTAAATGGAGAATCATCGATGCCAAGCAACCTAATTTGCTGTTTCATCCAAAAATAAAACTAAGAGACATGCTAATAATGTTTCGACAAAAACTACAATAGAGGCAAATCTCCAGTAACTTGATCTATAATATTACTTGGTGCTGGTCCAATACCTAAAACTGTTTTTGTTCCAGCAGGTATCTCAGTATGCCCCGCATCTAAAATAATTGATGTTGCAATCTCAAGTTTTTCTGCCTTCATTTTCAATGGGAAAAAATCATCCAGTGTATCAACCATTACAACTGCTTTCTTTGCTCCTTCATTTTGCCACCTGGTGAACCACTTTGCCTTATGTTTTTTTGTTGAAAGGACGCAAGCAACAGCTGCATGAGCAACCTGTGCAGCAAGTTTTCCAGGTGAAAGTTTTAAATCTTTTCTGGTAACAACCACCATTTTGTATTCAAAATCCATCTTATTCCTCTTCTATTTGAGCAATTTCTTGGAAAGAATCACGCCGCCATTTTTCCCCCATCCCCTCAGCTTTATCTTTATCGACTAATCCTTTAACTAGCAAAGTCTTCTCTTCCTCTTCTATGTGTTTTAGGGGAACACCAAGGTATCTTTTTCCAGATTTTATAATAACAATGTCGTTATCTATTGCTACGCTCTCTCCGATCTTTCTTCCAACACCATCAATTACAAAGCGACATA
>Ga0272442_10011734_pt1 | contig 10658 bp, 6 predicted proteins | sample SSMForm2O_FD_200262 | JGI IMG/M metagenome (GOLD analysis project Ga0272442, IMG submission 200262) | Marine sediment archaeal communities from Little Sippewissett salt marsh, Falmouth, MA, United States - SSM-Form-2O | ecosystem: Environmental > Aquatic > Marine > Wetlands > Sediment ... | reverse complement strand
ACAGGAGATAACTCCTCTTGGAATGAGAGTTATGCAAATACTCTTTATGCACCAAACACAACAGCAGGAATACAAGCATTAATTAATTCAACAGGAGTTTATTCAACTTACAATGCAACTTATGATGCAAAAATAAGTTATAATGCAACTTTTAATCAATCATTAACTGATACACTTTATGCTGATATTTCTGTTACAGGAGATAACTCCTCTTGGAATGAAAGTTATGCAAGAACAATATTTTATGATGAAGAATCTGATTTGACAGGATTATTAGACGATAATTATGCACCTGTGAATTATGGAGATGATTGGAACAAAACTTATGCAGACACATTGTATGCAAGCATAAGTGTAACAGGAGATAACTCCTCTTGGAATGAGAGTTATGCAAATACTCTTTATGCACCAAACACAACAGCAGGAATACAAGCATTAATTAATTCAACAGGAGTTTATTCAACTTACAATGCAACTTATGATGACTATGTTACTCTTAATGCAACAAACACTTCAAATTATTGGGATAATCTTGGAACTATTAATGAAACTCAGATGGAGGATAATGGGGGAACATTGAATATCTTAGTAAGCTGGCTTACAAGTTTGTTTTATACAGAGTCAGAAGTTGATAGTGCTCTTGCTGGACAAGATGAATGCTCTGAAATAACAGGGTGTGTGGAAACAGGAACAGCTGATGCATGGAGTATAAAATATCAGAACATCTCAAATATTCCAACTTGCTCAGGCACAGATAAACTCACTTTTGATGGAACAACACTAAGTTGCGACACTGACCAAACTGGTGCAGGAGGAGGAGATGGAACAGGGGGCTGGACAAACACTTCCACTGAAACAAATACTTCATTGGATGTTAATATTAATGCAAACTTATATGTACAAGGAAACATAACAGGAGGAGTCCCTTTATACTTCACTTGTGGTGAAAATGCTGCTTTGGACCCTGGTGCTGAATGGTCTTGTGGTGGAAATGGAGAAACAAATCAATATGTTTACTTATGGGATGATGTGACTGCTGTAGGAATGGCTTTAGATTGCAATACAGGTACTGGAACTGCTGTTGTTAGAATTGAGACACTTGCTGGAGGGGATACTGGTTGTAGTATTACAAGTACGGGAACAAATGATGCAACTAGTTTTAGTTGTGATATAGACGCAGATAATTGGTTTAGACCATATACTGTATCAGATTCAGGACATTCAAATTGTGTTGTAACAATGAAATTTATAACAAGATAAAAATGGCAATTAAAAAAAAACTTATTTTTCTTGCACTAATACTAGTTTTAATTCCCTTAGTTCTTGCAGGTAATTACGGAGAGGGAGTTTATGGCTCTGGAATTTATGGAGGAAATGTAACACCTTCATTATATTGCGGAGATGGGATTTGTAATAATGGAGAAGATTGTTCAAGTTGTTCTGCTGATTGTGGAACTTGTCCTGTAACTGAAAGCCCGGGAGGGAGTGGAGGTGGTGGGAGTTCAGCTTGCACTTATGATTGGCAATGCACAGAATGGTTTCCATCAATATGCCCAGAATCAGAAATACAAGAAAGAATTTGTGTGAATAAAGGAGATTGTACTGGAACAAAGGGAATACCAAATCAAACAAGAACTTGCGATTATTTAGGACCTTCTGAACCTTTATTTGATATTTATTTAAGTTTAGGAGATAAGTACAAAGAATTATGTTCTGGAGAAAAGATAAAGGCAAATGTAAAATTAGAGAATTATGCTAAAGTTGAATTGCTTGATGCTTTTATGACTTATTGGATTATAGATGAAAATAATAAATTAATTACAGAATATAAAGATACAAGAGCTGTTGAAAAAGAAACTTCTTTTAATATTGAACTCAAACTTCCAAATTCTGCTTCTAAGGGAAAATATAGGTTATATGCAGAAATAACTTATTCTGGAAATAAAACTGCTGTTGCAGGAGAAACTTTTGAAATTTTATCAGAAGAGGAATGTAAATCATTTATCCTAAAAAGTTTTAATTGGATATATTTAGTTTATATAGTTGCAGGGATAGTCGCAATATTGATTGTCTTAATCTTAATTAGGTTCTTTAAGAGATTCAGAATAACACGGAGAAGAGCAAGAAAACCAAAAACCCATAAAGAATATAAAAGTAAAATTAAACAAAATTTGAAAAGAATTAAGGGGAAATCATTCTTAATTATTCTTGCTGGTTTGGCGTTAATTGGAAGTTTCTTTATTGGAGGAAAAAACATGACTGGTTTTGTTGTTGGAAGTGCAAGTGCAATCAATAACAACTGGAGTCTTTTTGGATTTATCTTAATTATTGGAGTGTTGGGATTATTAACTTTTACATATAGAAAAAAGATTGCTGAAAAAATAGAAACTAGAAAAAGAGATAAACATCCTAAAAATAGTCTTAAAGGACTAATTAAAAAGAAAGTTTATTGTGAAGGAGGGAATCGTATTGGAAAAGTTGAGGAAGTTCTTTTGGGAGAAAATAAGATTGATAGTTTAAAGATTAAATTAAACAAAAAACAAAAATTCAAGATTAGAGGAATTATTGTGAAATACAGAGAGGTTAAAAGTGTGGGGCATATCGTTATTGTTGATGAAAAGATTTTAGAAAAGTTAAATATATAAATAAAAAATTCATTTTGAAAATATGAAAAGAAGATGAAAATGAAAAATAAAGTGAAAAAACTATCTAGTCCAAAATTAAAGGAGTTGGAGAAGGATTTGAAAAAAGTTGAAAAAGCAGAAGAATATTTAGAGAAAGAAAAAGAAAAGATTATGAGGGATAAGGAAAAAGTCAGAAATAAGATAAGGAAAGAAAAAGAGATTCTTAGTTTGAAGAGTAAGATTAAAAGAGTTAAGGGAAGAAAGATATAATTCTTTATAATCAAAAAATAAAAAAAATAAATAATCTCCTCCTAGTTGATTCTACCAACCGCTTATGCACCAGTGCACTTAAGCACAGACCAGAGGGTTGCTCAATAAATCACAAGAAATGATTCTTAATTCTCCTCAGTTTCGCAACCCCCTAAGCACCTTAACTAATGCTTAGAGCTGCTCCGATCAAGGCCTGACTCAATTCACAAAAGCAAGGTCAAAGAGGACAAAACCTCAATGTTAAATTAAGGGTTTCTTGAAATTTATATCACTTCCCTCCTTGCAGCTTGCCATAAAGCCCGTTTGCAAATGGCGCAGGGCTAACGCGCCAGCCTGTCTGTATATTTTTTAATAAAATCCAATATTTAAGCTTTTTGATTTTAAAAAAATTAAAATTAAGCTACTTTATTTAGAATTATTCTTCACTTTCAACAACTTCTTCACTTGAATCTTCTGAATTTGATTTTTTTCTTTTTATATTAATAACAATTCCAGCAATTATTAAAACAAGTATAAATGCCAAAGGAATTGAATATTTTGCATTTCCTCCTCCAATAACAGCTCCTGTTATTCTTGAAAAAAATTCTCTAACAGGATTACTATTAATTTCATTAAGATTTGTTTCTAAACAATTTGTTTCAATTAAAGGTTTTAATTCTTCTGTTCCACAATTATTAACTTCTTGACAATCTCTAGTTTTTTTCCCATCAATACACTCACTCCAGGGCTCACATTTCCAAGATTCTTCACAACCTCCAATTAAACCCCCTCCATTATTGTTATTATTTCCAGAAGGACTATTTCCACCAGGGCCTCCACCCCCTCTAGGATTATTATTTGTATTATCTACATTACAAGAACCACAATCAGAAGGACATGAAGAACAAGTTTCATCACCAAGACAATAACCATCTCCACAAGTTGTTGTTATTAAAAAATCTAATTCAGTATAACCATTATTTGAAAATATAAAACTTCCTATAGGTTTTTTATTGCTTTCTCCAATATAAAATTCAATTAATTCTCCTTTTAAGTCTGAATCTAAATCAGGAATAATAAGAGTATTTTGAGAATATCCATATTTTCCATTAAGAGTAATTACAGAATACTCATTTCCATTAATAACAGCAGTTATAATTTGATTATCTAGGGCAGATTTATTATTTATTTCTACATTTCCATAAAATTGGTGAGGAACTCCTGGAAGAGCAGAAACAATTCCAATAACTAATGTAAATATTAAAACAAAATAAATAATTTTACTTTTCATTTTTTAAATTATTTTTTATTTAAAAATCCTATTGATTAAAGGAGTACCACATATTTCATCTAATGCTCCTTCTTCACATACAGTTGATGGTTTATAATCTCCTTCAGCATCCATTGAAATCCAATATCCTGCTCCAGGATTCATTTCACTACACCATCCTAAATCATACCATGAATTTGGATTATCTGGTTCCCAATAAGTTATTAATCCACTCCATTTAGTTGGATTTAATAATCCTCCATTTAAGTTTCTTAATGAATATAATTCACAATAAGCTTCTTTTGAATCTTTGAAATAAAAGGAATTAGGACCATTATACCACCATCTTCCTTCTGTTCCATAATAACCAATTAAATTCCATCCTTCTGCTAATTTTACATTAGGAGGTATTGTTGCTCCAGGATTATAAAGACTTCCACCTAATATTAACATTTCACATTTTTCAGAATCACATTTATTTCTTAAGTCTTCTGCATTAAATATTAGATTATTATTTGTTGATTCATTACAATCTGATAATACCCAATAACCATAACCAGGTTCTATTTTATTTAAATTATTAGTTAATGCACCAGGCCTATATACTTTCCAGGTGTTTGTTTCTGCATTATATCCCCAAACAGTCTGAACACTATCTGCATTTTTAAAAACCTCTTCTGGTTTTTCATTTAATAATTCAAATGGAACTGAAATTAAATTCCATTTATCATTTAATCTTATTTTAAACATCTTACCTATAACTTTGAATTTTTCTTCATCATAATTTTCTTTATTACTATTTCCTAATGCATCTTTACAATAGAATTTTAAATTATGTTCAGATTCTTCTAAGAATTTAAAATTATCAATAGTTTCATCTAAACAACAATAACCATCTTCTAATTCACCATTATATTCATCACAATATTTAATTGTTTTATCTTCTGCATCTAATTCAATATTAAAACATATTTTTTCATTATTTACAGGATGAGGTTCAGGATCATTACAAGTCATTGAAATTGGAGTATCTAAAGTAACTTTCCAGCAATCAATTGAATCTCCTTGTTTATTCCAACATTTATCAACAATCCAAGGATAAAAATGTGTTGCATCTTCATCTAATGGGTTTGTTGCAACATCAACAGGATACCATTCTGTAAAAGGTTCATTAAGAGTTTTAACAGGTTCAGGTGCTTGATTATCAACAAAAACACATTGTTTTTTTACATCTTCAGTTTTATTAACATTATCAATTGAATAATATTCAATTAAGTGACACGATTCTTCATTTATATTAAAAGGATTATTATAAACATTCCAATTATCTTGCCCATTTGTTTCTTGACACATTTCAATATTTCTACAAGCTTCATCATCTATTAAACTAACTCTATAATTTGTTTGTTTTATTCCAGTATTATGCTCTCCTATACTATCTTTAGCAGACAAATTAATAAGAGTTTGAGAATTAATCCATTTACTTATTTTATCTGAATAAAATGGTAATCCATATTCAACATTTGTTTCAGGTTTTGTTTTATCAACATAAAATACTTCTTCATCTGTTGCTGTATTTCCTAATCTATCTTTACATTGAATTATTAAATTATGTTTAGATTCTTCTTTAAAATTAATTGGGAATTCATTAAAAGGTCCATAAGTTTCATCATCATCTAAAATATAACTCCATTCACATGTAATTCCATTAACAGGATGAGGTTCAGGATCATTTGCAGTAATATTTATTAAAGTAACACCATCAATATATGTTTTTTCATTTAATTCATATTTAGGCCCAATAATTTCTTTATTAATTTCAGGTGCTTGATTATCAACAAAAACACATTGTTTATGTTCTGATGATTTTCCTACATTATCAATTGCAATTATTTCAATTAAATGACAAGAATCTTCCTTTATATTAAAAGGTTCATCATATGTATTCCAGTCTCCTGTTCCTTCTGCAGAACATTCTTCTAAACAATTTGAATCTTCAACTCTCTTATATCTATATTTTATTTCTTTAATACCAGAAGCATGAGGATTATTATCTTCAGCATTTATAACAACATTTGTCTGAGAATTAATCCATTCACTTATATCATTAGAATAATAAGGCCCTTCATAAGTCTTTGTTATATTAGGAGATGTTTTATCAACATAAACACAATTCCAATTAATTTCTTCTTCATTTCCTAATTTATCAATACTTTTATATTCAATAATATGGCATGATTCTTCACCAACACCAAAAGGATTATCATAAGTTTTCCATTCACCCATATTAGGTCTTAACATATTCATCCAATTTTCACATTGTTCACAAAATTTATTTGCTAATGAACCACTAACTCTATAATAAGTAGTGTCAACTCCAACTTTTTCATCTTCTGCTGTTAAATTAACTAAATGAATTGTATCAATATAATCAATTCCATTATAATTATAAGCATCAGGTATATATTCTAATTTTGTTTCAGGTGCTTTATCATCAACATAAAATATTTCAATATCTTCAATAGAATTTCCTAAAGAATCACTGCAATTAATTATTAATTTATGTTCAGAATCTTCATAAAAACTTACATTTATTATTCTATCAAATTCATCTGAATTTACTAAACATCCTTTTTCTTCATCCCAGATTCTATCTGAACATTCGTCTCTTGAAACATTCCACCAAACTTCATAATAACATTCTAAATTATCAACATTACATCCCATTCCAGTTGGGTCTGGGTCATAAGCATTAATCATAACTCCATTTTCTTCACCTATTTTAATATAACATTTATCTTCTTGATTATTAGGTTCAGGAGGACAATTTCCTAAATATTCTCCAAATACATATTTACTAATTATAGGTGCTGTTGAATCTACTCTGAAAACTTTTTCTAATGTATTTGAAACATGTCCAACATTATCAAAACATTTATATTCTAAATAATGAACAGAATCTTCAGTAAATACAATAGGTTCATTATAAACAAGCCAATCACCCCAATTATTATTATCTAATTTCCATCTATATTCTATTCTATCAACACCAGAAGGATGAGGCTCTTGATCATAACAAGATAAAGTTATTGGAGTTACATGATCTCTTATCCAATAATCACAAATATCATTTTCACAAGGTATTCTTGGTTCTCCTGTATCTGCTCTAACAACAGGATTTTTATCATCAACATAAACACATTGATGATTCATTTCTTCTATATTGCCTAATTCATCAATAGAAAAATATTGAATTAAATGACAAGATTCTTCATTAATATTAAATGGATTTTGATATAAATTCCACATATCATTTATACCATCTATATTACTATTACATTCTTGAGGATCAGTTGTACAAGTTATATCACAATACATAATCTCATAACCTTCTGGAGTCTTACCACAATTGGGATTATTTGTTTCTCCATCACAGCACCTTTGTACTTCACTTTCAACACAATTATGCCAATCAGAATACCCCCTTAAATCATTTTCACATTCATCTTGAAAATAATCTATTGTCATTTGTGTATTTTTACATAATTCATCATAAGGATTTGCACACATCTCTTCACAAGATTGGATACTTTCACAATATTTATCATCAACAAGCATGGATATATACCAAGTTTTATCAACACCAATTGCACAAACATCTCCTCCATCTTCTGGATTTAATGTTATTGGTGTGTTAGGAGTTATCCAATGTTTTTCTCCACTTCCATAAAATGGTAGTCCATATTTTTTTTCAGTTTCTGGTGCTGTTGAATCTACTTTATCTGTTTCATTTAAAGTCGCAATATTTCCTGCTTTATCATAACAAACTAATCTAATTTCATGTTCAGAATCTTCATTAAACTGCTCTGTCCAATCAATATCTTCTCCTTCTTCACTATTATATATATTACTGTATTCTACTGAATAAACTCCATCAATATAAACTTCATATTCACAATAATCTAATCCTAAATTACAATTTTCATTATCATCAGGATCATAATTATCAGTAACTAAAAAATCAATAAAAGTATTTTGTGTTATCCAATGAAAAAAATCTTCAAAAATATTTGGCTCTCCAATTGTTTTTGTTATAATAGGATTTGAACAATCAACTCTTAATGTTAATTCTTGTTGTTTTTCTTCTCCTTCTCCAGTTCCAGTAATAATTCCTTCATTATCTAATGTGCTTACTTTAAAAATACTAAAACATTCTTCTTCATCTAAAGTAGCTTCAAATGTGAAATCTAAATCTTCTCCATCTTCTATTACATAATCTCCATAAGGGTCTGTACTATATCTGCAAAAATTACCATATCCTGGAAGTTTATCCCATCCTACTGGAGCATCACCACAAGTTAAATCTACAATATTTGTCGCTGGCTTTAATATCTTAATATCATAAATCCCATATCCTTGTGAATTATAAATATTTAATGTGAATTCATTTGGTAAATCTTGATTACAATTTGCAACATTAGGATTTAATGTAACAAGAGAATCATGACTCAAAATTCCAATATCCCTACCAAAAACAGGGACAATAAAAAGACATGAAATAATAATAAATAAAAACATAATAGAGAAAACACTTATTTTTGCACTCTTTTCATTAAACATAAGATTATATAATTTTAATCTTTATAAACATTATTGCAATTTTAGATAATCTTTTATTTATTACTTTTTATAATATAGGAATATAAGACTAATATATTTGACATTATCTCTTAAACTTGATTTTTTATCTCTTAAACTTATTTTACTATTTCTTTTAATTCTTTTAAATCTGAAATAAGATAATCTGGATTAGCATTTATTAATTCATTTCTTGAATCCCAAGAACATTTCCCTATAATTATAACAGATTTACATTTAATTTTTTTAGCAACTTTCACATCAACAACTCTATCTCCTATATAATAACAGTCTTCTTTTTTTATTTTATTTTTATTTAAATAATTTTTAATAAAATCTTCTTTTTTAATAAAATCTTCAGAACCATAAATTTCTTTAAAATAATTAAGTTTTAAATGTTTTAAAACAGGCTTCATAAATTCTTTTGAAGAATTAGAAACAATTATTTTCTTTTCTTTTATATTTTTAATAAATTCAACATCCCTGCATTTTTTTATATTATTAATTCTTTCTTTTATTTTCTTTGAAATTTTTCTTTTTAAAATAAATGAAACAAAAAAACCAAGCCCTAATTTTTTCAAAATAATACTTAAATTATATCCTTTATCAATTATTTTGTCAACATCTTTATAAGAATATCCAAAATATTTTAAATTATTATAAATTGCATCATAATATAATGCCTTTGTATCTGCAATTGTGCCATCAAAATCAAAAACTAATAATTTCATAATAAAATAAAATCAAATTTGTTTATATAGTTAACTTAAGGAAATCCATGACCTCTTCTTAAAAATCTAAGAAATCTTAATCTATAATAAATTCTCCATCTCCAATTAAAATCATTTTTAATTTTTTCACAAGTACCATCAACACACTTTTCATTAGAATCACATTCACCACAACTTCCACCACAACCATCATCACCACACTCTTTATCTTCACAATTAGGAACACAAACTTTTTCTATACATTTTCCATCTTCACATATATAATTTTCACCATAAATATCAAAACAAGTTAATTCTGCTTTAAAACATTCATAATACCTACATTGCCATTCAGTAACATAATTTCCTTCACATGAATCATAATAAATTCCATTTGCATCTTCACAATAAGAACTTTCTAAATAATTCATAGGCCCATCTGGATCATTGCAAAATTCATTATCTTGATTATAGTTTTCAGAACCAGAAACAGCATTTATAATTAATAACATAATTAAAAAACAAAAACTAAAAATTAACTTATTTTCTCTTTTCATAAAAATCAAATAAAAATCTACTTAATAAAACTTTATATATTGTAATAATATTAATTTATCAATAACTTATTAAAAGAGAAATCTTTATATTATTATGCTGTCAGTAAAATATTTAGTAGCAATAGTATTGTCAATAATTGTTTTAATTTCTGGGATTGTTTTTATGACAAAATTAACTCCTGAGATTGATTTAAATAAAAAAATAAATATGCAAGTTACTCCAAGATATTCTTCTCAAGGAACATTATTTTTTATTAAAGCAAAATCTTCTGTAAATGAAAATCAAAATATTGATTTTTTAATAGAAGGAAATAATTACTCAACACTTGTTACATTATATGATGATGGTTTTCATTATGATGAAAATTCAAAAGACGGAGTTTATGCAGGTTATTTTGATTCTAAAAATGCACCTTTAGGAGATTATAATATTAAAACATTAAATAATAATAATTTATCTTCTTTTATTATAAATAATGAAGAATGCATTAATATTTTAGGAAATGGAGAAATAAAATTTTTGATTTTAGGAGATTATGATTTAGATGAATTAAAGCAAGATGCCTTGGATTTAATAAATAAAGAAGATTCTTTAATGAATATAGAACCA
>Ga0272442_10011733_pt1 | contig 10659 bp, 10 predicted proteins | sample SSMForm2O_FD_200262 | JGI IMG/M metagenome (GOLD analysis project Ga0272442, IMG submission 200262) | Marine sediment archaeal communities from Little Sippewissett salt marsh, Falmouth, MA, United States - SSM-Form-2O | ecosystem: Environmental > Aquatic > Marine > Wetlands > Sediment ... | reverse complement strand
ACTATTGATATAAGTTGGACTTCATGGGAAGTTATCAAAGCAATAAAGAAATATGGTACTGAAAAAGCCGTGAGAAAAATTGCTTTATTGTTTGATATTTCTAAAAAAGAAGCCAAAGAGAATATAGAAATTGTTCTTAAAAATTTAAAGACAATTGGTGTAAAGATTGATTTTATCCCATCATCGGTTTCCAATGTAAAATATGCTCCAAGAACCGTACATTTTGATGTTACACCCAAATGTAATTCTAACTGTTTATATTGTTTATCATCTGATATCATGGCTGATAAAACAGAGCTACCAATAGATAAAATACTGAATGTAATATCTGAACTTCCATCTCTTGGAACATGGATTTTACTAATAAGCGGTGGTGAGCCGCTACTTAGAAAGGATATATTTAAAATATTAGAACATGCAGATAAACTAAATCTTCTAACGCAGCTTCTTACAAATGGTTTGCTTATAACTGATGATGTAGCAAAAAAACTTGCATCCATTAAGCATCTTTTTTTACAGATCAGCCTTGATAGTTGTATACCTGAACATCATGATTTACATCGTGGAATGCCGGGGAGTTTTGAAAAAACGCTTCAAGGTATAAAAAACCTGAAAAAACATGGGATAAATCCTGAAACAGGAATGGTTATAACAAAATATAATTTTGATGATATTGAAGAGACAGCATCATTTTTACATAAACTAGGTATTAATCATGTTAGAATTGGTCCCGTTGTAACATATCGTGGAAAAGGGCTAAAGAACCAAGAAAAGTTTATGTTATCTGTTGAACAACTACGAATTGCAGGGAAAAGAATTATTGAGTTAAACAAAAAATACAAAGGTAAAATGAGTTTTTCACCAACGCGAGAGTTTATCCTTTTTTCAGTACAGCCTAATCTAGCAGAAAAACTGCCTAAATGCAGTAATGCACGGTCAATAATTTATATATCTCCAAACGGGCTGGTTTATCCATGTATTGGAACTGCTCATCCACAATATGTAATAGGCGACATTAAAAAAGAAACATTAGCACATATCTGGAAAACATCTGGCCTTTTGAAAAAAATTAGATATTTAACAACTGATGATATTAAAAAATGTAAAAACTGTGAGTTTAAACATCTCTGCACAGGTGGGTGTAGGGCTGATTCATATAAATATTTTGGAAATTTAACAGAACATGATCCATTATATTGCGCCTATTTTAGAACGTGACATTGAATTTGTAGCTTAATAAAATTGGAATAAAATAAGATAATCATTCAGGTTTCTCTTTTAATAAGTAGAAATCATCTTTTGTACCAATAGTTGCTCCAACTGAAATTATTGAGTCTTGATGATCAATGGTTATATCAAATATTGTTCTATTGATTTTAGATTTTTTAATACTTTTAATTTCTCCATTTTTATCATAAGTTATGATGAGATTTTTAGGTTTTTTAGATGAATAAGATGTATTTCCAATTATAATATCATCCTTGGAATTGACATCGACACCATAAGGCATATTATTAGTTTTAGTTTTGTATCGTTTTTTCCATAAAATTCTTCCATTCTGATTCGTTTTAATTATAATTGGATTCCCTGAATTCTGACCTACAATTATTATATTATCATGTGAATCTACTGCCACATCAAACGCATCTGCAGGTTCTAAAGCTTCATACCTTTTTTCCCATAAAAGATTGCCATTTTTATTATATTTTAATGATAAGAAACCTGCGGTCCAGGGTCCTCTAGGCTTGTAGGGTCTCTTATATGGTGTATATGCATATCCTACAATTATAATATTTCCATCTGAATCAACAGTTATTCCATGAGGAATATCCATATAATGTTCATGGAATGTTCTGTCCCATATTTGATTGCCCTTTTTGTCGCATTTTATGACCCAGCATCCAAGATTTGGTTCACCAGGAGAAAAAAATGTTGATATAAAATAGATATTGCCCTCTGAATCATTAGTAACTCCAAAACCCATTGTACAAATCCCTTTTTTAAAAGATTTACTCCATAATAAAGCTCCATTTTTATCATATTTCAGAACATATGCGTGGGCATTGGGTATAGGATCATGTATCCATTCTCCTTCAAAGCCTACAACTATTATATTATCATTTGAGTCAACACTTACATCATAAGCCATGTCGTGTTTTTTACTATCATAAGTTTTATGCCATATCAGAGAACCCTTTTCATCATATTTCACGATCTTGGAATTGTACGTTTTGCCATCAAATGAATTTCTAACTGCAATCACATTATTATGTGAATCTATATCGACAGCGTTTCCAAAATTTTCATATCTTTCATTGGCTTTCTGTAACCATATTATATCGACATCAATTTCTGTATTATTAATCACTTCTTGATTTTTCTTTGTAATCTCAATCACCCTTTTCCAAAGATGGATAACCTCCAACTCTAAGACTAGGATCACCAAGTAAGTTATACTCCTGTAAAATCATCCTGTCTCCAAAATCATTAATATAATCATTCTGAGCTTTCATAAACATTTGGGAAAGAGTAACAATCTTACTATCATTATACGCTCTGAAAAAATACAGTCCTAAACTACTTTCGCCTCCTTGAAAAACACCGCCAAATGAGGATCTGCTAGAAGCAATAGATGCAATTGCACCACCATACCTTTTAACAACGAATTGCCAAGCAAGGCATGGAAAAGAAATTCCTTTAATACTATAATCCAATCTCCCAAGATTACATCCACCAAAAAATACTATCGGAAGTTTGTGTTTATTAAAAAGTAAATAATTCAAAGGATACATAAAACTAGTAGAATTTTCTTCTGGTTGAATATACCATTTGATGGCACCTCCATGTCCAGAAAAATGAACAAAACCTGCTCCTTTATTTAACTCAGATAATATTGATAATGGACTCAGAGTTTCTTGCGATGCCCATAATTTAACGGGTTTAAAATTTGGCATTTTTTCCATTATCAACTCATTAATATATTCACCTTCAGATCCTCCATGTCCAGACCAATTCCACCACTTATCATATATTGTATCCTGTCTTGATACCGCATCACCACCGCATAAAATAATTTTATTAAACCACTCTTTGCCGTATGTTCTTTTTTCATAATTGATAATCTTGTTTACAGTGTTACGAACCTCTATTAGGTTTCTGCAGGCTAATCTTCCTATTCCTACATCTGGATGAAGATCAATAAAATCCGTCTTTCCATTATGATGATACTCTCCAAATAATCCGTTATTATTGGTGTCCCAGCTAGAAAAACTGCCATCCTTGTTATATATGTCTGCATAATATAGATCTGTAATGAATCTGCCATCCCACATATGAGTTGATCTAATTGGTATCTGTCTAACGTCTCCTACAAGCATTACGTATTTAATTTTCCATTTTTCAATCGCATCTTTAATAAAGTATTTTATTCGTTCAGGCTTGTCACGTCCCTTCTTCTTAAAATAAGTCCCTTTGTATATATCATCTAATCTTACAATTTTTGTATTTACTCCATAATTAATTTTATGGTTAGCTAGACGCTTTAAATATCTGCTGAATTTTATTGGTGTTATTACAAGCAAGTCATAGCTTTCATCATTTAAATCAAACGTTTTATTTACATTCACATAATTAAGTAGATAATTACGACTCTTTAACTTTTTTGTTTTTCATATAAAAATCTCATAAATTTGATTATATTGATCCTATTCAATAATTGATTTAAGTTTACTATCACTTGATACAAGCAAAAACAGGAAATTTTTTTGCCTTGCCACTCCAAGTTCTTTTTGTATAACCCTCAAATATATCAACTTTAAATCCAATTTTTTTTGTAATCTCTTTTACTTTTAGTGTATTAAAAATCCCTACTGTTTTCTTTTCTTTAAAAAACTGAAAATCACCATCTTTAAACAGAATAGTTACCATATGAAGCCCCGTCATTCATGACTGGGAGCAGTCACTTAAATATCCCAGAAATTCTGTTTCTTTTTTATAATTTTTTTCTGAACGCCACACATCATAATATTTAGCCATTTCCATATATGAAATTTCCCTTGACATTCTATTAACAAATGCGTCATAAATTTTTAAATCTTTTCTTCTATAAATATATCTTTAAAATTTCATCTTGGTAGTTCCTTGGAAAAAAAGATGAGCTGATTTGGATATATTCTTTAAATAACTCTTCGTATATTTGAATCAATTTACGATAATTTGGATTCTTATATTCTATAGATTTCAAAATATCATTTTGATATTTAAGTTGTTTTAAACTCCCCCAACCTAAGTTTTGAGCAAGTTCATAAAGCCTTTCATTAGCTTTATCGACTTTTTCTAAACATTCATTTTTTATCTTAAAGTCGATTTTATTAATAGTTGAATATCTATAAATTAAATGGAAATTTAAGAATGGGATTATGTAGAAAAATTTCCTTTTATCATTCTCAATAAATGTAGTATTAACACCGTCACAGTATCTTTTAAATCTTGTTTCTGAATATTTTGGTTCATTTTCATAGATCCACAGATCCGCATTAACTTCCTGTGGTAATTTTAGTAAATCCAATAAATAAGTCAATCCTTTGTTATGAAAATCTATTAGTTGTTGATATTTCGGTTTTTGGATTATTATTTTGTCTGGTGAATTCTTTGAAATGTATTGTCTAATTTTTTTTAATGATGGATTTGTAATAAAATGTCCAATTTCATGCAATATATGTTCATTTTTTTCTTCATCATCAATTTTTAAAAATTTATCCCTTAAAAGCATTCTAATTGGTTCATCTTTATTTTCTGGTAAATCTCTAGTATCTATTAAAGATACAAGTTCAGGCATTCCTGAGTTTATATCTTGTAAATCTTTTTCATATAAATTATATTTCTCATCAGGTGTAAATTTTAATTTTATATCTTCAAAATAGTTAAATTTTTTTTTGAAGGCCTTAAAACATTCAATATATTCTGTTTTTTTTCCGGGATTGTATGTTACAAATATTTCTTCATCCATACCTTCACCAGTCACTTTTTATTATACTAAAAAAGATATAACTACTTTTTTCATAAATTTCTTTTGATATTTCATATATGCTTTAAGTATGTGAGTTATATACTAATTTATTCCAATTGGAAAAATAAATGCCCCCTAGCACAACTAATATATATTAATTATATTAAGTAACAATTATAGCGAGAGACCAGAAATGAAGAAGATATTTATTTATTTAAAAGCGTGTGTTACAAGAGGGATAGATGCGTCTAAAGTTAGAGAATATTTGCTAAAAAACAATTATGAAATAGTAGATAAGCCAAAAAAAGCTGATGCAATAATCATTTTTGTATGTATGGCAGGTGACGACAAGGCAAAAGAAGCATCCATTAAAAGCATAGAATGGCTTCAAAAATATAATACTGATCTGATTATTACTGGCTGTCTTCCAAATGAAGGATTAAATTTTTTTCCTAAAAATGATAATATAAAAACGGTACCTAATAAAGAATTGGATAAAAAAATAGAGCAACTGTTCCCTCCAAAAAATAATATTAATTTTTCAAATATGGTGGGAGTGAATATCTGCTTCAGAAATTCGATCGAAGATATAAACATTTTTACAATTAAGAATTATCTCACAAAATTGAGACTATTCGAAAAAATATATCTCAAACTAGAGCATCATTTACTTAGCAACTTCTGGGGAGAAAATTCGGAAATTTACAAATATTTATCTACAAAAAAAGATGAATTGCATCATATACTTATTTGTCATGGTTGCCGCGGTAATTGTTCTTATTGCGCAGTAAAAAAGACCATTGGTGAACTAAAAAGTGAACCCTTAAATCAATGTATAGACGAGTTTAAAAAAGGGTTAAAAAAAGGAAATAAAGATTTTATTATTTGTGCAGAAGATACAGGTGCTTATGGATTAGACATTAATAGCAGTTTTCCTGAATTATTAGATATTATAACAGATATTCCCGGCGATTATCGAATATCAATAGAAGATGTTAATCCAAGATGGATTATTAAATATGCTGATGATTTAGAAAAAATTCTTAAAAAAGGTAAAATTTATGAAATTGGCGTTCCAATTGAGTCTGCTAGTAGTCGGATTTTAAAATTAATGTATCGAGACTCAAATGTCGAAAAAATGAAAAATAGTTTTTATAGGATAAAAAAAGCTTATCCTAGTTTGAAGATAAACACTCATTATATACTGGGTTTTCCATCTGAAACCTGGGATGAATTTTTACAAACATTAAATTTAATTATTGAAATGAAAATTGACATTGGTTTAATTTTTCCATTCTACTGTAAACCTGGAACTGATGCTGAAAAAATGGAACCAAAAGTCTCTGATAAAGAAATGATGAAAAGGTTGAAATATTCTAAAAAATTTTTCAAAAAAGCAGAATATAATGTATATCAAAGAAAAAAATTTTTTATTTTTGAAAAAAAACAAAAATAAGATTTAGCATATCCTAAGGTGATGTATTCAAAAAAGCCTATTACAGTAATTTTTTTTATTTAATAACAAAGACCATTGTTTTAATAATGATTAGATACATTTCGGTTTTATATAATAATCATGAGGCAAGAGTTATTGTCTAGGCAATAATAAAAAAACATATTTCAAATATTTTAGGAATGCCGTATGGATAAAATCGGTATGGTTGTAGCAACAGATTCAGAAATTCCAAAACTTCTAAATAAGTTAAGCCATACAAATAAAAACGACTTCGTTTTGTATAGATTACCAGATGATAATGAGCTAATAATAGTTATTTCTCAACCTGGCAGAGAGAATGCAGTATTTGCTACCGAGAGATTATTGTCAAAGTTTGATGTGGATTATATTCTTAATATTGGTTTCTCAGGTGGAGCCTATGATGACGCAAGAATTGGGGATTTGATAGTTGCTAATAAAGCGAGATATATGGAGAAGGTTTTTGATTTAGACGATGGATTAATTAGAAAAACAGAGTTTGTTTTATCCTCAAACAAATTTAATTATCGTATTGGTGAAGTCCAAACTTTTGATGATTTTGTTTTTTCTAAAATTGATGTTCACAGAAATGTTTTTGCTGTTGACATGGAGTCTTATCATATCGCAAAAACTGCATCTGAGTTTCATAAGAAGACTTTGATTGTTCGTTGCATATCTGATATTTTGTCAAAAAAAGATCCGATATTTATCAAAGATTATATATTTTTTAAAAAATTATACGCTCAATTAAAAACCGTAAAAGGATTTAAAAAGTCTTGTTTACAAATTAATAATTTTTTTAATAAATTCTTTAACACTTAGTAAGCAAGAAATCCCCAAACTTTAGTTTGGGTGATGAATTGCGCTACTCTTTTCTTTTCACAAACGTTTTTTCTCTTGGAAAGGCGCGTCCGCCAGAGGCGGATGCCTATGAAAACCTTTCCAGGAGACATATTTTATGGATTTAGTTAGCGGTAGCCATAGCATTGGCCAGAATATGTACCATCTTGAGTGGTGTCCCAAGTATAGGTACAATATGTTTAAACGCGAGAGTAATAAAAAGCTTTGTGAAAATGTTTTGCACGAAGTTGCAAAACGACATAAGATAGAAATAACCGAGATTAGTGTTATGCCTGATCATATCCATACTGTTGCTGTTATTCCACCGACGATGAGTGTATCTAAAGCTTTTCAACTTTTGAAAGGTGCATCTTCTAGAGAAATATTCAAAAGAAAGCCACATTTTAGATGCAGATATCCAAAGGGTCATCTTTGGAGTCCTGGGAAATTTTATCGTAGTGTTGGTGATGCGGATGCAGAAACAGTGTTGCAGTATGTTCGTGATAAGCGACTTGAACAGACAAGTCTAAACGATTTTCCAAAACAGGGGCTACCAGCCATATGAAGCCCCGTCATTCATGACGGGGAGCAGTCACTTTGATATAAAATTTTTTATTTTTTGCCATAATAAACTTAAATAGATATAGAAGATACTGTAGCAATTGTTGGCTTTCTAGACAAGGGATTGCTAGAATTCCAGAAAATTTGTGGGTGATTCTAAATTACATAATGTTTACTGACATGATCGATTAATAAAGGCGCGAGGATGGTATAATAAGTGAAATTATCTTTTTAAAAGATGAAAGGTTATTATCAGATGCTTTTAAACATTTTAATATGCTGGAGTTTAAAAAACAAAAAATTCCAATTAAATTGCATATGGGCGAAAGAAAAAATAAAAATTATGTTGACCCGATTTTTATAAAACTTATAGTTGATGAATTAAAGGGCATAGAAGCTGATCCATTTCTTTTTGATACAACCGTTGCATATTCAAGTTTAAGAAATACGAAAATAGGTTATAAAATATTGGCGGTAATCAATGGTTTTTTGAAAACCGGATGCAAAGTTATAATTGGAAATAAAGGAAAAACAGTTGTTATTGAAAATAATAAATTTGAAATCGCAAATGAGTTAATAGAAACCTCAAACATATTGGTAGTATCTCATGTAACTGGCCATAGCCTGGCAGGTTTTGGTGGTGCTATAAAAAATTTAGGTATGGGTGGTGTTAGTAAAAAAACAAAAATAAAGATACATTCAGGAAGCAAACCCGTTTTTATTCAAGATAGATGTGTGTTTTGCGGTTTATGTGAAGAATCGTGCGTTTCTAATGCAATTACCGTTGATAAAAAAAATTGGAGGATTAATAGCAAACATTGTCCAGGTTGTGGAAACTGTATAGCAAATTGTCCAAATGATGCCCTAAAAGCTAGGGATATCGTACTCCAAAAGGCTTTGGCTTTATCAACAAAAGCGATTGTACAGCATAAAAAAGCAATTTATGTTAATGTATTAAAAAATATTACACCTGTATGTGATTGTGTTGCTTCAAATATAGACCCACTTTGCTCAGATATTGGTTATTTAATCTCAAACGATCCTGTCGCTATAGACAAAGCATCTATTGATCTTGTTAATAAACATATGAAATCAGATAATATTTTTAAAAAAATAACTGGAGTGGACCCTATGATGCAGATTTATTATGGTGAAAAGATAGATCTAGGCAGCATCCAATATAGATTAATTGAGCTTTAAGCTAAGGCAAAATGTATTTATCACAAATTACCAAGAGAAAGTATTTGAATTAAAATATATAGCAGTTCTGTTATCGTATATTTTTAAGAGCTTGATAATCTGGTGTTAACTTCTTTGAATAAAAATCCAACCCAAACCAGCTTGTAATTTCAAGGATTTTATTTATTTGTTCATCTGATAATTTTTTTCTCCATTTAGAAAGCTGTTTTTCTACATTGCTTTTATAGTCTTTTGAGGCGACTGGGCTTGGTTCACGAATTATTTTTTTTGCTTTTTTAGTGGCTTCTTCGTTGATTGCATTAAATAATTTATCCAATTCATTTTCTTCATTTAACAATAATTTTTCATAAGGAACAATATACCAATTGTAATTTTTACTGTGAAGTAATGGTACAAAATTATCAGCTGCCCAAATAGCTGCCAATAGCTCTATTGTAGAATCAATCTTCCTGATTTTGTTTACCAATATGGTATTTGAATTCACTTCAGGAATCGTAAGAATGTCATTTATTACCAAATCTTTTGGAAGAGGTAAATTTTTGGACATATTGTAACCTGTTGCCCATCTTTCAAATTGAGAGCTGATGACTGCACATGGATGTCGAATTATCAGATAGATTTGTCTTAATGAAAAATTCTTAGAAATATAAGGCAACATTCTATTTGCCCGGACGCATTTGACAATTAACTTGTCTGCAATTAACCGGTTAGTAATTTGAGAATCAAGGTAATGGGGTTTCTGTGAAATTTTTTTACCACCGATAACCCTTCTAATGTAATCGTGAATTTCGGGGTAATCTTTCTCAAAGTCAAGATAATTGCGAGGGGTTAAACCCAATTCCTTGACTTCAGGAAAAAATTCAGTGTGAAACGGTTCGAGTAATGTTTTGTAGTTTGGTAGTGTACCAAGTATTTCCATCAACCAAGTAGAGCCTGATCGAGGTGTCCCAGATATAAAAATTGTTTCTTTAGGGTTAACTCCATCATGAATATTGAAACTAATAATATCAATAATTTTATAAGCAATATTCTTATAAAAATGATAATGTTTAAAAAGTTCATTTTTGGAGTCTGATACCATATATAATATAAAATACTACCACAGTTTTTTAATATTGTGGAAATATTGAGGTAGTATGCTGTTGAAAATAATGCTTGGTTGACAAATTGTAAATAGCTATATAATTATAATTTTAGCGAAGAAACATTAAAACTTTTTTAGAACAGCTGAAGATTTAATTAACATTTAAACAGGGTGATCTTTTTGCTTTTTTAATAGAAAAGATAAATAACTTGGTTTAAATGCTGTTTTCTAAGTTGGTGATCAGTTTATGGATGCAATAGATGTGATTCTTACGAGAAGAAGTGTTAGAAAATATACCGATGAAGAAATAGTTGATGAAACAATTAAAAAACTTATAGAAGCTGGTGTGAGTGCTCCATCTGCTGGTAATCAACAATTGTGGCATTTCATTGTTTTAGATGATAAAGACACGATTAGCAAGATACAGAGTTTTCATCCCAATGCCAAATTTTTAAAAGAAGCAAAAAAAGTAATTCTTGTCTGTGGAGATTT
>Ga0272442_10011732_pt1 | contig 10659 bp, 9 predicted proteins | sample SSMForm2O_FD_200262 | JGI IMG/M metagenome (GOLD analysis project Ga0272442, IMG submission 200262) | Marine sediment archaeal communities from Little Sippewissett salt marsh, Falmouth, MA, United States - SSM-Form-2O | ecosystem: Environmental > Aquatic > Marine > Wetlands > Sediment ... | reverse complement strand
CCGTACAAAGCGCTCCTGATGACCACATCCCCTGTGGCCATTTTCTTCTCTCTCGCACAAAGGGCACCAAGCGTCTTCTGGGCAGCCTGGATCTCAGCCTGCGATTGCCCGGCAATTAGATGGTCCAAAATTCCACGGAGTTCCGCCATACCTGCGCGGTGATACAGGGCCTTTAACGCGGCAACGCGGATCTCCTCCTCGTTATCGGTCCGCAACGCTTCCATCAAGATGCCCACTGGTTCGTCCAGTCCCCCCCTTCCAATCAGTTCAATAGCGATGCGCCGGGCCTTGATGTCTCTGTCCTTTAACATGTCCCCTATGGCCATGTCTCCATGCTTCCCTGGAAAATAGCACAAGGAATCCTGCGCTAATTCCGCCATACCTTCGTCTTCCGAAGAAGCGATCCGTCTGATTAGTTTCAAGGCAGGCTCGTACCCCATGCGGGTCAAGGCCGCGAGAGCGGCCTGACGAACCGCGACAGGTCCCTTCCCAGCTTCTTTGAGAACGGCCGGGCCGGCAGCAACGCCTCCGCGCTGCCCAAGAGCCTGTATGAGGCCTACCTTCCTCTCTGGGGGTAAGGCAGAGAGCAGCTTCGCGAGCTCCTCTGTCACCTTCCCATTTTCCTCCATTTCTCTCGCCGCGCGTAAAGCAGCATCGAAGACAACGTCATCGCCCTTACGAATCGCGTCCCTCAGCATGGACAACCCATCGTTCCTTCCAGCGGTGAGTACAGCCCCCCGAAACGCAGCCGAACGGATCTGTCCCGGCGCATCAGACACCTGGAGCAGACTGTCGTATACCTCTCGAGCGTCCTTGCGATGTCCCTTGCCCGCAAGGGTCTCGGCGTACCGAAGGAGTCCGTCACAGACGGACGTATGACTGTCTGAGGGGATGTCTTCCTTGCTAAGAGCCTCCATCAACGCCCTGCCGGCTTCCGGCGTAGCGAGCATGCCGAGAGCCCTGGCTGCCTCCTGGGCCACCTGTCCATCCTCGGCAGACAAGAACGATATGAACAGGGGAACGGACTCTGCATCGCCACGACGGGCCAGGGAGTTGATGATGCCCACTTGGAGAGAGCCGCTCGTCTTCTCCAGAGCGGTTCTAAGGGCCTTCGTTGCCTCAGCATAGGGCATGGCTTCCAAAGCTTGCCGTGCCATATGCGAAAGCTCAGGATCTTCCAAAAGATCCTCTAGCACGGGGATGGCTTGGCGGTCTCCCCGAACAGCCAAGGCAACGCAGGCATCAGTCTTTTCCTTGTGGGACGCGTCGGACTGAAGGACCTCAAGAGGGTCAGATTCTTGCGATAGCGCAGGTGCTAATTGCCCGACAAGAAAAACAATAGTCAACATAGTCAGGACAATGGTGTGCCGCATGATGTCTGGTGCTCCTTCCGAGTCCCGTTTCATATCACCCATGGTTCCCGCTGAGCGCGTGAACGTAGACGGTTGGCTTCTTCATCATGAACGAATTCTTCCTTCTCCGGATCGTATTTCAGATCCCTTCCGAGCCACATGCAGATATTGGCGGCGTGCACAGTGCTCATGGAACGATGCATCACCGTGGGATTGGCCACCGTTTCCTCGCGAGATTTGACGCAATCCAGGAAGTTCCGCATGTGATCAAGGGACTTCCCAGTTCGAGCGACATACTCGCCGACCACCTTCTTGTATTCCTGTAGAAGAGCGGGGGAAGAGACATCAGGCGCGGAATAGCCGTCCGCCGCAGCGGCCCATCCGCGCTCGCCATCAAATCGCTCGCCGCAGGCTCCGTGCCAGTACTTGTTCCCTTGGGAAAGAATTAATTTCTGTCCGTTGGCGAAGTGGCAGACCATTCCGTCCCCTGTCTGATTGTCCACATATTCATACCGGACAGGCGACGTGTCCCCGAGGTCGAGTCCTGCCTGTGCCTGGGCAAACGTGTGGGCCCCCCACTCCCCGATGCAGCTCGTATGAAAGTCGTAATCCCCTCGCCAGCCGCCGGAAACGTAGGAATGGTTATAGGGCCGCCAAGGGCAGGGCCCCAGCCAGATGTCCCAGTCGACCTCCTCCTTGGGGGGCTCCGGCTCCGCAGGCTTCCAGTTGCGGGACATCTTGGCCGCCCCACCTGAAATGTGCGCGTATGCCGTGTGGATCTTTCCGAGCCGTCCCGTTCGGGCCATCTCAATGGCGAAAACGTGATTGCGCTCGCTCAAGCGCTGGGTGCCCGTCTGGTAGACCCGTCCGTACCGCCTCGCGGTCTCCACGACGGCGCGTCCCTCTGCGATGGTCATGCAAGAAGGTTTTTCGGTGTAGACGTCCTTTCCCTCTTGCATGGCGCGAACCGAGGCCTGGGCGTGCCAGCGATCCCCTGTCGCAATCAAAACGGCGTCAATATCAGGACGAGCAGGCAGAAATTCCCGCAGGTCCCTGTACATCTCACAGTCCTTGTTGCCGTAATTGCCATCCACAAAGGCCTTGACTGCCAGGCGTTGTTTCTTCTGGATGTCGCAGATGGCCAGAACCTGCACATCGTCGTGTCCAATGATCCAACGAAGATCATGAAATCCCCTGCCTCGAATACCGATACATCCCACTGTAATGCGTTCGGAAGGGGCGATTTTGCCGTCCCGTCCCAAAACAGAAGCAGGAACGATATAAGGCAAAGCCATGGTTGCAGCAGCTTTGCCTAGAAACTCCCTGCGAGAAACACCCTCATTCATTGCCTTGCCTCCTCATCGTTCTATAAGGGTCACCTTTCCTGCCTACGAACGTCTTCAGAAGTAAACTTCTTTTCTGACAAACAGCTTCCCCGAGCCCAAGTATGTCAAAATCTATTGGGTCCCACAACTAGAAATCAAGAAGACTGCTTTGCGGCTTGGCTTTCGGAGGCGGTTTCTCGATAGAATAGAGTGAGTGCATTAGCCCCCCCAACGCCATTGAACAGAGGACGGACTTGATGGGTAAAATCGGAGTCGATCTTCTTCTCTATGCCGCGTCTTTTACAGAACGAGACCTGCCTCTCATTCGTAGGGTGGCATCCATGGGATTTGACGGTGTGGAGATTCCTCTTTTCGACCCGGCTACAACGCCCCTGGAAGAGGCCAAGGCCCTCATGGATGAGAAAGGGATCCGTTGCCTATGCTGCGGCATCCTTGGGCCGAATAGAGATCTAATCCACGAAGACGAAGACTTTCGAGAACAGGGGAAACAATACATACGGGATTGTCTTCGGATCGCTTCAGTCTGGAAAAGCCCTATTCTGTGCGGGCCACTCTACAGTGCTGTGGGAAAGCTTGTGGGACGAAGCCGCACCGACCAGGAATGGGACTGGGCAGTGGAGGGTTTCAAGGAGCTGGGAAAGTTTGCCGCCGACCAGGGCGTATCCCTGGCGCTCGAGCCACTCAATCGCTTTGAGACCTATTTCATCAATACTGCGGAGGACATGAGACGGCTGGTCGACGAGGTGGACCACCCCAACGTCGGCATCCATCTGGACACCTTCCACATGAACATTGAAGAGAAGAGCCTGTACAAAGCCATCAAAACCGCTGGGGATCGCCTTCTTCACGTCCATTGTTGCGAAAATGATCGAGGCACACCTGGAACAGGCAACGTGGATTGGGACGGCGTCTTCAACGGGTTGAATGAAATCGGATACGATGGCTGGCTGGTCATCGAATCCTTTGTGCCTGGTGTCAAGGAAATCGCCAAGGCGGCAGCCATATGGCGTCCCTTGGCTTCCAGCGATGATGCTATCGCGACCGAGGGACTCAAATTTTTGAAAGAAAGGTGGCCTCAGTGACAAGGCTCAGTCGTCGCTAATGGCTACTGAACAACAAGCCCTGACCTGAAAGCCAAGGAAGGGAAAGACATTCAACGATTGGAGGCATGACCTTGACAGCATCTGAGATCATTCCCAAAGGCAAAGTAAATGAATTTCTGGACCGTGCGATGGAAGGCGGACAAGGGATTCTGAGGCTGGTTCCCAACTGGGTGCCCCGCAGCTTTCTCCACCCTGGAAAAAGGATAAAACTAGATCCTCGCGACTGGTATGCCTATGGAGCCGAACGCGGAGGCATCGATGAACGTTGGTTTTCTAGCACCACCGAAGCAGCCAATGAAGGCAGACTTCCGGACGAAGGCCTCAGCTATGTCACGTTCGAGGGAAAGCGGTTCCTTTTGCTGGATGCGGTAGCCGAGGCAGGGGACCGCGTCATCGGCCCTGCCATGTTCAGCGAGTACGGACGCTGGCCCGTTTACTCCAAGTTTTTCGACAATATGGGCCCTATACCTCACCATATGCACCAACGATTTGAACACGCTTCATTGACGGGACAGGAAGGGAAGCCTGAGGCGTACTACTTCTCCCCGCAGATGAACAACGTGGACAATGATTTTCCTTACACTTTCATGGGGTTTGAGCCTGGCACCACCAAAGAGCAGGTCCGCAAGTGTCTAGAAGACTGGGACAAGGGCGACAACGGCATATTGGATCTTTCCAAGGCCTATCGTCTGAAACGGGGCACAGGCTGGCTCATACCCCCTGGGGTCCTCCATGCGCCCGGGTCCTTGTGCACCTATGAGCCCCAGTGGGGTTCCGACGTCTTCGGCATGTACCAGTCCCTGGTAGAAAGTCGCGAGGTTCCCTGGGAACTTTTGGTAAAGGACGTTCCAAAGGACAAATCCAAAGATCTGGACTTCATCATCGAACAGTTGGACTGGGAGAAAAACGTCGATCCCTATTTCAAGGAACACAACTATCTGGAACCCATCGTGGACAAGGGACGCTCCAAGGACGGATCCACAGACGAATGGATCTGTTACGGCACCATCAACGGCCAACAGTTATTCTCTGCCAAACAACTGACCCTCGACCCCGGGGCCCAGTATGAACTCAAGGATCCGGGTGCCAGCGGCTGGATCACCGTGCAAGGGTGCGGCCGCATGGGTGGTGTGGAACTTCAAACGCCGGCGATGATTCGGTTCGGAGAAGAGACACATGATGAGGTTTTCATTACCTATGAAGCAGCAACGTCTGGTGTCACCGTGGAGAACACGGGACAGGAGCCGTTGGTGGGACTCAGGTACTTCGGTCCCGACGTCCATCGCGACGCGCCTGAAGTGGGTGACTACAAGAAGCAGTGACAAGAATTGAACGCATGAGGAGGGCATGAACCATGGCTAGACGTATTTCCATCGGAACTTGGGCGTATTCCATCGGCCCGTACGAGGACAAACCAGTGCCTTTTCCGGAAGTGGTAGAGAAGCTGGCTAATCTCGGCTTCGATGGACTAGAGTTGGGAGGCTTCGGTGAACATCCAAACCCGGACGCTCTCACCACACCGGAGCAGCGCGCGGAAGTCCGTGATCTTTGGGAGTCACGTGGTATGAGCTGCAGCGGGTTGGCCGCCGACCTTTGGGCGGAGAAGCTCATCACCGCCCCGGACAACGAGTCCTACCTGGCGACCTACAGAAAGAACTTGGCTTTCTGCAAGGACCTCGGCATTGACGTGATCCGCGTGGACACAACAGAACCTCCCACCGTCTTGGGGCAAATTCCTGGAGAACCTGCCGCCGAAACGGTTGTGGACTACGACACCGCGCTTGAGCGGGTGAGCGCCACATGGAAGCAGTGCGCCAAGGAAGCAGCGGATCTGGGCATCAGGGTAGTCTGGGAGTTTGAACCTGGATTCGCTTTCAACAAGCCTTCCGACTTTGAACGCGTCATGGATGCCGTCGGCGAAGAAAATTTTGGGATCCTCTTCGATACGTGCCACGCCAACATGGTGGCGAAATACGGCGCTCGACAGGTGGGCGAAAAAGAAACGCTTCCGGGAGGCGCCGTGGAGCTGGCCGAAAGACTGAAAGGGAAGATTGGACGCATCCACTTGATCGATTCGGATGGGACGCTCCACGACAACGAGACCAGTACGCATCCGCCCTTTGGCAAGGGGGAACTGGACTTCGATGCCATCATGCCCGCCCTCGTGGACTCGGATTGCCCGGACGATTGGTGGACGATCGATCTCTGCTTCTGGCCTGACGCGTGGGAAGCCACCGAACTGTGCAAACGCGCCGCAGATGCCTTGGCCGAAAAGTACACGTAAACTGCAAGACAGGAGGGTCCCTATGTCCAAGCAGCTGAATATCGGAATAATCGGGTACGGGTTCATGGGACGAGCCCATTCCAATGCCTTTCTGCAGGTCAACCATTTCTTTGAGCGGGATCACCGTCCCGTCCTCAGGGCGTGTTGCGGCCGCAACGAAGAAAAGCTGAAAAGCTTCGCCGAGGCGTGGGGATACGAATCCATGGAGACGGACTGGCGAAAGATGGTGGAACGGGATGACATCGATCTCATCGATGTCTGCGTCCCCAATCATCTTCATAGGGACATCGTTGTAGCGGCAGCGAAGAAAGGCAAAATGATCATTTGCGAGAAGCCATTGGCCATGAATGTCGCCGAGGCCGAGGAGATGGTGGCGGCGGTGGAAGAGGCAAAGGTCCCCAATATGGTCTCCTTCAACTACAGGCGTGTGCCGGCCATAGCCTTGGCCAGGCAGCTTGTGGATGAGGGACGGATTGGACGGCCTTTTCACTACAGGGGAGTGTACAACCAGGACTACACCATCTCCCCTGACGTGCCGCAGGGCGGCGCCGCACTGTGGAGACTGGATATCAACGTTGCCGGTTCCGGCGTGGTGGGAGACCTGCTCGCCCACTCGATCGATACGGCCGAATGGCTCAACGGTCCCATTAAGAGAGTAGTGGCCTCAACGGAGACCTTCATCAAGGAGCGAATGCACGCGGAAACCCAAAAGGTTGAACCTGTGGGCATCGACGACACCTGCATGTTCCTGGCCATCTTCGAAAACGGGTCCCGGGGCACCTTTGAAAGCACCCGCTACGCTCGGGGACGAAAAAACTACAACACTTTCGAGCTAAACGGGGAGGACGGCTCGGTCTTCTTTGACCTCGAGGATCCCCATATCCTGCAATACTTCAGGTACGCGGACCCGAAGACGGGTAAGAAAATTGAGGACCACCTGACCGGGTGGCAACGCATCAACGTGACCAATTTTGAGCATCCCTACATGGACAAATGGTGGGTTCCAGGCTGCACCATCGGATACGAACACACATTCACCAACGGACTTGCCGATTTCCTAGAAAGCATCGAGGGCGGACCTGCCTTCCAGCCTGACATGCGCTGCGCGCTGCATACCCAGCAAGTCTGCGACGCCGTATTGGAGAGCGCCGCACAGGGAGAATGGGTGGAGGTGCCCGGAACGTAGAGCTTACGGAGACATCGCCCCACTGGCGTCCAACTCCTTGAGGACAATGTCCTTGAACTGCACCGTCATCGGGGGTCCCACGTGGACTTGAAAGGCAAGGACCCCTGACATGGACCGTTTGTCTTCCTGATCGTCGATGACTTCGACCGTGGTCAAGCCGTTGATCTTTTGGATGATGTGGTTCCCTTTGGCAATGATGACATAGTCGTTCCAGTCCTTCTTCTTGATTTGGGCTTGAATGGCGTCGCTGTCACCGACAGAACCGATCACCGTTTTCTTCCCGTCGGCCTCGATCCTCACCTTCTGACCCCGCTGCGCCAGAATACCCCTTCCCTTTTCTTCATAGAGGATTCCTGAATAGTTGTCGCCTGCCTCCATGTCGGCTTGATACCCGCCGACGACCCACCGATCAGGATTAGTGATGCGACTTCGGAACTGAACGCCGCTGTTGCCATTTTCGATCCGATACTTCAGCCGCAGTTCAAAGTCTTTCAGTTCCCCACCTTTCCAGATAAGAAACGTATTCTGTTTGATGATCGTGGTTTTGCCCGTGATCGCTCCGTCTTGAACGCTCCAAAGCTTGGGGTCTCCGTCCCACCCGTTCAGGGTCTTTCCATCGAAAATGGCTTTACCGTCCTCAGCGTAAAGGCTCACCGCGCTTGCCAACAACAGAAAACACACAAGCACTTTCATCCGTTTCATGTTGACCTCCATACGTCCAGTTGATGTTTCGTTCGTTTGCTTGCTTTAAGGATAGCACTGAACCCCGGAAACAAGAGAACATCCTCACAGAACGTCAGCCCCTTATGGCGCCATGTACTCTACGTACCCCCAGGGCGACTTTCTCTTGACGTACTTCCCGTCCTGCTTGGTCGCCTGGATTTCCTCCTTGAGGCGTAAGACGTTCTCGTGATTGAGGAAAGGGTCGTTCGTTTCCTGCCTCCCGGCCAACAAACGTTCCTGAAGCCTTTCCAAGACTTCTCTATATTTCGGGTCTCTCGCCAGATTGCAGAATTCATACGGATCGTTCTTCAGATCATAGAGCTCGAACTGCGGAGGGTTCCTCATTAAGCTGTAGGCTTCACGGACCTCTTGGGGCGATTTATCCAGTGCTTCGGCCATCAAGCAGACGGCGGGGTGATCTACGAAAATCCTACTCTACAAACGGCGGTTCGCCTTGAATCTCTTTCACGATGTTGAGGGCCTTTTCCACCTTAGCCTGTGGGCCTCGCACGATGAGCCATACCGCACCCTCGGCGCCTCCTATGCCGCCGGCACTGGCCTGAAAGACTTCCACGTCCGCCATTTCCTGCAGGGCTTCAATCTCCGTGTAGATGTGTCCCATCAGGGGAAACATAGAGGGCACCTTCCCCAAAGTATGAATGGGCTCTCGCATCTTTTCAGAGATCTCCAAAACCGAACCTGACACAAGTTTCTCTAGTCCGATCGGTATGATGAGGTGGCCTTTTCGGGCCACGACATAGGGCATGATGGTGCCTGTGGTGCCTCCTGTGGGGCTACCGATAAATACGCCCGCCACCTTATTCTCATAATCCAAGGCGTTTCCGCCCTTGAGGACCACATCTCCTGGCTCGAGTTTGGTCACGGCCTCGGCCAGGGACAGGCCCTCGTCCCGCTTGCCTCTCACCAACACGACCTCTGGAATGGGTTCGGTGTCCTCGAGTTTCTTCCCTCCTTGACTGGGATATACCCTACCGAAGACCAGGCTCCCATGTCGGATCTTCTCTCCCAGAATCTCTTCGGCCACATAGGTATTGGTGGTTCCCTTGCAGATGATGAGCATGCCTTCTTTCAAAGCATGCTGGACCATGGGAGTTTGGGCAACACCTCTGGCGATAAGACGTTTGCTCTCAGACACGGTGAGAACGACTCCCGCCTGGACAAAGGAAGTGCCGGCTGGCTTTTCATTGGCCAGGCATGGTGAGACAGATACAAAAAGCACGCTAAGAACGAGGCTCTTGAGGATCGGACGAGATCGATGAGACATTCACTCCTCCTGGTTGCAGGACTATATCGAGAAAAGCATAAAAAGGCCTGAAGTTCAGCGCAAGTTCCCCGCCATCCTATTCGGCGACACGTCTCACTGCTCTGTCTTGTCCCGCAAATGGTATACCTTGACTTCAAGGGGTTCGAAATGAGTGCTGAGGAGTTCCCCATCCACAGAATCCGAACCAGTACGGAATACTCTCTCTGCCCGCGCTTGATTTACGCCAGGCACACGGATTCCCAGGTCCGAAGGTTTCCGTTCATAGTTGGCGGCGATGATGTAGGTGTGCTCTCCGTCCCCCTTGACCATGACCACCACACCGTTCTCTTCTTGAATCGTTTCAGAGCCATCGGACGTCAATACTGGCATCAGCTGGTTGACCTCGGCCACCGTTTCTTTCAGCTCCTCCCAGAGCACGACCCTCGGGAGGAGTCCCCTGTTCCAGTCGTCTCCTATGAGTCGTGATAGAGACCAATAGAAGATGCCGCGAGCGCCGGAAGCGATCGCTGTGTATGTCATGCAGCGCACTTCTTCTCCTGTTGGCAGTCGCTGCCATTCTTCAGGGACGTCGTGGTTCTTCTCCTTTTGATGGCTGAAGTCGAAGATCTGGCCCACATACCAGAATGGTTTTTCGCCCTTGGACGCGTCGCGCCACTTATCCACAAAGAGCTTGATACCCCTGAATCCCGTGCCTGAGTACCAATCTGCCGGGATCGGAGGTATGGGATAGTAGTCTGCTTGCAGGACGTCGACGGACGGCTCGAAAAGCTCGGTATCAGAGAAGTGACACACCACAGCCGTCACAGGATGCCCCGGATCATGGGCCTTGATGATCTCGTAGGCCTTAGGCATGTAGCTTTCGCCTTGATCGCCTTCTTTGTCCCAAGCAGGCTCATCCATGGTGTGCCAGGCAAGGAGTGCAGGGTGATTTTTAAAGGACTCAATCCGCCGCACAGAGTCCTCGAAGTCCATGGCCCTGACATCGGGACGATACAAGCCCACAAGGGCCATCAATCCGTTCTCATGGACCGCGTCCAACCATTCCTTTCCCCAATCGTCGTCTTTCCGACCCTCCCAGGTATAGGTGTGAACCGTGTTGAAACCGGCTTCTCGTATGATGGGAAAGTCCCTTTCACCGCCGGCCGAATACAGGCCCACAGGAAAAAAGGGCTTACCGTCGACCAGGACACAGGAACCGCCAGATACAAGGACCTGACCAACGGCCGACGTCCCGGCCGCGAGGGCAATACAGAGCCCAAGCCCCAGAAAGCTCGTCCCTAAAACACGTACAAGCCAAAAACAAGCTCTCTTCGATCGACTTTCTTCCATGGGTATTCCTCTTCCAGCGTTGCCCACGCCATGCTACCACATCTCCCCGGG
>Ga0272442_10011731_pt1 | contig 10659 bp, 10 predicted proteins | sample SSMForm2O_FD_200262 | JGI IMG/M metagenome (GOLD analysis project Ga0272442, IMG submission 200262) | Marine sediment archaeal communities from Little Sippewissett salt marsh, Falmouth, MA, United States - SSM-Form-2O | ecosystem: Environmental > Aquatic > Marine > Wetlands > Sediment ... | reverse complement strand
AAGCGTCTTGTAAGAGTTGACCCTCGTGAGCCGGATCAGCGACTACCGCGACGTCCTGGAATTCCTCCTCGAGTTCACCGACTACGAGAAGGTGACGAAGTATAAGTACGACCTCGCGACCTTCAATCTCGGCCGCGTCGAGGACTTGATGGCGGCCGTCGGCAGCCCGCACCGCGCGTTCCCGTCCGTCCACGTTGCCGGAACCAAGGGCAAGGGCTCCACGGCCACGATGATCCAGTGTATCCTGACGGCCGCCGGGCTGAAGACGGGGCTTTACACCTCGCCACACCTGTGCCGGCTCGAGGAACGCATGACCATAAACGGGTCTCTCATGCCGGAGGCGGAGTTGGTGGAGATTGTCAACCGCCTCGTTCCCTACACGCTGCGGGCGCGGCGCGAGCGGCCCAACGAATCGCCGACGTATTTCGAATTGGTGACAACTGTCGGTTTTCTGCACTTCGCCCGGCAAAAAACCGATTGCGCCGTGGTGGAAGTAGGGCTGGGCGGACGGCTGGACGCGACGAACGTCATCACGCCGGAAGTCTCGGTCATTACACGTATCGATTTCGATCACGTCGAGCGGCTGGGCGACACCCTCGCGAAAATCGCGGCGGAAAAGGCGGGCATCGTCAAAGACGGCGTTCCCGTCGTCTGCGCCGAGCAGGAGCCGGAAGCGCTCGGCGTCATCGCCGCCGCGGCCCGCCGAAAAAATGCGCCGCTTACGCTCATCGGCCGGGATTATTCGCTGAAAAACGTGGACACGGGCACCGGCGTGGACGGCGCCTTCACGCGCTTCGATCTTGCCGCGCCCAATCAAGAATACAAGGGCCTGACCCTTGGCCTGCTCGGCCTGCACCAGGCGCAAAACGCCGCCGCGGCCGTGGCCGCTGTGGATGTCTACGCGGCGCGGAAAGACGTTGCGATCTCCGAGGACGCCGTACGGAAAGGACTTGCCTCGGCCCGGCTCCCGGCGCGCCTGGAATGTTTCGCGGGCGCGCCGACCCTCCTTCTCGACGGCGCGCACAATCTCGTGTCCATTCGCGGTCTCCGCGGGACGCTGGAGCGGGTCTTCGCCGACCGGCGGAAGATTTTTCTGCTGGGATTTTCCCGCGACAAGGACATCGAGGGCATGCTGAAGACACTGCTCCCCCTGGCGTCGTCGGTGGTCCTCACGCGGTCGGACAGCCCCCGCGCGGCGGACCCGGAGGAAGTCGCGGCTCTTGCGAGGGAACTCGGCGCAACGCGCGTCGAGACCGTTCAGCCCGCCGCGGCGGCCCTCGATCGGGCGCGGGAACTCGCCGAGCCCGCCGATCTCCTCTGCATCACGGGGTCGTTCTTCCTCGCCGGGAACTTGCGCCCGCTGCTGGTCGGATAAAGAAGCGGTACCGGGGCTGTTGAAAAAGCGAATTCACGGCGCGGCGTCGGACGCGGGATGCCATTCCCTTTCGCGCGGCACATAGACCTGCATGTACGGCCAGCGCCCGACGGTTCCGCGCATGGAGATTCTCTCGACGCCGACGTAGTTCTCGGCGACCGCCTCGGCGAGATCCGCCGGCTCCACGCGAGGACGGAGGATCATCACGGCGAACTCGCCCTGTCGCGTCTTTTTTACCAGTTCGCCGGCGCGCCAAAGCCCGCCCCTCTCCAGGTCGCCGATGGGCACATTGTCGCCGAAGTATTCCCTGCCGTTCAGATACGCCTGCGAGGAGAATACCGACACGAACACGTCGCCCCAGGACGACCGCACCCACTCGGCGATGCGTTCCTGCGCGCGATAGTCGGCCGGGCCGGGCAGGCGCGGCTGGTACGCGATCATCGCCAATTGCATGATCGCCGCGGCCACGAGGCCCGCCCGCGCCCAGGGGAATTTTTCGAAGCGCTTCGTGAATCGGTCGAAAGCGATCGCGGCCAGAATGCCCAGGATCGGCGCAAGAGGGACGAAGGCGTTCAAGGCCGCGCCCCATTTGAGACTCTGCAGCAGGCACAGCGGCAGGGCGAAGAGCAACGCGAGCGCCCAGAGGCCGAGATCCTTTTGATTCTCCATGGCTGCATCGCGTCGGGAAGGCAATGCCTTGAGGGCGGGCGCGGCCGCGAGTGCGGCGGCCCAGAGAACGACCCACGTCCACGAAAAGAACGTTGCCGCCAGATCGTACTTGTTCCACTCGACCCCGACAGCCGCGGGGACTTTCAGGATATAGAACGCGAACCAGCCCCCGCTCCAGACTTCGAACCCGACAAACACGGCCAGCGCCGCGGCAACGAATCCGGCCGACCAGATCAGCGCATGGCGGCGGCATCGGAACCACAGCCACACCGCCACCGCCATCGGCGCCAGCGCGGCGGTCTGCTTCGTATACAGGGCGAGCAGAAGGATGATTCCGCCGCCGACCGGCAACCGTCCGCGCGCGCCGGCTCGCTCCGCCAGGTGCAGGCCGAGCACGAGAAGAAACGCGAGCAGCGCGTCGTTGCGCACCTGTTCCATCCAGTGCCCGCAGATTCCGTAACAGCACAGAAAGAAGAGCCCGCCGAACGCCGTCGCCAATGGATTGCGCGTATGCCGCCAGACAACCAGGGCGGCCGCAACGCACGTCGCGAGGACGCAGAGCAGGCTGAACAATCGCGCGGCGCCGAGACCTGGCCCCAGCGCCCCGACCGCGCCCGCCAAGGCAAGCTCATGGACCGGCGGATAGACAAGAGAGCGAAAGGGGGCCTCCTCCGGCGGGCGGTAAGGTTGTTCGCCCTGAAGGTAGGACATCGCGTTGTAAAGCGATACGCCCTCGACGACGGACTTGCCCTCATAGGGGAAGTTGACATACGCCAGGGCCGCGCTGAAAAAGACGGTCACGTGGAGCGCGAGAACGACGAGCAGGAGAATCGTCAAGCACCACATCGCGCGGCGCATGCCCACCCCCAGCGCCGCGGCCGTCAGGACGAGGGCCGTCGCCATCGCCGCCAGGGCGGGAAGATTGAAGAAGACCGCGTGAATGACCCGCATCATGTGCGATAGTCTCGCCGGCTGTTTCGAGAGGACGCGTTGGGCCGCTCGGTACCGCCTCGCGCTTCGTCTTTCGCCTATTTTCCCGCCGCGCGTTCCCGAAGGGCGGCGCGTTGCTCGGCGCTTCTGGCGGCGACGGCCTCCAATTCGGCCGGGGTGACGACAGAGCGCCCATCGGTGCAATACACCAGCTTGCGATACTTCGCATAGCGCCCGTCGAGCAGTTGGGGCAAGGGAAGGCCTTCGAGTTCGGCTAGCGTCTCTTCGATGGCCTTCTTCAACGCGGCGACCACCGCCTCCGGGTTCGTATGCGCGCCGCCGAGCGGTTCCGGGATGACCCGGTCTATCATGCCGAGCTTCTTCAGGTCCGCGGCGGTCAGTTTCAATGCCTCGGCCGCCTTGGGCGCCTGGTCGCCGGAGCGCCAGAGGATCGCCGCGCATCCCTCGGGCGAGATCACGGAATAATAAGCATATTCCAGCATCATCAGCCGGTCGCCCGCCCCCAGCCCCAGCGCGCCCCCGCTGCCGCCCTCTCCGATGACAATGCCGATCAGCGGCGTTCGCAGGCGAGCCATCTCCATCAGGTTCACCGCGATCGCCTCGGCCACGCCGCGCTCCTCGGACCCGATGCCGGGATAAGCGCCCATCGTGTCTATGAAAGCGACAACCGGCAAATGAAATTTTTCGGCCAGGCGCATGGCCCGCATGGCTTTTCGATATCCTTCCGGGTGAGGCATACCGAAGTTGCACACGAGCTTTTCCTTGGTCGTCCGGCCCTTCTGCTGCCCGATGAAGACCAGTTTGCGGCCATCGATCGTCGCGAAGCCGGTCACGATAGCCTTGTCGTCGCCGAAACGCCGGTCGCCGTGAATCTCAACGAAGTCCTCCAGCAGCGCGTTCATGTAATCCACGCACGTCGGTCGCGCGGGATGCCGCGCCAGCCGGACCTTGTCCCACGCGCTCAGGTTCGCGAAAATCTCCTCGATTGTCCGCTTGCGCTTCTCCTCGAGATGACGGATGTCCTCCTCGGGGTCTATACCCTTCTCCACGGCCTCGGCGCGAAGCGCCGCGATCTGCTTCTCGATCTCGCGGATCGGTTCCTCGAACGGCAAGGTGAACTTTTCCATGCTCTTTCCTAGACTTCCACCCTTTGCGTCCCGGCAGTCCGTAGCAAAAATGCTTTGTCGGCGAGAATGTGCGATTGGGACGAAGACCAAGGCGCGAAAACGTAGCTTTCTCGAGAGACAAAGCGAAGTTTGAGCAACGTCGGTCTTCGTGCAAAGCACCGTTCGTAGCCCGAATGACTTCTGCCACGGGCTGCCAAAGGCAAGGCAACATTGTAGCAGTGCCGCCGGGGATTTGAAAGGGTCGTTGCGCGCCGGCGAACCCGGCGGGAAATGCGGGCCTGTGGGGCCCCTTGACACGGGCGGCTCGCGAAAGCATGATGACGGGGCCGAGAGAAAGCGCGTGCGTCCCCAAGGGCCGCACACCCGAGAGAATCGGAGGCTCGCGAAATGAGACCGACGACTCAGCATTTCCTTGATCTCATGGCGATGGAGATCGAGGACATGAAGGAAGACATCGAGACGCTTCGCCGCCATGACGCCGAGCGGAGCGAGCGCCACGAGATCAGCGACTACGTGTGCATGGAGAACGACGCGGTGTACCGCAACATCGAAGCGGGCATCGAGTGTCTGCGGCACACGCTGGCCCAGGTCAATCACGCCGAACATGCCGACGTGCCTGCTCTGGTGGGCGCCTTGCGCGAGTTGTGCCATAAGCGCGCGAAAGAACTGGGCTTGCGCGAGGGCATGATCCGAACCCTTCATCGGAAGATGGACAAGGTTGCCGCCTTCCTCGCCAACAAATAGCGCTCTTCGAGCGCTCGGGAATTCCTCTCGAACCGCCGAGAAACCGTGAAGAAACTCCTCCCAACGACATATTTTTTCGGCGCCATCGTGCTGGCCGTTGCTCTGCACGTCCTCTTTCCGCTGCGGCAACTCATGGCCTTCCCCTGGCGATTAACGGGGCTGGCGCCGCTTTTCCTGGGTATTCTCCTGAACCTGCTGGCGGACCAAGGGTTCAAGAAACATGACACCACGGTGAAGCCGTTCCGGAAATCGCGTTCCCTGGTCACCGAGGGCGTGTTCCGGATCAGCCGGAATCCGATGTACGTGGGTATGACGCTTGTTCTCGTCGGCATCGCCCTGCTTCTCGGTTCGCTTTCTCCCTTTACCGTGGCCGTCGTTCTGCCGATCCTGTTCGATCGGGTTTTCATTCGGCCTGAAGAGCGGATGCTGGAGGACACGTTCGGGGACCGCTTCCGCGAATACCGCCGCCGCGTCCGGCGGTGGATCTGACCCGAATTTCTCGCCGGAATTCGCCGCCTCGGCGCCGTTCCGGAAAGCGCACGGCGCTTATGAACGCTTTCCGCTCGGGAGATCAACCTCCGGAAAGATCCGGTTGCCCCGTTGCCGCGGCCGGCTCAACGGTCAGGACCGCGCTTACAGCGGTTTCCTTCGCGCCATCTTTCACCGTGACCGGCACGTTCACCTGCCCCCGGCCGGTATAACACTGCGCAGGAACGCCCGTGTTGCAGTAATACACGACGTATTGAATCTCCAACGTCCCGCCGCCCGTTTCGAACGTGACCGGCGTCTCCGCGGGAAACGTCGGTTTCTCCAAAACGATCTCGTTCCCGCCGTCGGCGAATGTCACCGGCGCGTCGCCCGCTTTCAAGACGATCTTCGTGGGAGCGGCGGAATTGATCTTGTACCCTTCCGGCATTTTGAGTGCGACCGTCACGGACCCCGGGCCGGGTGCGATATCCGTGTCGGCGTATTCCGTCCCCTCGGGCGCCGCGACGGGACCAGGCTCAGAATCGGCGCAGCCGAAAAGTAAGGCCACTGCAAGGATCGTCAGCAGGCAAAAGCATCGTCTTGCATTCATTCCGGTGTCTCTCTTCGGTAGAAATTCATCGGGCGGCGAGCCGCGCCTTCGCAACGGGGTTGTCCTCCGCCGCTTCATCCTCGGGACGGCGCTTCCAGCGCCGGTGCATCCAGACCCATTCGTCCGGATGCGCGCGAATGTTGTCCTCGATCGCCTTCGTCAGCATGGCGGTGTACCCGCGAAGATCCGCTTCGCGGTCGCCGGTCTCGGGTCGCTTCAGCGGCGGGCTGATGACCATCGTATGCCCTCCCTCGGGCCGCCGATGGATGAAGCTCGTGAGCGCGTCCAGCTTGGCTTGATAGGCGATCAGCGCCGCGCCGACCGGCGTGCGCGCGGGGCGGCCGAAAAACGGCACGAACACGCTTCTCACTTTTGTGTCCTGGTCTATCAGGATCCCGACCAGTTCGTTCCGCCGGAGCGCCCGGAAAATTTCCCGCGCCGATTCGAACCCGCTCCGCACGATCGGGCGATAGTCGTAGCGTATGCGGTGGGCGTTCAGCAGGGCGTCGAGCCGCGGGTCATAGAGATTCCGCACCACATTGGCGACGCGGAACCCGAACCGCGCGGCCGAGGGCGGCATGAGCTCCCAGTTTCCGCAATGCGCGCTCACGATCAATCCGCCGCGTCCGGCCCGGCGCTGCGCCTCCAGATGTTCCAGGCCCACGATGCGAACGTAGTTCCGCTCGTCGCCTGCCGCGCCGGTGGGGAGGAGTTCGTCGAAATGAAACAACTCGATGGCCATTCGACCCAAATTCATGCATGTCCGTCGGCCGATTTCCATGCGCCAGGCCTCGGTCTTTTCGGGGAAGGCAACGCGGAGATGCGTCAGGATCTTGCGGCGGTCGGGCCGGTCGAGGAAGAATATCACTCGCCCGAGAAACGCGCCGATCTTAAGCCCGGACCGCAGCGGGATGCGCCGCGCGACCGCGATGAACGCCAGCGCCAGAAGAAAGATCAGGTGGTTCTTGATCCTCTTCAGCGGACGAAAACGCTTGCGCGGTTTTCCCGTTTTCCCGCTCATGCGGTAGATTCTCGAAACCATAAAAAGCCTCTCGCTACGCGTACGCATCATACGCTGGCCCCGTCACTCCGCGCAACCGGCTTTCCCCGAGGCGCGTTCATCTGCTAGAATTTATTTTCGTCCGACGGAGTGTCTTCCTTACCCGGCCCGAAAGGATTTCCCCGATGAAAGAAGTGAAGATCGGCTGTTACGGCTTTGGACCGCAAGGGCACCAGATATTCGGATATATCCCTCCGCTAAGCCGCGCGCGCCTGACGGCCATCGGCCAGATCGCCGCCGAACGCTTCGCCAACATCCGCAAAAGCGACGGCCTGCCCGAAGTTCCGGCCTTCGACGATTTCGATACCTTCCTCGCCGAGGCCGACTGCAATCTGATCAGCCTGTGCACGGAGCCGCGCGCGGATCAATACCACCTTCTGGCTCGCGCCTTGCGCGCGGGAAAGAATGTTCTGGCCGAGAAGCCGATGGCCATGACCGTGGACGAGCTCGATGAGTTGCGCCGCATCTGCGAGGAAACCGGATCCAAGCTCTACACCATGACCGGCATGCCCTATGACCCGTATTACACGGCCATGCACAATATCGTGCGCTCCGGAAAGCTGGGAACCATCGTGCAGATCTATGCGCTGAAGTCCTACCCGTACCGCGACAGTCGCCCGCAGGATCGGCGCGAGGATGGGGGAATCATCCGGCAGGCCGGCATCCACGCCATCAGCATCATCCGCCATGTCACCGGGCTGGAGTTCACAGAAGTCTTCGCGCAGGATACGGGCGTCGGCAATCCAGGATCCGGCGAATTGCAGATGGGCGCGAATGTCACCTATCGCATGAACAACGGCGCCCTGACGGCATTGCTGTGCAACTACTGCAACCCGCCCGGTCTCGGCTTCCACGGCAATGACCAGATCCGCATTCACGGCACGGAAGGAATGATCGAGTCGGTGGACGGCGGCACGCGACACGTCATGGCCCTGTCCGGGAAAGATGCTGAAGAATTTCAGGGCGAGGAGCCGCCGGTGTCATTCATACAGGATATCGTCAACGATATCCTCGACGGTACGGCGGCCGTGCTGACCCAGGAAGACGCCTTCCGCAACACCGAGGCCGTCATTCGCGCTCAGGACAGCGCCGACACCGGCAAGCCTGTCAAGTTCTGAATCCCGGTTCAGAAAGGCGGAAATTGTTTCGCGGCGACACTTGCTGCAACCTTTTGCTTCGTGGGTAGTTATAACTCGCCTCGCCACTGCCGGCCGGATTTCCTTGATATTATTCCTTCCGCCCTCCACAATAAGAATAGGAGCGGTCTGGAATGAAGACGCTTGGGAAAAATCGAGGGATAAGGATTCTGGCGCTGGCGGGCGCTCTTCTGGCGGCCGGCACAACCGCGCGCGCCGAGCCCGCGAGCGCGAGAGGAACGCTTGAGATCATCTCCTCTTCGGGGGAAAAGATTTCGGCACCTTCCGGGTCGCGCCGCGGCGAAGATCGCGGAGACCGGAACCGGCCGCGCAGACGCAGGGACCATAGCCCCTTCCTGCTCCGCGCGCCGATCTTCCGATGGGACACGCGCGTCGCACAGGTCGTTCACGTCACGGGAAACGCGCGGTTGAACATGACGCGCTCGCGCACTTACGTCAAGGGATACAGGGTGGAGGATGGGTTCCTCATCCCCGTTCTAGGCACGGTGACCGACGGCGTGATATTCGGTGTGCCTAAGGACACCCATTCACAGGAACGGCCAAGCCGGCCTGCTCCGGACTATCTCCTTCGCGATCCGAGAGAAGCCGAGCATTCCGCGCAGGCGGAGAACCCGCCCGAGCCGACCGTGATCACGGAACGGCGTCCCGCCGCGATTCGCACCACGTCCCTCGTGGGCACGCTCCAGCGGAATGCGGAGGGACAACTGGAGTTCCTGGCCGCCCACCCCAGCGGCGAGGACATCCACTACGAAATGCTCTCGCCCGAACCCGCGGAGAAAGTGCTCGCCGAGGCCGGGGCCGATGCCCTGCGCGTCATCCTGATCGGCAAGGTGAACGACGAAGACCCCCGCGCCGTGATCCGCGTCACCGCCGCCTATGCCCTCGCTACCCCGGGGGAGTAAGTTCCCGCCGCCGTCATCAAACGACCTTCCAGTGTCGGGCCGTTCCACGTCCCGCAGGAATATTGGCCGCAGGGAGAGAATATGCTATTCTTCCTGTCGCCATGATCTGCATACCTGTTACGGCAAAAACGCAAGAACGCATCCTGGCCGAGATGGCCGAGGCGGCCGAGGCGGCCGACGTGATCGAGCTGCGGCTCGATTTCGCGGCGCGTTTCGATCTGAAGACCCTCCTCGAAAAGCGCCCCAGGCCGGTCATCGTCACAAATCGGCCCGTGCGCGAGGGGGGAAATTACCGCGGCTCCGAGGAAGACCGTCTCGCCGTCCTGCGGCAGGCCGTCGAACTCGGCGCGGAGTACGTGGACGTGGAACTCGACTCCGCGGGCCGGGTCCCCCCCGGCGGGCGCACCCGGCGGATCGTCTCGACGCACGACTTCAAAGAAGTCCCGGCCGACCTCCGGCGCGTGCACGCCGAACTTGTCAAGAGCGGGGCGGACATCGCCAAGTTCGCCTGCATGGCCAACCACATCGCCGATAACCTGCGCGTCTTCGAGGTCCTCCGCGACACGAAACACGCCACCATCGCCCTCTGCATGGGCGAGGCGGGCCTCATCAGCCGCATCCTCGGCCGGAAATACGGCAACTTCCTTACGTTTGCCTCTCTGGGCAAGGGGAAGGAATCGGCGCCGGGGCAGATTTCCGCCGCGGACCTGCGCGCACTCTACCGCTACAAGCGCATCGGAGCGGCCACGGAAGTCTACGGCGTGATTGCCAATCCCGTCGCCCACAGCATGAGCCCCGCCGTCCTGAACGCCGCCTTTGACGCGGCGCGACGCGACGCGGTGTACCTGCCGTTGAAGGTCGAGGGCGACGTTGTTCAATTCGTGAACGCTTTCAAAGCTCTGGACATCCAAGGGTACTCCGTAACCCTCCCCCACAAGCAGGGCGTCCTCGCCGCGATGGATGAACTGGACCCGCTTGCCGAGCGCATCGGCGCGGTGAACACGGTCGCCAACCGCGGCGGAAAACTTTTCGGAACCAACACCGACGTCACCGGCGCGATGAAGGCGCTGGAGGAAGCCATCGGCGGAGAGACGCCTTCGCCCCTGAAAGGCAAGCGCGTGCTGTTGCTCGGCGCGGGCGGCGCGGCGCGCGCATTGGCATACGGACTGATTGACCGCGGCGCGACGCTCGCCATCGCCAACCGCACCTATGAACGCGCTGAAAAACTGGCAACCGAGGTCAGCGCGACCGCCCATCGCCTTGAAGATGTCGCGGCGGTAGAGGCCGATATTCTGCTCAACACCACCTCGGTCGGAATGCACCCGAATGTGGACGCCAGCCCCGTTCCCGCCGCCGCGCTGCGCCGGGGAATGGTGGTTTTCGACGCAATATACAACCCGCCCGCGACGAAACTGCTCCGCGAGGCCGAGGCCGCTGGCTGCGAGGCCGTAAGCGGAATCGCCTGGTTCGTGAATCAGGCCGCGCTCCAGTTCGAGCTGTGGACCGGCCTCCCCGCGCCACGCGACGTCATGGAACGCGTGCTGAGGGAACGTCTCGGGGCGTGAATTCGCTCGCGGCGCGGAACCGTTTCGGTCC
>Ga0272442_10011728_pt1 | contig 10660 bp, 9 predicted proteins | sample SSMForm2O_FD_200262 | JGI IMG/M metagenome (GOLD analysis project Ga0272442, IMG submission 200262) | Marine sediment archaeal communities from Little Sippewissett salt marsh, Falmouth, MA, United States - SSM-Form-2O | ecosystem: Environmental > Aquatic > Marine > Wetlands > Sediment ... | reverse complement strand
ACATATAACGAAGCTAAAAAAATATTCGGAGATAAGGGTTTTGGAGGAATGGTTACGGTAGATTTCGCAGGCGAAAATAGTGATGCGAAACGGCAAACCAGAGATGCATTCATTAAGGCGGTATCCGGCAGTATAAGAGTTATCCCCAGTCTCGGGGATCCGTATACTATGATATTACCGGTGGAATCGGTGTGGGGTGCAAAGTATCCCGAACCGGGGATGATTAGAATATCAACAGGTTTTGAGGATACTGATGAATTAACAGAGATAATAAGTACAGCACTTATCTCCAGTCGACAGGTTTAATCCCGTTTTTTTCGAGGTAGGCATTACACCTGCTGAAGTGTTTGTTGCCAAAGAATCCACGGGCTGCTGAAAGAGGGGAGGGGTGAACCGAATCAAGGACAAGGTGACGTGACCTGTCAATAGATTCACCTTTCCTTTGTGCATAACTGCCCCAGAGAAAGAAAACCAGGTTCTTTTTTTCGTTATTGACAATCCTGATTACAGAATCAGTAAATTCCTCCCATCCTTTTCCCTGGTGCGAACCTGCCTGATGTGCCCTCACCGTTAGTGTGGCATTCAAAAGCAGTACTCCCTGTGATGCCCATCTTTCAAGGTTCCCCGAGGAATACGGCGTATAACCCATATCTGACTCAATTTCCTTAAAGATATTTATAAGACTGGGTGGAAGCGCCACCCTGTCCCTGACAGAAAAACATAATCCATGTGCCTGGCTGGGACCGTGATAGGGATCCTGACCAATAATAACCACTTTTATCCTGTCAAACGGACAAAGATTAAATGCATTGAAAATATGTGATCCGGGTGGATAGATTGTCTTTGTCCTGTACTCTTCTCTTACAAAATCAGTAAGCCGGATAAAGTAATCTTTTTTAAATTCTTCCCGGAACCTTGATTTCCAGCTCGATTCAATTCTAACGTTCATTATGATTTACTGCTAAATAAAAGGGCTGTCATAAATCCTGGCAGCCCCTTTACCTAATCACCCTACCAACCTAAACTAAAACTACTCCCATTTCCGAAACTGATTAATCAGTATATTTGATATTCAGTTTATTACAAATATTACAAATCAACATATCAAATTTATGAATTCTTTCAATACAAACCTAATTTATTTAATGAATGGCATCATTTAATTTATAAACATTAAGTTATGTATGACAAACGTAAATTCAGTATTGAACAATCAGATAGAAAATCCCCTATAGAGTATGTTAAATTTTTAACTTTAAAGAAAAAATGGCAGAAGAGATAGAACGTAAATTCCTGGTAAGGGGCAGCTACAAACATCTTACATCAAAGAAAAGCAAAATCATACAGGCATATCTTTCTGTAGATCCTGATAGAACCGTACGCATCAGGATTTACTCAGGCAAGGCATGTCTTACAATAAAAGGCAAGGGTAGGGAAGACTCGCTTGCCCGGACAGAGTGGGAAGTTCCTGTAAGATTATCACATGCCAGGGAGATAATGAAGATATGCCTTCCCGGACATATAAGTAAAACCAGATATTATATTCCCTGGGGAAAACATACAATTGAGGTCGACGAATTTCATGAAGGTAATAAAGGACTTGTTCTTGCAGAGGTCGAATTCTCCTCGGAGGATGAAGAGTTTATAAAGCCTGAATGGCTTGGAGAAGAGGTCACAGGCAAACCAGAATATTACAATGTAAACCTTATAAAGTGATCTGCCCTGCTTTGTTAAAATAAGTGGGTTATTTTTTCAATTGCTTTGCATAGATCTGCTTTGGGTCACCCGGGCCATAGAAATCCTTAAGACTTGCCTGAAGCTCATAACCGTTACGTCTGTAAAAAGCTTCAGTTGGTGCATACAGTGGGCGGCCTGATGTTTCAATCCATAGGATTCTGCCGCCCTCTTTGACAACATTCTCTTCTACTCTGCGCAGAAGTATTGATCCTAAATTCAGATTCCTTACTTTCTCGTTAACGGCAATCCAGTAAAGTTCCCATGAATGGACAGAAAAATCGTTTCTGCCATAATTTGCAAATGCTGTTATTCTTCCGTCTTCATCAGATACTTTAAGCCAATGATATCCGCTATTTTCAATTCCTTCTGAAATAGTGATATCAGCAATATCAAGGGCAGTTTTTATTTCAGATTCGTAAAAGAAACCTGTTGACCTGAGAATATCTTCTATATATTTCCTGTCATCCTGTGATATTCCTTCTGAGACAATCATATTTTCATTTGTTTAAATCAGCAATAATCTGTTTAAGAGCATCTGTAAAGGGTAATCCTGCAGCAATAATTGCAGCAACAACACCACCATCAGGCGACAGGCATGGATTTGCATTCACTTCAATTACGTATGGATTATCGTTCTTGTCTATCCGCATGTCGACACGTGCATAACCCTTTAACCTGAATTCATTCCAGCAATGCAGGGCAACCGATATTATCTTTTTCCTCAGCGCAGGTGCAAGATCATCACCTGGGAAATCCCTTATGGTATTTTCATATTCAAAGCTTCCCTTTTCCCATTTCGCCTTAAAATCAACAATACGGGGTTTATCTTCGCTGTAATTGTGGAATATAATCTCAGCAGGAGGCAATACCACAGGTCCTTTTTCACTGTATATCATACTTATATTAAATTCCCTACCTTCAATATATTCTTCAATCAGCCAGTGAGTATCATTTTTTTCTTTCAGACTGCTTTCCTTGTCTGGTTGATATGTGAAAACACTGTCTCCCGTGATACCCAGCGAACCATCTTCCCAAACCGGTTTCAGGATGTATTTTTTTCCGCGAATCAGTCTGTCATATTCTGATGGAGGATAACCTTGAGGATTATTAATGCCTGCTTTCTTCAGAGTTTGTTTGGTAAGTACCTTGCTTGTAGTAATAAACAGTGCCTCCAGAGGATTTCCGGAGTAAGGTATGGAATACATATTCAGCAATGCCGGAATAAAGTAACATAATTCACCCCTGTTGTTTATTGATTCCACCAGGTTAAAAACAAAATCCGGCTTATCGGAAGCCAGCATCTTCATCTCATTCATAAAATCGTTGGTAATGCCCATTCTCGATGTTTCAATATCAAGCAAATTGAGATTTTTCTGAATAAATTCAACCTGATCAAGTACATCCAGTTCATCAGCTGAAGCATTATCGCCCGGCTGATTAAATACTATGCAGCATCTTTTAGTGTTCATAATTCTAAATTATGTCTTTTCAATGCCGACTTCATTATCATTTCCATCAGTTCCTGGAAGTCTATACCGATCATGCCGCTAAGTATCGGCAGGTCGGAATGTACCGGATGTAAACCTGCCAGCGGATTTACTTCCATAAAGCAGATCTTACCATTTCTGTCGGCTTTTACATCAACACGTCCCGCATCCACAGCTCCGAGAGCTTTCCATACATTAAGTGCTACACTCTTGCATTCTTCACTAAATTCGTTAGCCATAGGTATATATTTGCAGAATTCTTTATAGTTTTCCTTATATTCAACTGAATAGGGATAGTTGTTCCTGCATTCGATCTCCATTCCGCCGATAGCAATAGCCTTATCACCGGTACCGATAATACCAACTGTAAATTCCCTGCCCGGAAGAAATTCCTCAACAATGGCAGGTTGATTATATCTTGTAATAATATATTCAGCCATTGTTATTAATTCGGCAGGTGATTTAATGAGGTTCCTTTCGGTTATTCCCTTGCCGGTTCCTTCTGAAACAGGTTTTATGAAAAGAGGATATTCAAGATTGCATCTGTCAATATCTTCCCTGGAAGATATAAGCATTCCCGGGCTAACGGGAACACCTGCTGCTGATACTATAAGACGTGTAAGGTATTTATTTAGTGATATTCCGAGTATTACTGGTCCGGAGAATACATAAGGTATCCTGTACTGGTCGAGTATGGCAGGTACTACAGATTCACGTCCGTCTCCATACAGTCCTTCTGCAATATTGAAAACAAGATCCCATTTTTCCCCTGCTGCCAGGGCTTCGATGAGCTGGAAACAATTCCCAATATGCTCTGTTTTACATCCCATATTAATAAGTGCCTTTTCAATGGCATCAATAGTATCCTGTTTGTCGAACTCAGCAGTATCCTCCATGGAATAACCGCGGTCAAGATACCATGACCGCAAGTCGTAAGTTAACCCTACTTTCATTTATAGCTTCATTTTTCAGGGTATTCGTATAAATGACCCTTATAGTTACTTAATACTATCTTATCGCTGTTATGTTCCACGACATAATTAGGCAGAAGGGGTATCTTACCGCCTCCGCCCGGAGCGTCAACAACAAAAGTTGGAATTGCGTAACCACTTGTAAATCCACGTAATCCTTTTATGATTTCAAGACCTTTTTTTACTGTTGTCCTGAAATGATAAGAACCTGGTATCAAGTCGCATTGATATAAATAATAGGGTCGTACTCTTATCTTAAGCAGTTTATGCATAAGATCCTTCATCACCTGGATGTTATCATTAATACCTTTTAGCAGAACTGTCTGGCTTCCGAGCGGAAATCCTGCATCAGCAAGTTTGTTGCATGCTAAAGCACATTCCCCGGTTATCTCTGCTGGATGAGAAAAATGGATGCTCAGATACAGCGGATGATATTTTCTCAGCATGCTGATAAGGTCATCTGTTATCCTTTGTGGCATTACAACTGGAATCCTGGTGCCTATCCGGATAATTTCAACATGCGAAATACTCCTTATATTCGATATTATGTATTCCAGAAGAGCATCACTCAATGTAAGCGGATCACCACCGCTGATAAGCACGTCGCGTATCTCTTTGTGCGACTTGATATAGCTGAAAGCTTCCTCATAATCCTGCTTCCCGAGTTTGTCGAGTTTGCCGACTGAATGTGACCTGGTGCAGTATCTGCAATAGCTTGAACATACCTGTGTGACGGTAAAAAGTATTCTGTCGGGGTATCTGTGTACTATTCCCTTTACAGGAGAAAAAGACTTCTCATGCAAAGGATCAGCCTTTTCATTAGTATGCTCTATAAGTTCTTCAACAACGGGAATAACATTGCGCCGCAGAGGATGTGAATATCCTGTATTATATATCAGTGACGCGAAATAGGGTGTTATCCTCATTGGAAGACGTCCTTTGAGATTTTTAATTGCCATAATCTCCTTTTCGGATAATCTCATGATCTTCTTTAGCTCGTCAATGCCTGTAAAAGCATTTCGCATCTGCCATTTCCAATCATTCCAGGACTCAATAGTTGTCAGGGGGAAGAAGCGGTGCATAAATTCCGCACTTCGGTTGCTAACTGACTGGTTTCGGGTTTCAATTTGCGAAAAAATCATGGTTTTCGCGCCAGGTTCTTCATCAGAAGAACAACCCACGAGGCGGCTCTCACAACGGAGTGCCGTAGCCTCAATATTGTTAGCTTTCATGGCTGGTGATGATAAAAATCATCGGTTCTTTTTTGAGATTGTAGAGTTTTTAATTAATACTATAATTTAAAAATTGTGCAAACATATGTATTATATAAATACATTATATCTCCATGGTGCCAAAATTTATAACATTGATTATATTTTTTTTGACAATGAATTTTTCCGGAAGATTTACTGCCCCTAAAATACAGTTTAATAGTACTCATATAACCAGGATCAAATAAGATCATCAATGTCTGTATCTTTCCGGTGCTTTTTTATTGTACCTCTCCTTTTTTTCTTTTCAAGACGTTTATTATCTGATGCTTTGGTGGGGTGTGTCGGTATACGTTCAGGTTTAATCGTAAGTGCATCTGAAACAAGAATATAAAACCGTTCTGTTACTTTTTTTTTGTTGAGATATTGGGTTCTTTCTGACTGAGATACTAAAACGAGCTCTCCTTCATTATTTATCCTGTTCTTTAAAGCTTTGATTACCTGTTGTTTTTCCTTTTCAGAAAAAAGTGTTGTCTGTTTTACATTAAACCTCAGTTCAACACTTGTATTTACCTTGTTTACATTCTGGCCTCCGGGACCGCTGCTTCTGGATGCTGAGAAAATAAATTCACTTTCCGGTATTCTTTCCTGTAAATCTTCAGGTTTCATCAATAAAAGTTTTATATAAAAAACAGGGCCACTCCCGCAACACTTACAACAGCACCGAATATCTCTGCTAAAGTTACTTTTTCTTTATACAATATAACAGCAGGGGCTATAATAAATATCGGGACCATTGCCATAAGGGTGGATGCTATCCCTGCCTGAGTGAATTTTACTGACACAAGTGAAAATGAGATCCCTAGAAATGGTCCGAAAAATGCGCCTATGGAAAGTGATTTCATGCCCTTACGGTCTTTCAGGGCATCCCATGTCCTTTTCCACCTTCCCATAAAAGTGACAAGCAAAGCAAATCCCGCGATTCCTGCTATAATTCTTATTTGAGTTGCGGCAAAAGGATCATAATCTTTAATTCCCTTCTTGCTGAGAACCAGTCCAAGGGCTTGTCCGACAACACCTCCCATGGCATACAAAATACCGAGAGGCGCAAGTTTGAGTGATAATCTTTCACCTTTGGCAGGCCGGCTGAATATAGCCATTGCAATACCTGAAAATGTAAGTGTCATACCCGCAAAGTGAATCAGTTCAAGATGTTCATCCATTATCAGCCATCCGAAAAAAGCCGTAATGGGAGGGACCAGAGTCATTATTAGCATGGCAAATCTGGATCCGATGATTGTATATGATTTAAAAAGAAACAGATCACCGAAAACAAGTCCTACTATACCTGACAGTATCAGCCACAGCCAGTTTTCGGCTCCTGCATCGAATGGCAAAATGATCCCCCTGTAGATAAGTGTAAATATGCTCAGGAAAGTAAATCCGATGATTAGTCGCAGAAGATTAACTGCAATAGATCCTAAACGTCTGCTTGCAGATTCGAAAGCAAGAGCAGTTATTGTCCAGAAAATGGCAGTAAGCAGAGCAGCAAACTCACCATAATGATCCCTGAAAAAATCCATCTCTATTCTGCATACTCAAATAAATACTCTCCCGATCCTGCAGTTATTGACGTATAACCGTTTTTACTGTCGACAGACAGGAATTTCCTGTTTTCTGTAACTACTGTTCCTTCTTCATATATTTTAGAGGGTGTATCCTCATCAAGCAGGATGTTTGCAGTTGTATTTACCGGTATGGTTACCTGAACAATTATTTTCCCGTTTTTCCTTTCCCATCCCGATGATACTGTTCCATAAGGACTATCAAATGATGCTTTGACGTAGTCAAGCTTATCTGTTATATGCGGCTGTATCAGCAGTTGTTTATATCCCGGTAATACGGCCTCAATGCCTGCTGCCACCCTGTACATCCAATCGCCTATTGCTCCGTATGCATAATGGTTGAACGAGTTCATCCCGGCATCCTGGAAAGTGCTGTCAGGCTTTTGCCCGTCCCAGCGCTCCCAGATTGTTGTAGCACCCATTTTTACAGGGTAGAGCCACGATGGATATGATTCCTGTAAAAGCAGATCATAAGCAACATCAGTATGACCTGTCTGAGATAGTACATGACAGAGAAAAGGTGTTCCCAGGAAACCTGTGGAAAGATGATTCCTGCGGCTTTTTATATCATCCACGAGGAATTGAGCTGCTTTCTCCCTGAGATCTTCCGGTAAAAGATCAAACATAAGTGCAAGTACATAAGATGTCTGGGAATTGGTACCTACTCGTCCTGCCGGTGTAACATATTCATGTATGAAAACAGATTTGATCTTATTGAAAAGCCCGGTATAATATTCTACATCATCTGTAATACCAAGCTCATTGGCAGTTTTTGCCATCAGAGAAGCCGAATAGGCATAGAAGGCTGTTGCAATGAAGTCATGGTCGGTATGACCGTCAGGTTCCGAATGATTGTTAACGGGAGGATGATAAAACAACCAGTCACCATACTTACTGCCTCCGTTCCAGATATAATCATCACCGGCTGTTTTCCTGATATATTCAACCCATGCCTTCATCGATTGATATTGTTCCTCAAGAAGTTTTCTGTCGCCATAAACAGTATACATTGTCCATGGAACTATAGTTGCAACATCTCCCCATCCGGCGGAAGGTTGGGCTGTTTTTGCATCTTGTCTGTTAAGCACATCAGGTATTACATCAGGTACCTCACCGCCAGCTTTCTGATCAAGAGAAAGATCTTTAAGCCATTTGGTAAAAAATGGTGCAACATTATAGTTAAAGGCAGCAGTACGACTGAATGCCTGTGCATCGCCTGTCCATCCAAGACGCTCATCACGCTGGGGACAATCGGTGGGCACATCAACAAAATTACCTTTCTGGCCCCATTTTATGTTATGCTGAAGCTGGTTCAGAAGAGTATTGGAACATTCAAAGGTTCCTGTAGGCTCCATATCAGAATGTACTACTATACCGGTGATGTTATCTTCAGTAAGAGTACCCGGGAAACCGTCAACTTCAATGTACCTGAAACCAAAAAACGTGAAGCGGGGCTCATAAGTCTCCTCACCGGTACCTGCAAGTGTATATGTAAATTGTGCCTTTGCCGATCTGAGGTTCTCAGTATAAAACTCACCATACTTATCGAGAACCTCTGCGTGACGTACTGTGACCACAGTACCTTTTGGTCCGGATACTTTCAGTCTTATCCAGCCTACCATGTTTTGGCCCATATCTGCAATCAGACTTCCTTTTGGTGTTGTGAAGATTTTAACAGGTTTGATCTCTTCGATCTTCCGTATAGGAACACTTACTGACGCAATAAGATTATTGGAGTACTTTCCTATCTTAACTTCCTCCCAATTTTCTTCATTATAAGCTGGTTGATCCCATCCGGTAAGCTTTTTTTGTGCATCATATATTTCACCATTGTAAATATCACTCATTCTTATTGCACCGTTATTATTACATTTCCACGAATCATCGGTAATTACAACATCTTCAGTACCGTCTGTATAGATTATTTTCAACTGCATCATGAGTCCGAGATGTTTTCCATATATAGCCCAGTTGCTGCCCCATCCGAGTGTTCCCCTGTACCATCCGTCACCAAGTACCGCCCCCACTGCATTTTCCCCTCTGGCAATCTGATCTGTAACATCATAAACCTGGTATTGAATTCTTTTACCGTAGGAAGTCCATCCCGGAGTAAGTACCTGATCACCAACCTTCTTGCCATTTAGGTGAAGTTCGTATAATCCGTGCGATGTTATATAAACAGTTGCTTTTGCCACCGGTTTTATGATGGAGAACTCTTTCCTGAAATGAGGGGAAGGTGCATAACGGTTGGTATCACCCTTCATCTCTATCCACATGGCTTTCCATTCGGAAGGTGAAAAAAGACCGTTTTCCCAATATGCTGTTTCGCTCCATTTTGAATTCCTCTTCTTATTATCCCATACCTTTACCTGCCAGTAATATCTTTCGCCTGATTTTAATGCAGGACCATCATACTCAATAAGAACCGATTCATCAGATTCTTTTTTCCCCGATTCCCAGATAATACTATTATCGGAGAATTTCTGATCACTTGCTACCCTTATAGAGTAAGCCGTTTGTACTATACCCGTTCCTGTACCTGTAATCTTCCATGAGAATCTGGGTTTCTCAATATCAATACCAATGGGATTACTCTTATACTCAACAGTAAGATCTTTTACTGAAATATTCTGTCCTGCCAGGGTTACTGAAAGAAAGAATAGCAGCATTATTAAGTTTATAGGTTTCATAGCTTAAAAATTTTGAAATAATAAAATTCAAGATTATTAAAAATGCCCGAATAAAAAAACATATACACCTGTAAATACTTCCATAAAGTTTATAAATTGCGGGACAAATAAAAAAAATGGATCCTATTGCAGGAATTTTATTGATTGCGGTTGGCAGTATCGGAGCTGCCAGCTTTTATGTTCCTTTCAAGAAGGTAAAGGAGTGGGCATGGGAATCGTACTGGCTGAGTCAGGGAGTTTTTGCATGGCTTATTATTCCATGGTTATTTGCCCTTATTTTTATTCCACGGGGAGAGCTTATACCAATTATTAATGAGTCACCGGTATCTGCAAAGCTTATGGCTGCATTTTTCGGTTTCCTCTGGGGCTTTGGCGGACTAACATTCGGACTAAGTCTGCGTTACCTTGGTGTCGCACTCGGACAGAGTGTGGCCCTTGGTCTTTGTGCAGCCTTTGGCACATTGATTCCTCCGATTGTCGCAGGACAGAATCTTTTTTCAACGACAGGTGGGATGCTTATGGTAGTTGGAGTTGCAATTACTGTGGCAGGGATTATCATCGTTGGCTATGCCGGCGCATTGAAAAGCCGGGAGATGTCGGAGGAAGATAAGAAAGCTGCTGTTAAGGAATTCGCACTTAAAAAAGGAATACTGATAGCAATCTTTGCAGGGATAATGAGTGCCTGTTTTAACTTCGGGTTCGAAGCAGGTAAACCGATTGAAGAAATCGCACTGGCACATGGGGCTAACCCCCTGTTCCAGAAAAATCCGACACTTATTTTTATCCTCCTTGGAGGATTCCTGACCAACCTGTTCTACTGTGGATTTTTAAATATCAGGAATAAATCATACAAGGATTATTATACAGTATCCGGAAGTATTCTTATTAATAATCTGTTCTTTACATTTTTGGCCGGACTGTTATGGTTTCTTCAGTTCC
>Ga0272442_10011727_pt1 | contig 10661 bp, 7 predicted proteins | sample SSMForm2O_FD_200262 | JGI IMG/M metagenome (GOLD analysis project Ga0272442, IMG submission 200262) | Marine sediment archaeal communities from Little Sippewissett salt marsh, Falmouth, MA, United States - SSM-Form-2O | ecosystem: Environmental > Aquatic > Marine > Wetlands > Sediment ... | reverse complement strand
AGGAAAAAGGAAAAAAAGAAAAAATAAAAAGAAAAAGAGAGGAAAAAACGGATAAGAAAATAACATTAAAAGAAAAAAAGGATTTGTGCCGGAGGACATTTGATTTTGCAGTAAGAGCGGTTCAATTCGCGCGGAAGATCAGATATTCCAGAGAAAATGATGTTTTGAAAACTCAGTTTATTAAATCGGCGACTTCAATCGGCGCGAATTATGAAGAAGCTCAAGGGGCATTCAGCAAAGATGATTTTAAATATAAAATCGGCATATGTTTCCGAGAGGCAAAAGAGTGCCATTATTGGCTGAGAATAATTAAGGCCACGGGTATCCTTGATTCCGTTGAATTAAAAGAATTAGCCCGAGAGGCGGACGAATTGACGAAAATTTTTGGCAGCATAATGAAAAAAATCCATTACCGCAAAGACCTTTAAAATGTTTTTTAATCATTTTTTATTTGTCTTTTCTTTTTCCTTTGCTTTTTCTCTTGCTTTTTCTTTTTTATTTTTCCTTTTTCTTTTTTCCTTTATCCTTTTTCCTTATTTTGGGGAGGTCCGCATTGCCGGCAGCGCGTAAAAGGTATTTAAAAGGTTTACTGAAAAAAGAAATTGAGCAGAAAGCGAAAGAGAACCGGAAATATTTCACCCGGGAGGAACTTCGTTCTTTCGGGCCCGATAGGCGGTTCAATACTTTAAATAGATATATGGTGGGTTTCAATAAAGCAGGCATTTTATATGGCGCGGGCAGGGGATGGTACTCGTTTGTCAAACAGCCGTTCAAACTGGATCGGCGGCCGGTTAAGAAAGTGATCGCAATGATTGCAAAAAAATACCCGTTGCTTTCTTTTACCGTCTGGTCTACGGAACAATTGAAGACATTCGCCCATCATATGCCGACGCGGTTTGTTACCTTTGTTTATGTGGATCGCGATGCCACGAGCGGTATTTATGACTTTTTAAGGGACACAGGATATGACACATGGTTAAACCCGCGCGGAAGCGAGGCGCGAAAATTCAACGTCGGTGATAAAACGGCGGTGATCCGTCCGGCCATTTCCCGCGAATGCTCAAACGGACATTTTGCGGAAATTGAGAAGATCCTGGTAGATCTTTTCGTGGAGGTAGCTGATTTGAATCTCATGGATGAGGGGGAATATTACCGCATATTGGATCATATCCTTGCGGCGGGGCGGATCAATATCAGCGCTTTGCTTAATTATGCCAGAAGGCGCAGATTGCGGCCTGAAAAGTTTGCCGAACGAATTAAATCAATTTGAGCCTCTTTTTTTCAAAAAGTGGCTGGAGTTGACTTGTCTTATGCTTGCGAATCAGTGCTTCACAAAAGAATGGATTGCCCGAAAAAGATCCGAACTGGGGCGCGTTGATCCTGCATTGCTGGAGAAGTCCATCCATGCGCTTGCCTTGCTGAGCGCTCTGGGCGAGTCTTCAATGTCTTTCGTCTTCAAAGGCGGGACCAGCATGATTTTACTTTTGAAGGAATTGGGCAGGTTGTCCATTGATGTCGATATTGTAACCTCAATGTCTCACGGTGAATATGAGTCCATTGTAGTGGATATCGGCCATAAATCGCCTTTTCTTGATTATGAAAGGGATGATCGCGGCCAGCGGGATCTGCCGCAGAGGTCGCATTTCAAATTTTATTATAACTCCGGGATCAGCAGGCGGCGCGATTATGTGCTGCTTGATGTTCTTAAAGAGAACCAACTTTACCCGAAGACAGAGCTCTATCCGGTTAAGGCGCCTTTTATTGAGATGGAGAAGGCCGTTAAGGTTCGTATGCCTGTTAGCGAGTGTTTGCTGGGGGACAAGCTAACGGCTTTTGCGCCCCGTACGATCGGGATTCATTACACCCGCGAATCCAGCATGCAGATCGTCAAGTAGCTTTTCGATGTGGGGGAGCTTTTCAATGCGGCTGGCGACATCGGCTTGATCCGTCGAAGTTATCAGGCGCTCGCGGAGGCACAGATTCGTTATCGCGGCGGTCGTTATACCCAGGAACAGGCCATTGAGGATGCCTGGCATACAGGTATCAAGGTATGCGGTCTTGGCTTGAGAGGCATTCCGCGGGATAGACCGGCCCAGATATTGACGGATGGAATCGGTAAAATTGCGAGCTATCTTGTGAATACGAGGTTTCGGCTTGAAGAGGCAAAGATAGCGGCTTCGCGTGTGGTCCTTTTGGCGGCTCTTTTGAAAAACCAATCGCAAGGGATTGCTCTAAAGAAATTTCGGTGGAATTCGAGCCGTATTCCTGAGTTATCTCCGCTTATGTTAAAACCGCCGCTTGAGAATCTCAATCGCATTAAGGCGCTTGTTCCGGAGGCTTTTTATAATCTTTATACTGCTCAAAATTTATTAAAATAATGATGGCATATGTGTCCAAATTGGAACGGCTATTTCGACGGTAAATCCGGATGGGACATGGAATGTGTCATGCCCGCGGAAGCGGGCATCCAGATGCCTATCCCGTCTATGGATTCCCGCTTGCGCGGGAATGACAATCCTTATTTGGACAGCAATGGATTTTTTTCTTTACCTATACCTTAACCTATACCTGACTTTTATGCCTTTACCTTTACCTCTACCTTTACCTGTGCCGTTTTTTAGAAAGGACCTTGCATGACAGCTCACCAGCCTATATCCCCTCACGGCGGGACGGGCCTCATCAACCGCCTGATCCCCGAGATCGAGCGCCGGCATTTCATCGAGCAGGCGCGGGAACATAAGGTGTATACGATCGCGGACGCGGATTTGTCTTCTTTTTACCGCATCGCCGACGGCGGGCTCTCGCCCTTGGAAGGGCCGATGACCGCGGCTGAATTCCACCAGGTTTTGGACGAAGAAGTCATCGAACGCAACGGCCGGAAATACGCCTGGACCATCCCGGTTATTTTTCCTATAACCAACGAAGAAAAAAGATCTTTCAAACCCGGCGAGACCGTAGCGGTCAAAGACGGGCACGGCCAGATCATCGGCGTGATTGACATCGCGGATATTTATCCGTTTGACAAAGCCAAATACAATCATGGTGTATACGGCACGGAACGCAAGGATCATCCGGGCCCCAGGATCGTGAATGATGATCCGCGCGCCTTCTTGATCGGCGGCAAGATCTGGGCGATCCGGCCGCAGAAGCGTCCGGAATACGGCCAATATATGCTTACGCCCGAAGAGACCCGGGCCCTGTTTCAGGAACGCGGCTGGCAGAGGATCGTGGCCTTTCAGACCCGCAATGCCCTGCACCGCGCGCATGAATATACCATGGTCTATGCTATGGAAACCCTCACCAAACAGGGTTTGCGCGCGGGCGTTATCCTGAATCCTTTGGTCGGCTCAACCAAAAAAGACGATGTGCCGGCCGAGGTGCGTATGCGTACTTATGAAGCCCTGATCGATCAGAAACTCATTGGACAAGGTGATAAAGATGAGGCCTTCTGGAAGAAACAAAAGTTTGACCTGACCGACAACCTGCAGCTGATCGGCCTGGATATCAAGATGTTCTATGCCGGGCCCAAGGAAGCGGTCATGCACGCGATCTACCGCCAGAACTACGGGTTCACGGATATTATCATCGGCCGGCGGCATGCGGATGCGCCGTTCGATGACGGCACCCAGGTCTGGGGCGATTTTGACGCCCAGGAGATCTTCAAGCGCCTGAAAGGCGAATTGCTGATTAAGCCTTTGAACGTCGGGTTTGCGGCGTATTTCGAAGAGCTGGGCAAGGTCGGCCTGATCGATGATTACAAGGATAAAAATTATCATATCGTCAAGATTGCGGGCAAGGACCTGCGCAATAAATTAAAGACCGGTGCGCCGATCGATGAGCGCATTATGCGCAAACCGGTCGCGGATATCCTGGAGGAATTTTATCAGGGGCAGCTGCCGGCCGAGGCCCAGCTGGTCAAGTCCCGCAATATCAAATGGCATGATACCAAGATCACCAAGAAAGACCGCGAGCAGGCCAATGGGCATAAAGGCGCGGTGTTGTGGATGACCGGCTTGCCCAGCTCGGGTAAATCCACGATCGCGGTCGAGTTGCAGTCGCTGTTGTTTCAGCGCGGGTGCCAGGTTTATGTGCTGGACGGCGATAATGTCCGCCACGGCTTAAACAAGAATCTCGGGTTTTCGCCCGAAGACCGGAACGAAAACATCCGCCGCATCGGAGAGGTAGCCAAGCTTTTTGCCGATGCCGGATTTTTGGTTATTACTTCATTTATATCGCCGTATCGCGCCGACCGGCAGGCTGCGCGGGAGCTTTTGCCGGCCGGGGATTTTCTGGAGGTATTCGTGAAAACCTCTCTGGCGGAATGCGAGAAACGCGACCCCAAGGGTTTATACCAGAAGGCGCGCACCGGTGAGATCAAACAGTTTACCGGCGTCTCGGCGCCGTACGAGGAACCCGAGGATCCCGAGATTATCATCCAGACAGAACGCGAAACTCCGCGTGAAAGCGCGGAATATGTTTTGGAGTATCTGGAAAAAGCGGGCTATGTGCCCAAAGGGCTGAAATTGTAATTGTCATCCCCGCGGAAGCGGGGGCGGGAATGACAAGAAGAGGGCATGACAAGATAACGATGTCATCCCCGCGAAACTTGTCCCCGTGAAAACGGGGAGCGGGGATCCAGTGGACGTCAGAAAGCACCAGGGATTCCCGCCTCCGCGGGAATGACAAGAGGCGGAATGACAAAACAGGAAGCACTGGGGATTCCCGCCGGAGTTTACCCCCGCGGAAGCGGAGGTGGGAATGACAGAAATGGTTGGCTGAAGGGTTGGTTGAAAGGTTGGCAGAAAGGTTGGCAGGAATAACAAAAGTACTCGGGAATAACAAAAACAGCATGGATGCATTGTTTTTCTTTACCTTAACCTTTACCTCTACCTTTACCTAATGTCTCTTGACGGATATCTGACAATCGGTGTTGTCGCTTTAATGACCGCCGGCCTGGCCTTTGAGGTCGCCGGCGCGGACGCGATTCTTTTCGCGGCCTTGGCGGTCCTGATGCTTTTCGGAATCATCACCCCGACTGAGGCGCTTTCGGGGTTCGCCAACAAGGGCATGATGACCGTGGCCGTGCTTTTTATTATCAGCCAGGCGGTTCAAAATACCGGCGCGTTGGACGGTTTAAGCCGGCGGTTCTTGACCATGAAAAAAGACGGCGGTGTATCGGCCATGATGCTGCGCATGATGGTTCCGGTCACGGCTGTCTCGGCCTTTTTAAATAACACGCCGATCGTACTGATGTTTGTTCCCATTATCAAAAACTGGGCTGAAAAATTAAACTTTTCAGCTTCGAAATTTCTTATCCCATTATCCTACGCGTCGATTTTCGGCGGAATCTGTACCCTCATCGGGACCTCAACCAACCTGGTCGTGCACGGGTTGATGCTGGATAACAAGATGACCGGGTTGTCGATGTTTGAGTTAACAAAAATCGGCCTGCCGTGTGCCGTGCTGGGCTGGTTTTACATGGCCTTTATCGGCAAGAGGGTATTGCCTGACCGCAAGGATATCATGGAGGTCATCAAAGAAAAGCCCAAGGAATATGTCACGACCCTGCGCGTGACCGAAGACTGCGACCTGGCAGGCAAGACTATCCAGGAGGCCGGATTGAGGAATTTGAAAGGCCTGTTTCTGGTCAGCATCGAGCGTGACGGCAAGTCCCTGGGCGCGGTTTCGCATGACGAGCAGATATTTGCCGGCGATCATTTGATATTCGCCGGCATCACATCCGCGATCGTTGATCTTTACAATATCCCCGGCCTGGTACCGGTCGAAGAGGACCTCGGCGGTGTCAAACGCCATCTGGTTGAGGCAGTGATCTCATCCAATGCCCCGGTCAGGGGAAAGACCGTTAAGGAATGCGGATTCCGCTCCGTTTATGGGGCCTCGATTATCGCGGTGCACCGTAACGGCGAGCGGGTGCTGGCGCGCATCGGCGACATTATCCTGCACCCCGGGGATACCTTATTGATGTTGACCGGTGCGGATTTCACCCGCGAGTGGCGCAATTCCGAAGATTTTTACCTGGTATCGGATATCAAGAAGGTCGAGACCAAGGCGTATCATAAATCCTGGCTGGCTTTGGGAATTGTGGCGTTGATGATACTGGTGGCCACTTTTGGCGACAATCTGCCCCGGCTGGCGGGGGAGCGGATTTCCATGCTGCATGCGGCCTTTGGCGCGGCATTATTATTGGTTTTAACCCGCTGTATCGGGGTCAACGATGCCCGGCGGTCCGTCCATTTGAACGTGCTGATCACGATTGCCTGCGCGTTCGGGATCAGCAAGGCCCTGCAGAACAGCGGGGCCGCGGCCGTGATTGCGGCGGGAGTCATTAATATGGTGAAATCATTGGGTCCGGTCGGCGTGCTGGGCGCGATTTATCTGATTACGACGATATTCACCGAGATCATTACCAATAATGCTGCGGCCGCGCTGGTGTTTCCGATTGCCTTGTCTGCTGCAAGCCAAATGGGCATAGATGCCAGGCCGTTTTTTATCGCTATCGCTATCGCCGCCTCGGCCAGTTTTGCGACCCCGATCGGCTACCAGACTAATTTGATCGTGCAGGGGCCGGGCGGGTATAAATTCAAGGATTATTTCAAGGTCGGCCTGCCGCTGAATATCCTGTTCTTCATCGCGGCCGTGCTGATCATCCCGGTTTTTTGGAGTTTTTAGAGAATGTCATCCCCGCGCAGGCGGGGATCCAGAAGATGTTGATGACACGAAGCACCGGGGATTCCCGCTGGAGTTTACCCCCGCGGAGGCGGGGGCGGGAATGACAAAAGAGGGAATGACATTAATATTTATTTCATTACAATAAGTTATCATATATGTTAAACTATTGCCATGAAAATAGATGATTTAATCAATTTGACCCAGGGCCTGCCGGTCATCGAAAGCGAGCTTTTATGCGCCGGAATGTCTGATCCCGGAGCGATCAAAGTCCAGCTGAGCCGCTGGGAGAAGGCCGGTAAAATTATCCAGCTCAAGCGCGGGGTTTATCTGCTGGCTGAGATTTACCGCAAGGCCGATCTATACGAACCCTATCTGGCCGGCATCCTCAAAAAACCGTCTTATATTAGCCTGGAAAAGGCGCTGGAATTTCACGGCCTGATCCCGGAATCGGCGTTCGTCTACACCTCGGTGACGACCAAGCGCCCGGGCCGTTACGAAACCCCGGCCGGCACGTTTGATTACCGCCATATCAAGAATACCTTTTTCTGGGGGTATGAATCGGTCACGCTGCGACGCCAGACCGCGTTTTTTGCCGCGCCCGAAAAGGCCCTGCTGGATTATTTTTATTTGAACCAACGCAAAATTTCGTCAGACTATCTCGAAGAAATGCGCCTGCAAAATGCCGATCGCATCGACTGCGACAAATTGATCCGTTTCGCGCAGAAATTCGACAGCCCCGGCATCCTGCGCGCGGCCCGGGTCGCGGTTCGATTTATCGAACGGGAAATGGCCCAAGAGAAATCATTATGAAAGACTATCTGCTTGAATTGACCGCCAAGCAAACCGGCCAGAACGCCAAGCGTAACACCCTGCGCGAATACCTGCAGGCCTATGCCTTGCGCGTCATGCATGATAACGGCGTGTTTCGCTCGACGGCTTTTCTGGGCGGCACGGCCCTGCGGTTTTTGCATAACCTGCCGCGGTATTCCGAGGATCTGGGTTTCTCGGTGAGCAAAGAAGGGGAGCGCGGTTATGAATTTGCCGGAATGATCGCCAAGGTCCAACGCGAATTCGAGCTGGCCGGGTACAATGTATCGGCGGCGGTTAAGGAAACCAAGACCGTGCAGTCCGCTTTCGTCAGGTTTGAAGGCCTGCTGGCGGAGGCCGGGATCGCACCCATGAAGTCACAGAAGTTTTCCATCAAAATCGAAATTGATACGAATCCCCCGCAGGGGGCCGGATTACAAACCGACATTGTGAACAAATATTTCCCGATCTCTTTTTTGGCGTATGACCTGCCGTCGCTTTTTGCCGGAAAAACGCACGCCTTGTTGAGCCGGAAATATACCAAAGGCCGGGATTTATTTGACCTGGGTTGGTACTTATCGCGCTGGAAAGATTTAGCGCCGAATATGAAGTTGTTGGCCAACGCGCTGAAGCAGACCGGCTGGGACAAACCGCTGCCTAAGGCCGAAAACTGGCGCAAGGTCTTAGCAAAGGTCGTGAGGCAGGCCGACTGGAATACGGTCCGGCAGGATGTGGAGAATTTTCTCGAGAACCCGAAGGACTTAGAGATTTTCACGCAGGAGAACGTCCTGCGGTTGCTGGAGCAATAAATGGAACAGCGCCCTTTGTCCTCCCCGCCCCCGCTCCCCGCCTTCGCGGGGACAAGTTTCGCGGGGGTAAACTCCAGCGGGGATCCAGTGGATGACACGAAGCACCGGGGATTCCCGCCTACGCGGGAATGACAAAAACAGCATGAGTTCAAAAGTATGAAGGCAATGAAAATCAAGGAATCCGAGAGAGTCGAACTAAAAAAGTCGACGGCCGAATTAAAACAGGCGATTGTTTCAATTGCTGCGATTCTGAATAAACATCGTGAGGGTAAAGTTTATTTTGGCATAAAGAACGACGGCACAGCGGTCGGTCAGGGCATCAATGACAAGACTATAAGGGACATTAGCCAAGCCATAAACGCGAATATTGAACCCAAGATTTATCCAAGAATTATTCCCCAAAAAATAAATGGTAAAAGTTGTATTGTTGTCCGCTTTGAAGGGTCAGAAGCGCTGTACTTTGCCTTTGGCAGGGCGTATATAAGAGTGGGTGACGAGAATAGACAGCTTTCGGCAAAGGAGCTTGAGAAGATATTTCTACGAAAAGATAAAGAGGGATCAAAATGGGAATCCCAGATCTCCGGCCGCAGCGTTAAAGATGTGAACATAAGAACAGTAAGAGAATTTGTCAAGAAAGCTAATGAAGTACGCAGACTTAACTACAAGTTTGATAATCCTACTAATGTTTTAAGTAAATTAGGCCTCTTGAGAGGGAAGAAGCTGTTACGGGCCGCGGAGGTCTTGTTTTGTGAAAGCAATACCCTTGAAATGCAGGCTGCCGTATTCGCGGGTAATGACAAAGTGACGTTTCTTGATATTCAGCAGTTTAAGGGCGATATATTCTTTTTGCTGGAAAAGGCAGAGGCTTACATCAAGGAGCATATGAATTGGCGGGTCGAGATAACTGGGTTAGAGAGGAAAGAGATCCCCGAGGTGCCGATTAGTGCTATAAGGGAAGCACTGGTAAATTCATTATGTCATAGAGATTATTCAGAGCCCAAATCAAACGAAATCGCCATTTTTAAGGATAGGATAGAGATATATAACCCCGGTCAGTTTCCGGAAGAATACACGCCGGCAGATTTCATTAAAGGAAAAGAGAGAAGTATCCTGAGGAATCCGCTTATCGCCGGTGTTCTTTATCTCAAAAGTGATATTGAAAAATGGGGATCAGGGCTGAAAAGAATTCATGATTCCTGCAAAGAAGCAAAGGTTGGTATCAAATTCAAAAGACTCAAAAGCGGTTTTTTAGTTGTTTTTCGCCGGAAAGAAACCGGGACTCAAGGGTTGGCTAAAGGGTTGGTCAAAGGGTTGGTAGAAGGGTTGGCAGAAGGGTTGGCAGAAGGGTTGGCAGAAAGTCAGCAGAAAATCCTTGAATTGATGAAACAAAACCCGCGTATTTCTAAGAGAGAACTTTCTTCGAAGATTGGGATAAGTACGACGGCTATCGATAAAAATATAATTATGTTGAAGAAAAAGAAGCTGATTCGCAGAAAAGGCCCTGCCAACGGCGGGCATTGGGAAATCACTCAACAAAGTTAAATTGAGGGAATGACAAAAACAGCATGAATTCATTAATTTTCTTTAACTTAACCTCAACCTTAACCTCAACCTGTCCTACGCAAACAGGAGATATCCTCTTATGAGCAAGTCGTCATCTAAGGCAAATACCCCGCGTATAGGCATGCTCGGCCTCGGCTATTGGGGCAAAAACATCATGCGCAATTTGTATGAAATGGGTGTCCTCCATACGGCCTGTGATGCTGATCCCGAAGTTATTAACGAAAGAAAAAAGGCTTTCCCCCAGGTGCGTTATGTTTCCGCATTCGATACGCTATTAAAAGATGCTCAGATTAAAGCGGTTGTCATTGCCACCCCGGCGGCAACGCATTATCAGCTTGCCACGCAGGCCCTCAAAGCCGGTAAAGATGTTTTTGTGGAAAAACCACTGGCCCTGACTGTCAAGGAAGGGCAGGAGCTTTTGCGTCTGGCTGAGAAAAAGAAAAAGATACTCATGGTCGGTCACATACTGCATTATCACCCAGCGGTCATTAAGCTGAAAGAAATGATTGCCTCCGGCGACCTGGGCCAGATCCGGTATGTGTATTCCAACCGGCTGAATATCGGCAAGCTTAGGGCTGAAGAAAATATCCTTTGGAGTTTCGCGCCGCATGATATATCGGTTATCCTGTCCCTGCTGGTCGAAGAACCGGTCCGGGTCACGGCTTTTGGCGGCGATTACCTCAGCCGCGGCGTTGGGGATGTGACCTTGACCACGCTGGAATTTAAAAATAACGTCAAATCGCATATCTTTGTCAGCTGGCTGCATCCTTATAAGGAGCAAAAACTGATCGT
>Ga0272442_10011726_pt1 | contig 10661 bp, 6 predicted proteins | sample SSMForm2O_FD_200262 | JGI IMG/M metagenome (GOLD analysis project Ga0272442, IMG submission 200262) | Marine sediment archaeal communities from Little Sippewissett salt marsh, Falmouth, MA, United States - SSM-Form-2O | ecosystem: Environmental > Aquatic > Marine > Wetlands > Sediment ... | reverse complement strand
GAGGTCTGGGGAGGGCTGCTCGGCCTGGCCGCCGGGCTGATGCTGGGGGCCTTCTGCAAGGGCCTGATGTGATTGGGGGGCCGCATGCCGGACGATCAAGAGAAGAACGATGCCGGGCAGGAGTCGTCCAGCAACAACAACAAGGGTGAACCCGTGCCGAACGTCCCGTCGCGCGAAGAGGCCGAGGCGCGCCAGGAGGGTAAGTGGAACGCGTTCTGCAAGGTGGCGAAGGTAGTAGGGCTATCGACCATCTCGCTGGGTGTGTACCTCATCTTTCGCAAGAAGCTGTAGGGCAACCATCGCCTTCTCATAGCGACACGTGCGACCGCGACAAACCCGACCTCCGAGCGAGCGCGCGAACTCGCCGACGTCGACGTCCGTCGCGGCGGACATGCCCGTGCCGGCCCGCGGGATGCAGTACCACTGCCGACCATGTCCGTGCGGCTGCACCTCGCGCCACGAACACGCCGGAGGCCACCTGGCTTCCGTTCATGTTGTACTCGGGCGCCGAGGACGGAATGTTCCAGTGAAACGCTAGTTCGGTTCGACCTGCCCCGATCCGGCCTCAAGGCGGAGGAAATGGACGCGGCCGGAGCCCGCCCCCACGACAACAGTGCGACCGTCCCCCGAGACCGCACAGCTATAGACGATGGAGTCGCCCGTGAAAGCGGCAATACACTCTCCCGAGCGAAGATCCCAGAGCCTGGCCGTGAAATCAAGCGATCCGGAGACGGCGAATCTGCCGTCGGGACTCACCGCCAGCGACAGCACGGGCTGCGTGTGGCCGAAGAGCGCACGTATCTCACATCCGCTCGTGGGGTCCCACACCCTCAGCGTGGTGTCGTCGGACGCCGACACTGCAATGCTCCCGTCGTGAGAGAGGGCCACAGCCGAGACATTTCCCCAGTGCCCGGTCAGGACGTGCTGTTGCCGCTTCTGCAACACATCCCAGACCTCGACATCAGGCCCTGCACCGAAGACGGCGCGGGATCCGTCTGCGGAGACCGCAGCCGAGTTTATAGAGGGAGGTCCCTCCGGCGTCGCCTGGTCCCAGTCGTCGGCGTCCCAGCGATCGGGGTCTCCAAGCCGCTGGAGTTCCTCACCAGTCACCACGTCCCAGATCCTCAGGGTGCCATCGTTCGATCCGGAGATGACGCGAGCCGGGTCTGGCATGGCAGCGACCGTATTCGCCCAAGACGAATGGCTCGCCAGAGTCCGAAGCCGTTGGCCAGTTGCGAGGTCCCACACGATCGGGTCGCCAGACCAACCGGCGCTGGAAACGATGTGCTTCCCGTCGGACGAAACCGCCACCGCCTCGACACCCTCTCTGTGGCCTCTCAGGGTCCGTAGTTCGTCGCCATTGGCCAGGTCCCAGATCTTGAGTTTCCTATCCTCTGAGGCCGAGACTGCGAGCTTGCCGTCGGGAGTGGTGGCAACCGATCTGACCTCACCTTCATGTCCCATCAAGGTATGGAGCCGCTTGCCGCTTTGGATCTGCCAGACTCCCAGCGTACCATCCGCCGAGGCCGTTACCGCGTGGATGCCGTCCGGTGTCACTGCCACCGGCGCCACCGCCCCCGTGTGCCCCAACAGCTTGCGGACGGAGGCGCATGTTCTCAAGCTCCAGACTTCCACGCACCCATCCCAGGTCGTTAGAATCGCGTGCTCGCCGTCTGGCGTGGGGATCGCGGAAAGCAGACGGGAGCCTGGCCAGGAGAATTCCTTCACGACTTGGCCATCTGCCAACCGCCAGACGATAACCGTATCGTCGTCACCAGCCGACAGGACGTGCATACCATCCGGAGTCACAGCGGCCGTCCTGACTCTGTTGGTGTGTCCCGTGAAGGCATGGACCTCCTGAGAGCGCTCGATATTCCACACTGTGACAAGGTCGTCGCTCGCGGAAACGGCTAGCATCCCGTCTCGCGTTACCTCCACCCACCAGACGTCACCCAAGCGCGGAGACTCCTGTGGGGACGTCGCTACTTCCTCGGCATCCGGAACCGCGTTGTCGTGGTCGATGACTGCGCTCACCCCGCCGTGTGTTGGCTCCTCCGCTGCCTCCACTTCAGGTGGTTCCTTGGAGGGCCGCAGGTCGCGGACTATCAAGGCCCTGTCATCGGTCAACCATACTGCGCGTTTGCCATCGGGTGTCACGGCGAGGGTCTTCAGATCCGGTTGGGCTTGGCCTGCTGTGGAGGAGATGAGGCCGGTTGTGAGGTCACGCACGGACAGCTTCCAGTCGTCCGCTTCGGCGACGGCGTGCTGGCCATCGGGCAACAATCCCATGGAACCTAGCCAACGAACGGCAATATCAAGCGATGCTACCTCCTCGCCAGTTGCCACTTCCCAGCGTTTTGCTGGCCCTTCGAAGGCCACCGAGTGCGCGATCGACGCGTCCGGGAGCATTGAAACGGATAGGACAGGGGATGGATGGCTCGAAATGTGGTGCCACTCCTGTGACGCAGTCAGGTCCCACACCTTGACGGTACTATCGTCATACGCGGCCAAGGCGCGTGAACCGTCCGGCGCGATTGTCACTGCGTTTACGCTGAATCTCTGTCCCGGAAACGTGCGCACATTGCGGTGGCTATCCAAGTCCCATACCCTGAGATCGGAGTCATGGGAACCAGAGACTGCGTACCGGCCGTCTGGCGTGATCGCCACCGCACTGACGCAGTCGCGGTGCCCCGACAGGATCCCGAGTTCTCTTCCGGTTGCGAGGTCCCATATCCTGAGCGTGTTGTCCTTTGAACCTGACACGGCTTTTCGGCCATCCGGTGTCACCGCCACCGACCAGACCTCCATCGTGTGGCCTGCGAGTTCACGGACTTCGCCGTAGTCATGCAGGTACCACACCTTCAGCGTCTCGTCAGCCGATGCAGAGACAGCATGGGTCCCATCCGGGGTCACTGCGACCCCGTTGACCGTGTCGAAGTGCCCGGCCAGCGTCGCGAGTAGACGTCCGTCGGAGAGATCCCAGACCCGCACCGTCGTGTCGTAAGAGCCGGTCAGTGCCCGGCGCCCGTCTGGTGTAACGCATGCGCATCGCATGCCGGTCTCATGGCCGACCAATGTGAAGAGTATGCTTCCCGTCGCTAGATCCCATACTGCGGACGACCGTCCACCGACGGGGATGGCACGCGTCGCGTCAGGCGACAGCGCAACAGCCTGCTGCCGCGAGTCAAGGTTGATTGGTGCTTCCGCCTCCAATCCTTGATCCAGATCCCACTGCCTGAGTGTCTTGTCGAGCGAGACTGTTACGGCACGTTTCCCATTTGCCGAGACGGCAACGCCATTCACCTGCAAGGAGTGGCCTCGCAGGATCTGACGCAGTGGGCCTCCCGCTCTGACAAGAGTTGGCGAAACAGGTCTGAGCCAAGGGTGGCTCACCCGAGCGCCGAGTCCGTGTACGAAGTCTGTGGTCGCCGGGAAGGCGGCCGTATCAAGCCGCCCTATCAGCTGTGAGGCCAATTGCATGGGGTCATTGGCTATGGCGTGTGCAGCCAGTCGGATGGCATCAGCCATCAGCGTGAGGGTGTCGGCCATTTCGCCCAGCCGAGTGGAGCCCGGCCCGAGAGCGTTCTCATAGTCTTCAACGAGAGCATGTGGCCCTAGGCGCTCGTTCTTGCAGTAGAGATAGCCGAAGTCCATGAGGACCGCCCCTACGTCATCCCATCGTTCGGACGCGACCAGGTGCGTGACACCGTGGCGAAGGAGGTATCCCTTGATGGCAACGACGGCTTCGGCCGCCTCTGTGGCCAGATTACACAACGCCATCCGCGCCGTCGCCAGCGCCCCCTTGATCAACTCACTTCGCTCCATATGCTCCCGCAAAGAGTGGTGATAGAGCGCGTACCCCTGCTCCCCCTCCGGCGTCTCCGACGACCGCAGCATCGAGGCGATCGCCGCGAGTCCCTTCTCGACGAGGCCTGCCACCGCATCCTCTTCCGTCAGCAAGTTGCGCTCGCGGAGGACGTGCGTCAGCGCCCCGACGCTCAGCGCCTCGCGCGCCACGGCGATCGTCGCGGCAAGCGGCGTCAGGATCTGCTGGAGGCTCCCGACCGCGCAACGGCGCAGGAGTTCCTCGTGATATCGATCGAGCGATGGCGGGAGCCGTTCGCCCGCGTCGAGCGCGCGGTATCGCCCCGCGAGGACGTCGGCGACGACGTACTTCACGTACAGCGGCAGGCCGCCCGCGCATTCGGCGACGCGACTCACGAATGGATTCATCACGCGCCCCGCGCGCTCCGTATCATTCCTGATGAGCCGCTTGCGCATTGGGCCCATCTTTTCCAGCAACATGCGACGTATGTCGATCTCGTCCATCGGCGGCAGGCCGTCGGGGAACAGATGCGCCGCGCTCGCGAAGGCCTCGGGCAGGCCGCGCTCCGGGCGACCCGCGCAGAGCCAGGTGACGCCGTCGGGCCGGAGGCGCAGCGGTACGTCGCGCGCGAACGCCTCGTCGCGCTCGGCGAGCTCGTCCAAGCCATCGAGGATGAAAAGAACGCAACGGTCGCCGAGGTCGCCCAGCAACTCGTCGAGCTGGTCGATCGGCTTCTTCTGTTTGCGTTCGCGTGCTGCGTCGTCGTCTTCGTCAGGCACTACCCACGGCAGGAGGCGTTCGATCGCGAACGTCAGGAAGCTCGACCGCGCGCAGCGGTCGTCGCCCGCCTTGAAGCGGTACGGAAGAACGATCGTGTTCTCGGGCGGCTCGTCGAGGAACTCCGCCGCTATGCGCGCAATGATGTAGGACTTGCCGATGCCCGCCGGGCCCGTCATCCACAGGACGCCGTTGCGATTCTCGGTGAGTGCTCCGCGTATCTTCTGCAATTCGTCGGCGCGCCCCACGAGCCGGCCGGCATCCTTGCGGATGTCGCGCTCGAAGTCGCGCACGGAGAACGCCCTGACCTTCGCAGCTTCCTCGGCCTCGTCGAGACGCATGAGCTGCATGAACGCATCCGACGCCGCCTCGTCTCCCTCGCTCTGGCAGACCTCGTCGGACCCGAGAGGCGTGAACTGCAGCCGCACCTCGCCGCGCCGCACGTACATCTGCGGCACCACGTCGCGCGCGGGGGGCGCGTCGGGATCGAGGCTTCGCGGGAGGCCGTACGCGGCCAGCGGCCACAGGCGCAGGACGCTCGCGCCGCGCACGAGCACCATGGCGTCGCCGCGCGATAGCGCTGACTCGACATCACGCACGACGCGCTCATCCTCGGTCGTGCGAACGACGAACGCACACTCAGACAACCACGACACCGCGCGAGTCGCGGCCTCGAACCGCGGCGCCCAGATCTCGAGCAACCGCGCGCCGACCGCCCGCGTCACGCCGCCGCCGTGGGCCAGTTGATTACGCAGCGACGAGAACGACGTCTCCGGAGCGCGCGTCGCATCGGCGCCATCGAGCAGAGGCACGAGCACGCCGTTCACGAGCGGCGCGACCTCGGGCACCACCGTCTTCACGCCCGCGTATCCCCTGGCGACCGCAAGCGCCATGCCCTTCCATTTGCCGAGCGTCGGCTCTTCGATGCGTGGCCTCAGTTCCTTGAGGAGCGGCTTGGGCAGCTTCCCGTCCTTCTGCAGGTCCGCCAGGCCGATCGCCACGGTCAGGCGCAGCGTGAGCTCCACGACGTCGCAGGCGTGCCAGAGCTTCATGACGGGGTTCGCCTCGTCCGCATACTCGCGCAGCGGGACGGCGAGGACCGTCGGCAGCGACTCGATGTCGATGAATGCTGTCGGCGACGGGGAGTCGGTGGTCTCGCCTGGCTTCAGCTCTTCGATCGCGTTGAGGATCTTCTTGCGATCGCGGAACGCCTTGACGCCCAAGTCCTGCAAGTCCTTGTGGGTCATGTTGAGGAGGTCATCCTCGGTGACTTCGCTCTCCACGAACAGGTCCGCATACTGACCGAGGGCGAGATCCTCGAGCCACTTGGCGACGTCCATGTGCTACCTCCGCGTGTCGTGCGGGTATGGGGCCGGAGGAAGATACCGGCGAGGGACACGAGTGCAAGCGGTTGATGCTCGGATTCTGATCGAGTGACAGGGGACGTCGCGTCATCTGGATCACCTGTCGTGATCCTGCGATCCGCCCGCACACCACCTACAACTCGTCCGGAATCCCCGCGAGCTCAAGGGTCGGCTATCCGGAAAGGGCGCAGATGCTCCCGATGGATGGCGGCGACGTCCTCTCACTCGGTGAGACGTCCGAGCGGCTCGACGAGACGACCGGAAAGGCTTCTCTGCCATCTCGACATCAAGACCAGGCACGTCTACTTCGCCGCCGTGCACGGCGACAAGCTCCTGGTGAACTCATCGTCCGGCAACAGGATCGACAGCTTCGACCTCGCACCCGTGTTGCCGATGCCGGGCGCCTCCGCCCCGGCGAGCACGACGCCCCCGACGCCCGCCGAACAACACTGACATCACCGCGCTTCCAACGTGAACCCGACGCGCCGCGAGACGTTGCACCTGTGGCGGAGGATACCACCCAACGGAAGGCGACAGAGCGATGATCAGAACGAGAGACAACCACATCACCGACACCATGCTCGGCTGGGGCCACCTCGTGACGGGCGCGCTCGTCGCGCTGTACGCGTGGTCCAGCCCGATGGCGCGCTACTGCGCGTCGTTCGACGAACAGTTCGAGTACCCCGACGTCAGGCTGCTCTACCTCATCTTCCTCCTGGGCGTGCTCACCGCGTCGGTCTTCCTCGTCGTCCGCGCGTCGGACCTCATGCGCAGGAAGCTGGCCGCGCGCACCGTGGCGCTGTCGATCGGCCTGGTGAGCGCGGTGTTCATGCTGGGGTGGATGCCATTCTTCAGGGAAGCGGTCGTGGGCACACTCAAGCGGTTGCTGGCGAACATGACGTAGCATCCCGCGGTATCTGACACACGTATCTGACACACGTGGCTGGCACCGTTCGGCCGTGCGCATCTCACAACGTGCGCACGGTGCCAGGCACGGTGCCAGGCACGGTGCCAGGCACGGTGCCAGGCACGGTGCCTGGCACAGAAAAGGTGGGGCAGCGAGATGGCGGAATTGCCTCGACCCGCCCGGGGGCTATACTCCCAGCGGGAACAGAAGCCTGCCGCGCCGGTCGTGGGGAATGGGGGCACCATGCGCAAGGTAGCGTTGTGTGTGGCGTTGATGTCGGCGGCCGTCGGGTGTGCGACGTCGCTCGAGAGTTCGCTGCCCTACCAGCACACGGTCGAGCGGGTGCGACTGATGTGCAAGCGTCTCTCGGCCGAGGACCAGGAGGCGTATCGCGTCGCGGGCGTGCGCGAGACGCCGTTGTACCCGGGCACGCAGATGGCGTTCACGTTCACCGAGCCCGCCGCGGCCGATACCGAGACGCGCATCCACCTCGAGGAGCGCGGCGACACTACGACGGTAACGGTCAGCTGCGAGCGCGACGCGGGCACGAAGAACGCGCGCGACACGGCACGCGAAGGCATCTGGCGGCAGATCGTGGGCCACTACGTCACCAACGACCCGCCGGGCGGGCCGAGTCTCGTCGAGCTCATTACGAAACTGCGGAAGACGAAGCCGCGATAGACGCTGCCGACCGTGGAGTTCGCGGGACTCGCCGCGGCGGCAGGCCTCGCGGCGCTCCTGGGGCTGTGCGCGGTGATCGCCGCACGCAAGATCTGAGTCACGTTTCTTGATCCGGCAGTCTGTCCTCAGGGCCACGGCATGCCGTTCGTCGTTGCATGATCATGAACGGAGGCTCTGGAGGCATCGCCACGCGCCCGGGTGAGCATTCAGTCCGGCGGCGGCGGCGCGTCCGCGTGCGGGTCGTCGACCTTCGCCGGCGCCGCGGCGCGCCTGCGCTTCCTGCCGAATATCGCGGCGAGTATCACGCTCAGGAAATACAGCACGATCAGCACGCCGGCCATCATCGACTGCGTCAGCACGTCGGGCGGCGTGAGGACCGCGCCGAGTATGAACGCCACGGCGATCACGTAACGCGAGGCGCGCAACAGCCCCCGGGCCGTGACGAATCCGAACATGGCGAGCAGGAGGATGATCAGCGGCGTCTCGAAGGCGAAACCGAACGCCACGTGTATCATGAGGAAGAACCGCATGTACTCGTTGAGCTTCAGCTTGACCACCACGTCGATCTCGGGCGCAAAGGAGAGCAGGTACTCGAACCCGATCGGCAGGACCACCTGGAAGGCGAAGTACGCGCCCGTCGCGAAGAGGAACGGGCCCAGCAGCAGTATCGGCAGGATCGCGAACCTCTCCCGGCGGTAGAGGCCCGGCGCCACGAAACGCCAGAGCTCCCACAGGATGATGGGCGAGGCGAGCACGATGCCGGCCCACAGGCCGATGTAGAGCACCGAGGTGAACGCCTCCATCGGCCCGGTTATGATGAGCTCGACCTGGCGCTCCGGGGGAACCGCGACGTTGTACGCGTCGATCGGCAGCCGGAGGTACCGCGCGATCTCTTTCCAGTAGACCCACGACGCGGCCGTCGCGCCGAGGATGAAGAACAGGCACACGAAGATCCGCGCGCGCAGCTCGAGCAGATGGCCCATGAACGACTTGCGGACCTCGCCCGGGATCTCCTCTTCGTACTCGGTTTCGTAGTCGCTCTCGCCCACGTGGTCGCTCCGTAGCTGTCCGAGTCTACTTCCTGCGCACGGCCAGGTCATCCACCAACGCGTCATCCGCGGGCGCGACGGTGTAGCGCCGCTCGACGGGCGCCGGCAGCGCGCCATCGCCGCCGCAGAGCGTCGAGTCCGCGGCGCGCGCGAGTATCTCGACTTCCGCCTCGCGCCGGTGGCCGGAATACCGCGCCGTCAGCCGGCCGGCGATCTCGAGGTTGCGGTCCGTCGCCTCGCCGCGCAGCAGCGTCTCGGGGCTCGAGCCCGCGGCGGCGACGAGGATCCAGTCGCCCGGCCGCCGAAAGGTCACGATGCGCGCGTTCTCGCGCTCGTCCCGACCGACGATCGCACGCGCGCGCGCGCCGAGCCGGAAGTGGCGGCCATACTTCAGCAGGTGCGCGTCGTTGGGCGTGAGCCCCTCGTAGTTGAAGAGGTCCTCCAGCTTGTATGCGAACTGCGCGTCGGTCAGCAGGCACCCCCCCGCGGGCGTGTTGAACCCGCTCAGGCCCCATTTCGCCACGAGCTCGTTCTGCGTCGCGCGGCTGCGCCCGCGAATGCCGAGCAGCCTCTCGCGATCGACCCAGCCCTTCTGCTCGGGGATCGTCGGCTCGAGGTTCAATGCGGTCAGCGGTCGCAGCACGAGCCCTTGCAGCCCCGCCGCGCGCTCGACCCGGCCCATCGCCTCGCGGTGCTGGCTCATCGGGCGCTGGCCGAGCACCTCGCCGGTGACTACGTACGACGCGCCGAGCTCGTCGAGCATCGTCTTCGCGACCGACAGGTAGTGGGCGCGGCAGTCCATGCACGGGTTGAGGTGCTTGCCCCAGCCGAACCGCGGCTCGGGCACGAAACGCATCATGGCCGCCGACGCGTCGCGCACGGTCAGCGGGACGGAGAGCGCGTCCATCGTCCTGCGCGCCGCGCCGCCGCCCTTCTCCGACCGGCCCGGCGAGAAGACGCTGACGAACGTCAGCGCCTCGACCGCGACGCCCTGCTCTCGAAGAAGGCGCACGGCCAGCATGCTGTCCAGACCGCCGGAGACGAGGGCGAGCGCCGCCGGCTTGTTCTCACGAGGGGCAAAGCTGTCGGCGGGTGTCATCGAACGGGTCAGCCTTCGAATCCGGCGCGCGGTCGCGCGCGTCAATAGGCCTTCTGCCGCGACGCGCGGACGATGCGCTCGCCGCCCGCGCGCATGAGGTCGTCGGCGACCGTCTTCGCGAGCGCCTCCGGGTCGTCTGCGGGGCCCGACCCCTCGGCGCTCGCGACGGTGCCGTCGGGGCTGAAGGCCGACGCGCGTACCTCGATGGCGGCGCCCTCGCCCGAACGGGCGAGAACGCCGACCGGCGTGCCGCTGTTCCACCCGATCGCGGAGAGCAGCGCCCGCTCCACGTTCACGCACGCGAACGTGGCCTTGTGGTTGACGGTCTTCAGTGCCTTCGCCACGTTGACGTCGATCTCGCGCGCCACCAGGCCCAGCGCCCCCTGGCCCGCGCCCGGCAACATCTCGTCGACGGAGAGGATCTCGGCGGCGCGCGAGTCCTTGCGCATCCACTGCAGGTCGGACATGGCGAAGATGCCGGCCTGATCGTCGCCCGAGTCGATCGCCGCCATCACCTTCTCGGGCCGCAGCGACATGATGACGGGCTCGAGGTCGTCGCGGAGCGCCTTGACCTGGTGCGCGCGGCGCGGCCCGTCGACGACCACCTGCGTGTTCTCGGCCATGGCGCGCAGCGGCAGGCCGTCGGTGGTGACCGCCGCCTCGCGCACGTCGACCCGCTGCGTCGCGGCCGCGAGCAGCAACCCCTCGGGGAGCAGAATGGGGACGTCCTGCAGGCTCCCGATGTAGGCCTCGACCTCGATGTTCAGCAGCGCCACGTCCAGCGCCGAGGCGAACACGCCTTCGGCGTACGTGGCGGACTCGCTGGGCTCGATCCCGACGGCCGTCACGTTGTCGTCCTTGAGCAGCTTGCCCAACTGCGTCACCAGCGCCCGGGCCTGCGTCTCGCCCAGGTCCCCCGCCAGGAAGCCGATCCTCAGATCCATGCGTCGCGCCTTTC
>Ga0272442_10011725_pt1 | contig 10661 bp, 11 predicted proteins | sample SSMForm2O_FD_200262 | JGI IMG/M metagenome (GOLD analysis project Ga0272442, IMG submission 200262) | Marine sediment archaeal communities from Little Sippewissett salt marsh, Falmouth, MA, United States - SSM-Form-2O | ecosystem: Environmental > Aquatic > Marine > Wetlands > Sediment ... | reverse complement strand
CCCTGGGTGAGTACAATTTAGCTATCCAGGAATATTTAAAAGCGATCGAGCTTATGCCCAATTACACCTATCTCTATATCGCTGTTGGACGGATTTATCGGTTTTTGCAATTATATGAGCAGGCATTAGAAAATTTTGCTAAAGCTGCTAACTTAAATGCCCAATTGGGTATTAAAGATCCGATCCCCTATTTAGCCATTGCCAACACCTACGCCCAGGACGGTGAATTCTTTGCTGCTGCCCTCAACGTGAAGCAAGCGCTTGACTTTGACCCTTCCAATCCTGATGTTTATGGCCAATTGGGTGTGATCTACCATAAATCGCGCAATTATGAGGGGGCTATCCCGGCTTTTGAATGTGCTATCGAGGGGTGTGATGCAGAACAAAGCTGTGAAGTGCGAGAGTGTAATCCAGATGTAGATCCCATGGTATCTGTGGAGGGATTACCGCTTTCAGGCAGTACCGTTGTTACTTATTTCACATATGGTTCTGTGCTTTCAGGCTTACATCGCGAGGGTGATGATAAGTGTGAAAAGGCCATGTGGGTTTTTGAAGAATTACGTAGTCAATATGCAGATGAACCCACCGTAATGAGTATTGTTCGCTCTGGTGAAGAAATTTGTCTTTATGCAGAAGAACCAGGCGTGCAAGAGCCAACCAGCGCACCTTTGGAGACTCCCACACCTTCACCTTAACCCCCCAAAATTTTGTAGAAAATCTTATAAAACTTTTATAAGAATCATCGATAATTGCCTTGACGTGATTTTTGATAAAAGGTAAACTGTAGTTATTAGCACTCTCACATCAGGAGTGCTAATATGGTGAAATAATACCAATATAAACAACCACTATCTTAACGGAGGAACGAATGGCAATCTCAATTAAACCTTTGGGAAACCGACTAGTAGTCCAACCCATCGAGGAAGAAGAAATCACAGCTGGAGGTATTGTGCTTCCTGAAACGGCTAAGGAAAAACCCCAAAAGGGATCAGTCTTGGCAGTAGGTCCCGGTGAGCGCAATGACGAAGGCAAGCATATGGCACTTGAGGTCAAAGAAGGCGATGTTGTTCTTTTCGCAAAGTATTCTGGGACTGAAATCAAGTACGAAGGTAAAAAACTATTGATTATGCGTGAATCTGACATTCTCGCAAAGCTTAACGACTAACTAAATGGAATTAAAGGAGTATTCATAAAATGGCTAAACAACTCGTGTTTTCTGAAGAAGCTCGGCGTTACCTGAAAGCCGGCATTGATGTTGTTGTAAAATCAGTTGCGACAACCCTCGGCCCAAAAGGTCGAAATGTTGCCTTGGATCGAAAATTTGGATCACCTACCATCACCCATGATGGTGTGACCGTTGCAAAAGAAATTGAATTGGAGAACCCCTTTGAGAATATGGGCGCCCAACTCTTAAAAGAAGCTGCCACCAAGACCAATGATATTGCTGGTGATGGCACTACAACATCTACTGTATTGGCCCATGCGATTGTGACTGAAGGTCTTAAGAATCTGGCTGCAGGTGCAAACCCCATGTTACTAAAACGTGGTATTGAAGCAGCCTCCAAAGCTGTCGCAGATGCGATTGTTGAGCAAGCAATTGACATCACCACCAAGGAAGAAATTGCCAGTGTCGCCACAATTTCAGCCCAAGATCGTGAAATTGGTGAACTCATAGCCGAAGTAATGGACAAAGTTGGCAAAGACGGCGTTATTACTGTTGAAGAATCCCGCGGCTTGGAATTTGAACAAGAATACGTTGAAGGTATGCAATTTGACCGCGGATACATTTCTCCCTATTTCGTCACCGATGCAGAGAACATGCAAGCTGAGATCGAGGAACCCTATGTCCTCGTTTATGATAAGAAAATCTCAGTTGCTGCTGACATCGTTCCCTTATTGGAAAAATTAGTGCAGGTCGGAAAACGAGATTTGCTGCTTATCGCTGAGGATATCGACGGTGAAGCCCTCGCAACCCTCGTATTGAACAAATTGCGCGGCATGCTCAATGTTTTAGCTGTCAAAGCACCAGGATTTGGTGATCGCCGCAAGGCAATGTTGCAAGACATCGCCATCCTCACAGGTGCCAGCGTGATCTCTGAAGAAACTGGCCGTAAACTCGAAACAGTGACCATTGAAGATCTTGGTCAAGCTGAAAAGGTTGTCAGTACAAAAGACGACACAACTCTGGTTGGCGGTAAGGGTGATGCCAGTGCGATCAAGGGTCGAATTGAACAAATTCGGGCTGAAATCGACAACAGCACCAGTGATTATGACCGAGAGAAACTGCAAGAACGACTTGCCAAACTTTCCGGAGGTGTGGCTATTATTCGTGTTGGTGCAGCCACAGAGACAGAACTCAAAGAAAAGAAACACCGTGTTGAAGATGCCCTTTCAGCAACCCGTGCAGCGGTTGAAGAGGGTATTGTCCCCGGTGGCGGCGTTGCCTTGATCAATGCCATGAGTGCTTTAGAAGGTTTGAAGATGGAAAGTGTTGATGCGCAAATTGGCGTAAAAATTGTGCGCGATGCATTAGAAGTCCCCATGCGAAAAATTGCTGAGAACTCTGGAAAAGATGGTTCAGTTGTTGTTGAAAATGTACGACAGGCTCAGAAACGGGAAAGCAATAATCAGGTTGGTTATGATGTTCTCGCTGAGGAATATGTCGACATGGTCCATGGTGGTGTGATTGATCCCGCCAAGGTGACCCGTGGCGCTCTGGAAAATGCAGCCTCAATTGCTGCCATGATCCTGACGACAGAAGCCCTGATTACAGATATCCCTGAAGAAGAACCCCCAATGCCCCCTGGTGGCGGAATGGGTGGTATGGGCGGTATGGGCGGTTACTAAAACCCACTACACAACCAAATCAAAGGCTGTTCCATTGGGAGCAGCCTTTTTTTTTATGCTTTTTAAAGTATTTTCCAGACATAAAGAAAGACCAAAAAAATCAGTTGATTGCTACTTGATGACATCGCGGTTAACGACCTACAGATGAATGGGTGGATTTCGGAAACAAATGATCAGAAATCTCACACAAATTTAATAAGTCTCATGAATGGTTGAATTGGGTTGTCCGCGGGTATAATGGACCCTATGCAAAGGATAAGGAAGCCTCATTGGAAAATCAGTCTATGGGTATTATTGGTATTCGTTTTATTAGCCTGTGAGCCCGTGCCAACAACAATAAAGACTGAAACACAACCAACTATGACGCTATCTCCCTCATCCACACCAGAACCAGCCACACCAACTGCGGTCCCCGCTGCTTTTTTTGTAAACGGTGAGGGTGTTCCATTAGCCTGGTTTGAGAGTGAAGTCGCACGGTATCTCATTGCCCAGGAAAACTTAGGTGAAACTGTTGACGACCAGGCCATTGCTCGTGAGGTTGTTAGAAACGACATTATTGATCTGGTTTTATTAGCTCAAGGGGCTCGAGCTGGTGGATATTCGGTAAGCGATGAAGATGTGCAGGAAAGAATGGATGAGCTGGCCATGGACGTGGACTTACCAACCTGGATGACCCAATGGGGGTATACGGAAGAAGATTTATTTCAATCTCTTCGGTTACAGCTTCAAGCCGACCTTCAGAAAAAACAAATTATTGAAGGGATACCTGAGTCTGTTGAGCAAGTTGAGTTACAGCAAGTTTTTGCATTTACGGAAACTGGGGCTAGAAACGCCCTAGTCAGCTTGAATTCAGGCCGTGATTTTGATGAGGTGGCATTAACTTATGATCCGACCACAGGTGGCTATCTAGGTTGGGCACCAAGAGGTTATTTATTGATCCCAGCCCTTGAGGAAGTTGCATTTACTTTACCCGTTGGTGAGTTTTCAGAGGTGATCGAATCGGAAATTGGGTTTCATATACTGCTGGTTCTGGATCGCGCAGAACGACCGCTCACAAGTGATGCCAGGATGACCCTTCAACGATCTGCTCTACATGCCTGGTTGGATCAACAACGTGACCAAGCAACTATTGAGGGTATTGATAATTGATATGATAAAAGGATCACTGCCAAAAAAGCCCTCAACCCACAATCAATACTCCTCATCTAAAAATATCCCCAGTATGGCGAAGCCACGTAAACCGGAACCGCAAAATAGGGTTGGGCTATTAGGAGCAATTATCATGATTGGGGTTCTGGGTGGTCTGGTTTGGCTGGCGATGCTGGTCTTAGGTATTGGACCTTACTATGTGGAAGGGCCGACATTGACCCCATCCGCTACTGTAACCCGAACTATGAGACCGGCAACATCGACGTCATCGGGGCCAACAATTACACTGACGCCCACGCTGACAATGACACCAACCAAAACAGCAACTGCAACGCCAACAGCAACCCCAGAGCTGCGCCCCTTTATTTTGGGGGGAGAACCCGAGACTATGAGCAGCGAGATGATCCCACAACAACCGCTTGACTGTGACTGGTTGGTCATTGCGGGCCAGGTTTTGGATTTGGGTGATGCCCCTGTGACGGGGTTAACCCTGCATTTATACGGAGAGCTTGGTGGTTTTACAATTGACCGCTTTGTGTTGAGCGGGACTGCTTTGGCCTATGGGGAGTCGGGTTACCAGTTTGCTCTGGAAAATTTGGTGGTGGATAGCCGGGACTCCTTGTTCATTCAATTGGTTGACACCTATGGGCTACCGCTTTCACACGCCTATGCTGTGCAAACCTATGAGGATTGCAATAAGAACTTAATATTGATCAATTTCAAGCAAGTCCGCTAATTATTGGGTTAAAATTTGTCCTTAATTTACTCAAAGGGTTGGAAAAAAGCGAGCTAATTAGCCATGTTTAAGATGCAATTGAAACTTTGTAATCTTTAATTTTGAACAACCCATTGGAGTGATGCATTTATATGGGTGGTGGGTTTGGGGGCGATGCCTGTCTTTGTCTCTCGACACAAGGTGCATCGCCTCTACTTCTGACAATTGATTGCGCCGGCCAAAATAATTGGGGAATGAATTGCTTCACTTGATTAGTGAATGCTCCTTGAGTTAGTTTGTTGACAATTTCCATGGATGCCCGTAAAATTATTTCGATAAACATAAAAATAAAATTATGGAGACAAATATGGAAGAGTCATTTGATACCTTATTGAATTTTTTTAAAGCCCTGGCAGATGCCAATCGGCTTAAGTTGATTGGCCTGCTGGCTGCCAATGAATCCAGCGTGGAAGAACTTTCAGCGGTTCTGGATATCAGCCCCTCCACAGTCTCCCATCATCTATCAAAATTGTCTGAGATCGGCCTGGTTGCTGCTCGTGCAGATGGATATTACAATTATTACCATCTTGAAACGGCGGCCCTTGAAACCATGGCTAAACGCCTATTGGCGAAGGAAACCCTGCCAGAAGTTGCCCAAGACTTAGACAGAAGAGCCTATGATCGGAAAATTCTCAAGGATTATCTCAATGAAGATGGGTCTATATCACAATTGCCCAAAAATCTGCGCAAGCTTGAGGTTATCTTGCAGTATATCGCTGAACAATTTGAGTTTGGAAAGATTTATTCTGAGAAATCAATCAACCAGGTTATTGGTGCATTTAATGAGGACATCTCGGGGATAAGACGAGACCTGATTTCCTTTGGGTATTTAGATCGAAAAAGGGATGGATCCGCTTATTGGTTGGTAAAAGAGCATGCTAAACCGTGATACGCTTTTTTTGCTTTAGCGGCTTTCTAATCAGCTATCTGATTGTAAAGGGGTACGAGGTAATATTCGCAACTGCTCATCGCTGGACAAAAGGTGTCGAAGCGGCTGAGCCTCCAGCGATATGACTTTGCTGTTGGCAAAGTATTCGAAATTAAACCGAATTGCGTCACCGGATTTTTTACCTGGTATTGGCATAAGGCGAGCTGTGAGGGGTTTATCTAATCGTAAGGCTAGGGCTGCTACATCCATCAAAACAGCCTGAATTTGATCGGGAGATGCATCTCCAGGTATGGGGATGGTATCCAGACCGGTTCCACACACTGCAGAATAGAGTAAGAAATCAGTTAACCTCAAAGTTCCTTCTGCACCACGTTGGGCGAAGATCGCATCTTCCAGCATGGGGAACATCAACCCATTGAATCCTGTGCGTTTGAAGCGCGCCCTGTCCATGGCATCCATCAAAATTGTGGCTGTCGTTAAACTTCCAGCTAAACCGACAGCGGGTAAACCAAGTTGTTCCAGGGCGTTTCCAATTGAAATTGATGGCGAGGGGAAGGGAGCCGTTGAGAAATCCAAACCTTTGAACCTTACCTGGTATGTATTTTCAAGAACATCACACAATGCCTCAAGTTTATGCGCATGGCTTTCAATTGATTTGATGAGTAGATCCTGGGCATGTGTTAGAGACTCAGCTTTTGAAAATGCTGCTACCGCCAGATCAGCGGCTTCAATCGCCAAGGCAAAGGCAGGTGATTTCCCCTGATGGTAAGCTGCCGGGAAGAATGGTCCCCAGGGGGGAACGTTCGCCAGAGCGGCAAAACGCAAGTTGGCAAATCCATTCGTCTCAAGAGGGGCAGCTTGATGGATGACCTGTGCGCAAGCTTTAATGGCAGCAAGGCTGATTTCTTTTCCTCCTGTGGTGAGAAAACCACTGAAAAATAAAATACCGGAATTGGCTAATAATTGAGGGATGGCTTGATAAGCGACTAATTTGTCTGGGGTGGCAGGTCCCATTGAGACGTAGTCAAAACCCTCACCATGCGTAAGCACTTCGAATTGTATCGCTGCTCGTAAAAAATCATCCTCATGTAAATAGTCTGGAAAAGCGGGGGTCGCTAACCGGACTGTTTGCACCTCATAGCCTGCAGCTTCAAAATTTTGTTTGGCGTGTTGGGTGAAGATGCCCGCTTTACGCAGTAAAAGTTCACTGAATGGATAGCGGGGATGAAGAAAGTAAGTAATGGAACGAATTCGCATGATTATGCCTTTTTTTGAGTGGCGCGTTGACGTAAAACTTCTGCAATCACAATACCAGCAGCAATAGCAGCGTTCAAGGATTCTACCCGTCCATGCATGGGGATAGTGATGGTATTTTTAACCAGTTTTTTACCTGATTCAGTGGCACCAAATGCTTCACCCCCGATCAGTAAGGCACAATCTTGTTGGAAATTTGCTTCCCAAAGTGGGGTGCCCCCTTCAGCTTCTGTTAGGAAGATGGGGATTCCGGCAAGATAGGTTTCAATTTCTTCCCAGGATTGCGAATGAATTGGCAAATGGAAATGTGCCCCCATACCAGCGCGCACAACCTTTGGGGAAAAAGCATCGACAGTGCCAGGTGTGATTATAATCCCATCTGCGCCAGCAGCTTCAGATGTACGAAGAAGTGTACCCATATTCCCTGGATCACGAATCTGGTCCGCAATGATCATGAAGCTGGGTTTAGTAGCAAGGGAAAGAGATTGTAATTTGAATACCCCCAAAATTCCTTGAGGGGTTTCAGTATCGCTGATCTCTTGCATTAATTCGGGTGTAATTTGGCCGATTTCAGTCTGCGAACGCGACCGCAATCGAATTATCAGATCCTGACCACGATCGGAAAGTGTCTCGTCGTAGAGCAAAAAGTTCATTGGCCATTGAACGGATACCGCTTCCTCTACCAGTCGCACACCTTCTGCTACAAAGGCTTTTTCAACTTCCCGATTTCGCCGACGGGTTTGAAGAGAACGTACCAGTTTGATTTTGCTATTATTTTTGGAGGTAATTAATTCGCTCAAAAGAATCCTTCTTGAAAAAACACACTATCAGACCTAACAACAATTGTAACAAGGATTAAGAGTTTAATTTTTTGAAAGTTATGAAAAATGAAATTTTTTTGATGACTCACATACTCTCTTCAATTTTGAAAATCCATATGAGATATATATTAGTTGGGACAGGAAGGGTGACATGGATGATTGATAAAGAATGGGACAGTTCACTTAACAGACGAGATCCTATGCGATCTCCAAAGGCTAATAAACCTAACCTCACTATGATGCATTTGAGGGTACTTTTGGTAGACTGCAAAATTGAGTGCGAATATTTCCTTCAGGTGAGATACTGAGGATTCCAAAGCGCGGTTTGTAATGATTCCTTTTACAAGGATAAGCTGCACCAGGGTTGAATAGTAATTGTCCCTTTACCCATTTGGCAATTTGCCAATGGGTATGGCCAAATACGATCACATCTGAATTGGGATAATCTTTGAGCAGCCGTTGATAGTAATGTTCGAGATTATAGGACTTCCTAAGATGAAAGACCTTATCGAAAAAATAGAAAAAAAGAGAGTGATGCCCATGGGCAAGGGTTAGTCTTACCCCGTTTGCTGACATGGTAATTTCTCGGGGGGTGCGCATACCTAACAACCAATCACGATTTCCCTGAATAATGGTGACAGGTGCGACCCGCTCAAGGGTTCTAACTACTCTCCAATTGCAGGCATCGCCTGCGTGGAGGATGCGATCAACCTTGGCAGCTTGTAACCTGGGTATTAATTGAGCAGGCAGACTTTTTACCCGATCTGGAATATGGGTGTCGGCAATCACACCAAAAGTGAGTGTTTTAGATTCTGCTTCCATGCGGCAACTCTTTTTCACCCGGTCGGAAATAGACCCAGGTTAGTATGATGGCTAATGCATAAAGCAAACCAGTTGTGATAAACAAAGGGGAGAACCCAAATCGGGTTTGAACAATGCCGGAAGCAAACAAGCCAAAGGTTTGGCCAAGCTGCCAAGCGCTACCGCGTATACTGGCGATCAGCCCTTGCTCACCAGGGGGACTGATCAACATAGCATAATTTTCTAGCAATGGTGCTGACATTTGCATCAGGACTGTACGCATCAATAACCCGATGAATACAATCCATAAAGTGGGTGAAAACCCCAATAAAAACAAGAAAATCAGGCTGAAGCCCTGGGTGAAAACCGTTGGGATGATGCGACTTCGGGTCATTTTAACCAGCTTGGGAGAGAGCATTGTTCCAAGGAAAACAAAAAGCGAAGAGATGCTGAAAATCAAACCCAAAAGGTTATCATTAATGTTAAATCTCCCTTTCAGAAAAACGTTCAGGTAGGGAATCAACAACGCTGCACCAAAACCAGTAATTAAATTAATCAGAGTTAGATGGCGTGCAACCGGGATTTTGGCTAAATCCTGAAAAAAATCTTTGTTTAGCAAGGTTTTGCTTTGATTATTGTTAATGGGTTGATTTTCTGAAATCAAGAAAAGGGGAATAAGCCCAAGAGCAGCAAATCCGATGGCTGATGCAATGATCCAGCGATAGGAATTAGCAATTCCTGTTGGTATGCTGAGTACATTTTCAAACAGGGAGGGTAACTGGCCACCAACCAGGCTGCCAATTGTTGCTGCAAGAGTGATTAAACCAAAATTCAAGCTAAATATTAGAGCCTGGTCTTCCTCACGGCTGACCGCCATAATATAAGGGGGTTGTGAAACCTGGTAAAGCATCAAACCAGTGCCTTGAATGAGACCAAAGAGAAAAATTATGATAGGTTGTGTCAATTGAATCTGAAAAAACATTCCAAAAATACAACCACTCAACCCCAACAACATACTTTTACGTCTACCTATGCGGTCAGATAGGACACCTAACGGTAGTCCTAATATAAGGGCAGCTAGAGGTGGGGCAGACCTCACCAAGCCAAGGGTATCATTGCTGAAACTCAGGGAGAGAATATACAGGTTGAAAAATAATTCCCAAATACTAAATGCAAATCCATACAATAAAGTGGTTGTCAGAAAGCGTTTGATGTTTTTATTGAAGGATAAATGCATGGTTTGTCAATCAGATAAAAAAATAATCGGATTTGATTTTACCATGCCAATTCGAGGGTTGGTTTACCAAACAAAACACCGTAAGTAAAGCTGCTTACGGTGTTTTGGTATTTTGTATGGTTATTTGGAATTCTACATATAGGGTTTTCTCAAGACAATTGAGGTTTGTTCCTTTTTATAACCCAGGCTTTGATAAAGTTTTAAGGCCCCCGAAGGATTATTGGTGTCAACCCCCAAGCCGACTTCCGTCATCCCCCTGGCTTTATGCATATGCATACTGCGCACTATCAACGCTTTTGCAATGCCACGACGACGCCAATCCCTATGGGTTGTGATTTCCTCTGTCCATCCTCGCTTGCGTTTAAACTTCTGATTGTAATCCTCATCAATATAATTCAATACGCTCCCGACAATCTCGTCTTCGTGCCAGGCGACCTGCCAAAGGTCTGGTTGGAAGTATTTAGATCCCTTATAGGATATCCAGTCCTCCTCCTTGGGCATTGAAAAGCCCCAATGGTCTCGAAAAGCCTCAACGGATGCATCCCAAATTTTGCGTAGATCCTCTTTTTTTACAGGTCGAACCTCAATGGAAGCTGGTAGTTTTGCTTCTGGGATATTCTTCAAAGTCCGAGACATTTCAATAAAGTAACGCTCAGGCTTGTAGCCAAGTTTTTCAAGCAGGTTAGAAAATGCTTTATTCATGTCCACGTTTTCTGTTTGTAAAAATCGGCGGCTATCTTGAGGATGATTTTGACCAATTACGCGAAGGCGGTCCTCACACCATTTGATGATTACTTCCTCGATACCCTGATGGCGCCATTCTGGGATGATTTTAACAAAGTGAAAATATATGCGATCGTTGGGTTCTTCTTCTTGCCACCATGTGAC
>Ga0272442_10011724_pt1 | contig 10661 bp, 13 predicted proteins | sample SSMForm2O_FD_200262 | JGI IMG/M metagenome (GOLD analysis project Ga0272442, IMG submission 200262) | Marine sediment archaeal communities from Little Sippewissett salt marsh, Falmouth, MA, United States - SSM-Form-2O | ecosystem: Environmental > Aquatic > Marine > Wetlands > Sediment ... | reverse complement strand
CCTCGTTCGTCGCCGCCGTGGCGAAGGGCCAGGTGCGCCACTGTGTCACAGTCCCGGTGAACGGGCCGTAGGCCGATGCCGCGATTGCCACGCTGCCGGCGCTGCCCAGGCCGGCGTCTACGGCGGGGTTCTCGTGGACCGTCTGCTTGCCTTCCGCAAAGATCAGTGGGTTGCTGTTGGTCTCGACCTTGATGCAGGCGTAGACACCGTAGAGGTTCGTGGAGAAGGCCGTGGAGCCGAAGTCGAACGTGACGGTAGACCCGGAGACCGTCCCGGTGACGGAGTACATGAGCGACACGTCCTCGCGCTCATCCCACCCGACCTGCGTAGCCGCCCAATGGTAGGTGACGGTGTGCCCGGTGGCGTCCCAGGCGTTGTCGGCATCCTCGTAGAGCGTGAAGGCGTGCGAGCCGGTATCCCACATCCAGTCTTGCTGCTCCCACTGGGGCTTATCGGTGCCCCGGAGGTGGTAGTAGACGGTATCTGAGGTTTCGGGGAGTGCCAGCACAGACGCGGCGGCAAGCAGGGCGCTCGTGAAAATCAGGGCGATTGACTTCATGGGTGATCTCCTATCCGAGTAAGCCTGGTGATGTCCGTCGTTGTCCGCGTATGTTCTCCCCCTTTGCCTGCCCTATGGCGGCACGATAGCGATACCGGCGTCTCCGCGCCTCTGTCGGGTTTGTCCAGGGCTTCTTCGGCATGGCGAGAAGGTCTGCCAGCACGCCGTCGCAAATCTGCTCATGCCAGCGATCCAGCACCCAGTCCGGCAGTACGTCCGCGTGGGCGTGGGGCCGCAGCACCGCATTGACGAGGATGTAGCCGCCGAGCGTGACGCCTGTTCCGCCCGTCAGACCGTTCATGTAGTCGCTGCCGCTGATGTCGGTTCCCGCCGACCCCGCAGTGAGGTAGGAGACCGTCTGCTGTTCGGTGTAGACGTAGAAGCGGACGTTGATCTCGTCCCACCGGACGAAGCCGTAGGTCTCCTCGGTCTCGGTTCGCAGCCCGTTCTGGATGATCCGGGCAACGTCGTCCATCGTGGTTGCGCCCGAGAAGTCCAGGTCGGTGATGTCGTTGGCCGTGCCGGCTAGGGTGATGCCCACGCTGCCGTCCGTAACGCCAGCCCAGTCGGTTGCCGCTGTCTTGGAGCACGTCCCGCATGTCAGGAGCATGTTCTCAAGACCCCACGGGGTAGACACGTCGTAGAACCGAAGTACGTCTTCCTCGTAGAGTTCGTAGTCGTCCTGGTCGATCAGGGAGTTGTTGACCTTGACCCACCAGATGCGATGGGGGAAGGAACTGGTCGGAACGGAGAGGCGGTAGTCCTGCTGGTAGTCGTTGACGGCCAACGGCGGCAAATCCTCGCGCCAGGCGTTCGACTTCTGAGCGAAGTCACGTCCGACGCGCTTGAAAGCCTGGGCAACCAGCCTCTCATCGTATCCGGGAAGGTGAGGAAGCACCAATGGGTAGAGCGTCGAATACGCTGCGACTTGAGACATCCTTACCTCCCATGCTCGCGTCGGCTATGCGTTACGCATTCGCGTTCTGTAGGCGCTCGACCTCGCGCTGAGTAATCGCGTTGCCCTCTGCAAGCAGCTTGTCGAAATCTTCTCGTGTGGCCGGTCCCAGCACCCGGTATCCGTACCGGCGCACCGTGCCCGCCCGCTTCATGGGTTGATCCGGCTCATCGCTCGGCTCCCACTGCGGATGTGAAGCGTCGTCCGCGATCTGCAAAAACGTCTTGGGGCAGATGGTCTCACGACCACGCGGAAACCGGAGTTGCCGCCCGTTCTTGGACAGCGGGACGTAGGGAAGATCGTTGGGGTGCGACTTCTCGTAGAACTCGACCTTGAAAAACTCCTCTTTGTCCTCAGCCGCCGCCCGTTTCGCCTGTGCCTCGCGTGCCTCAACGGCTTCCCGCTCGCGCTGTTCCGCGATCCAGCGATGCTTCGCAATCGCCCAACCGCCTTTGTACTTGGTAACGCCCCAAACGTCCTCGTTCAGTTCGTTGTTCTTGAAGTGTGCTTGCGCCGCCTTCTCGCTGGTGAACGGATTGCCCGTTTTCGCCAGTATGATCGGTTCCTGTTGGCTCATGGCCTTTGACTCCTTTTCTGGTGTTTGGGTAAGCGCCTGGGCGGGGATTGGCCCCGCCCAGGCAGTATGTTCACTCCTGCGTCATCTCCTGCGTCTTCGCCTAGAAGTTGGCGTCGAACGTCCCGGCTTCGATCAGGCACTTCTGCGCCGACACGTTCACGTATGTCGTGTCGCTGATCTTGATGCCTTCGGGCATCTTCTGGCCTGCCGGGGTATTCACGAACCCATAGCGATAGCCGATGAAGCGGACCTTGCCGGACCCGACCGCATGGCTGATCGTCACATCATCCGTGGCGTCCCCATCGTTGGACAGGGCCGTGAGGGCAACGCGCTTCAGCAACCCGGACGACGTTTCGAGGATGTCGATGAATGACCCCTCATTCACGTAGGTCGAGTTGATCGGAGCATTGAAGTGCCCCGATGGCGTTCCCGCCGTGTCCAGCGTCCAGGTGTCCACCTCGTCGCCGCTTCCCTTGCCGGCCATGTTGCCGCGATACCCGTCAACCATGTTGGCGGGCATGACGTAGTTGGCACTCGCGGTGGCGATCAGATCCCCGCCGTAGTACGGCTCGATGCCGTTGCCGAACGTCAGCACGGTCAACCCGGTGTCATCGGCCCCGATGGTGGAGCGCAGAATGCCCTCCGCAGCCACGGTGTCGCGGATCATGTGGATGTTCCACTCCACTTCCTCCTGCGCGGCCTGGTCGATGTTCCGAATCTTCACCCAGTCCGGGCGGAAGCCCAGACCGATATACATGGCCGAAGTCCCGGCCCCGACGTACAGTCCTGCTACTTTCCTCATGGTCTTTCTCCTTCACTCTGGATTGAGTTACCTTCTCAACCCGGTTGTTCAGCCGGAGGGGAGTTACCTGCCCCCCTCCGGGGTGGATTTATTGACTCAGCTGGGCGACGCCGTGCAGTTCACTTCCAGACGCGCAACCCAGTCCTCGTTGAGGATGGCGGCAGCGTAGTAGGTCTTCCAACCCACGGTGCCCTTCTGCCCCAGCGGATCGCCGCCACGGGCCTTGTTCGGCTGAAGCACCTGAATGCCCACAGCCTTCCGTCCCTGGAGCCGCACAACGCCGTAGGCATCGCGGGCCACGCAGATGATCGGATACACGTCCGCCGATCCGCTGTCCGTCTTCGACCCGTTGGACAGGAACGTGGACTGGGTGGACGCCGTGGTGGCAGCCGCCAGCCAGGGCGTGAACATCCGCGTGCAGATGAACCGGAAGTCCTCAACGGCTCCGACTTCACCCGGCAGACGCTCGCCGGGGTTGCCGTACTCGACATACGACGTGAACCCGGTGATGTTGCGGATGTCCGCCTTCAGGTCCGTGTGGCACATGGCGAAGTACGAGGCTTCGACACCGCGAGTCGCCACGTTCGGGGTCGGGCTGACGATCCGGCTGATGGGCATTCCGTCATCGCGGTCAAACCCGCGAGCCACCAGGCGCAGATCGCTCCGGCTCACCGCCGCCGCCAACGCAACGCGGCTGGCCGCGCCGGAGGCGTAGTAGACGTTCGTGCCGGCCTTCAGCACGTCGATGGTCAGGGTCTCGACGGTCTGAGCCATCTGCTCGCCGCAGCGGTCGATGCACACGCCCAGGGCGTTGTCTTCGTGCAGGTCGTAGCACACGTCCGACAGTTCGCACACCGCACCATACTGCCGCAGAACGGCGGTATAATCGGTCTTGCGGAGCGGCTGGACGCTCGGGGGGACTCCCTCCGCCAGCGGGGCGGTGGAGACAGTGAAGGCGTGGTAACGCCGCCACTTGATGGTATTTCCGGCACGACGCTTCGCATCTTCCATCTGCGCGAAGCGCTGCGTCACCAGAAGCGGCTGGCCCACTTTCAGAAGGCGGGCAACGGCCTGGATGCCGACACGCGGCTCGATCTCACCGTAGGTGATTGTGTTCATTTTTGAACCTCCTTGTTCGTTGTGTCTCTTGTGTTCTGAGACCACCCGAACTCAGAGGTTCTTCGGTGAGTCGTCTACTTGTTCGTCGTTACAACCTCGCGATTACAAACATCATCTTGCAGCGGCGGCATTTGACCTCAATCGAGGTTCCCCGCCCCAACTCTCCAACGCAGAACGGCGTCTTGCATGACGGGCAGATTTCCTTCTTGCTCCGGTCCACCGGAATCAAGTCGTCCAACTGCTTGTCCTGCGATTCGGCCATTCTACACCTCGCTTGCGAGCCGCTTTGCTTCCTCCGCGAACATCTTGTCCGCCTCGTCTTCGTCAATCACGGCATCATCGCCGCCCCCGGCAGCAACGGATTGCTTGGATCGCAACGTCGTTTTCCCGGTTGCATCCTCGGCAGCCTTACGCGCCTTGGCCTTTTCGGCAGCAGCAGAGGATTTTGCGGCGGTCTTCTTGGCCTGTCCGGTATCAGCCTTGAACCAGTCAACCGCTTGGGCGACGGCTGCCGGGTCGGCCTGGTCGGCTACCGCCTGCTTCCACGGCGGTTGCTTCTCAAACCATGCGGTAAACTCCTTGCTGGCGTACACGTCACGCACGTCCTCGTGCGCCTTTTCCACCTCGGCAAATACCGACTCACGGAAGGCATCAACCTGCGCCTGTTCCTGTGCGGCGATTACCGGCTCGATCCCCTTGATCTGTGCGGCCACCGGGGCAACCATGTCCTGAATCATCATTGCCATCGACTGCACAATGCCGGGAAACTCCTCAGCAAACTGGCGGAATGTGGTCGTTGTCTCATTGCCTTCATCGTCCACGCCGGGGATTTCGGCATCGCCGTGCTTCTCCACGAACGAGGTCACGATGTCTGCCGGGGTCTGCTCCTTGGCGGCGGCTTCCTCAGCGGCTTTGCGGTCGGCTTCGGCCTTGGACTTAGCGTCGTTCGCGGCCTTCTCGGCCTGCTCGCGTTTCTCATCGTCGGCCTTCTCTGCCGCTTCCTTCGCCTCGGCATCGGCCTTGGCCTGCGCATCCGCTTCCGACTTCTGCTCGCCGGGCTCCGACGGCTTCGGGTCGTCGTCATCACCCGCATTGTCCGTGGGTTTCGGGTCGTCGTCGCCGGGTTTATCGGCTGGATTCGGATCATCTCCCGGTTTCGGGTCATCCTCGGCAGGCCCGGTCAACGCCGCGAATTCGGCATCAGCCTGCTCATCGGTCATCGCCTCGGCTTCCTGCGCCTCTATCTCTTGGTCGGGCTTCATGGAATCTCCTTGTTTTGTGCATTGAGCATCTGCCGGCGCATCCTACGCCACGCATTGCCAGATCGGATGTTATTCGCCATGTTGCTGAACCGCCCCGCCTGAGCGTAGTACCCTTCAGCCTGGTCATGCAGCCCCAACTCCTCACAACACACCGCAAGGTGGATAGTGGCGATCAGCCATATCCGATTGTCTGCCTTGTATCCGTTGAAGTGCGGGCAGTTCTCGTGAACATACAGTAGGCTTTTCAGCGCATCATCATACTTGCCATCACGCACGGCATAGAGCCCGTGGTTGACGTAGGCCCGGTAGGTCGGGGCCACATGGGGATCACGCGGCAGCGAAGACGGGTCTGGGGTCGCCCATACGGCAAACCCCACAACCCCTGCTACGGCAAGCGTCAGTATGATGTTGCGTCGGTTCAATACTGATTCCTTACTGCGTGGTCCAGCTTGAAACGGAGTTCTGCATCAGGCAGCGCCAGGTGTTGCTGTCGACGGCCTGCACCCATATGGCATCGCCCACGGCGTCCAGGACGCAACTGTCGTCGGATGCGCCGCCGTCGCCACACTCGTAAAGGTCGGTGCCGTCCGTGTTGATCGCGTGACTTGTGGTGACGCCCTCAACCGCGATACGGATGGTTTCACCGAGAACGGTGTTGGCATCCGGTAGCGTTACGGTAACGTCAAGGGTCGTTACGTCCAGCGCCCATGAACCGCCATCGGTCAAGGTCGTATCCGTGGTGATTGCAGCCGTGGTGTACCCCATCGAGAGGACTTCTTTTGCAGCCGTACTGCCACCAATGTCCTTCACAGTCATTGAGACCCCAGAATGTCCTACGCTTACCGCCGCCGATCCATCAGCGTCAAGCGCGTTGAGTTCGGCTGCGGTCGCAGTGACTTCCGTGCCGTCGATATTCAGCGGGCCATGCACGTCGAGTTCGCCTTGATCGGCCACAAGCACCTTGCCGGTGTGCTCAACGTCGCGGCTTTCCTTGGTCCATCCGGCCAGCACAGGGCTTACCAGGGCGGCAGTGACTGCCAGCGTAACGAAAAGGGTGATCTTGTTCTTCATTCTCGTGTCCTCCTTGCGGGGTTAGCGTTCCTTCTTCCGTTGCCGTTCGAGTTCCTTCTGCGCCTCCTGCATCAAGTCGATGATGAATGACAGCCCTTCTTCGCAAGCCCCCATCTTCCATCGAATATCCTGCCGCATGTCCGTTCCACCTATCTTCGGGCGCTTTCTGTATTCAATCCGGCGCTCTGCCTGTTCTTCCTCGATGATCCGTGCCAGCAATCCGCCCAAGTTCGTCTCCGGGGCCGCTGCCAGCGTTTCCATGTCATGTCGATCAAGCCTATAAGCACCGATGTTCATACACTGTACCGCCACACATACACCATCTTGTGCGTGGCGTCAAATCTGTCACCACCTACTGTACCGCGACATGAACCGTGACCGTCGCCGCACCGACTGCCGCCTCCGACACCGTGAGACGGTAGAAGCGTGCGATGGGCGGTGCGAACTGAATCACGTCCTTGCCGTCCGAGTTGGCTCCACTGTTCGTGGCAAACGATGATGCGAGATACCCCATTCGGCTCCCGGTGGACAGCATCGGGCGGTCGAAGTTCATGCCGTCCACGGATGCCTCAAGGGCAAGGTTGGTCAGCGTTCCGGGGCCAGAGACCTCAATCTGCGCGGCATACAGGCCCACGGGGCGGTGCGATTGCACATTGAACACGGTGGACGTTGCCGCGCTGTTGCTCGCCACGACGGACGATGTGAATGCCCGCCATACAAAGACCTCATCATCCCCAGCCCGCACCGACAGGCACGCAGCGAGGATAAAGATGGCCCACAACAGGGCGCGAACGATCAGGTGATCCAGTCTCAGTCTCATAGTCATTCCTCCATTTCCGGCTTGTCGGTGAGCATTTCACCAATCAAATCCACGTATGCCCCGCCGATCTTCTCGGGCAGACTGGCGAAGGAAACCTGGTGCAACTTCACCTCGACTGTCTGCTCAAGGTACTCGTCGATCTTCGCAGCCACGGCCTTCTGTGCCTCGATGGCGTCGGCGTGCTTATTGCGTAGAAATTCCAGCGTCCCCTCGAACTCGTCCTTACGGGCCGTGATAACGAAATCCCCGTCAGCATCCACAACGGGCTGCCCGTCGTCGTCGCGGTCAGCCCATTCCTCAGCGGCGTCAGTGCATTCCTGCATGAAAGCCGCATATTCCGGCAGGGAGTAGTGGAGCCGCTGAACCTCTGCCCCGGTCTCGTTCAGGAGCGCTCGGAGCCGGTTGGCGTTCTTCCCGCAGGCGTACTTGAACTTCAGCACGTCCTCGCGGTTGTCGGTCTCCCCCGGCGTGACCTTGCACGCCTGGTCGTAGGCTTCCTTGGTCTCGTACAGGTCTTTGCGTTTCAGTGTCAGCGTCTTCATGTCTCTCCTTGTGCGCTCTGTGGCGCGTCTCGTTGTATTACAAAACAGCGGCGGCGGAGCGTTCGACCTCGGCATCCGGGGGATGCTGCACGGCTTCGATCTCGGCCACGGTCTTTGCCCGCTCAATGGTCAATTTGTCGGCGGCATTGGCAATATTTGCTTGAATCTCGCCAATCTGCGCCATGACCTTTTGTGCTTCTGCCGCAATCCGCTCGGCGTCAGCCTGGTCTTTCGCGGCCTTGGCCTGCATCTGAAGCAACTGCACCTGTAGCGTGGCAAGTTCGAGTTGAGCCTGCATGGACTGCTGCTCTGCTTCGGCTTCGGCCTGCATTTCGGCGCTGGTCTTCCATATCTGGTCGGGTTCCATGTCCTGTGCCTTGGCGATCTCGCCCAGGAGATAGCGCAGTTTGGCCTGCTTCTTGATGTCGAGGTCAGACGAGATGAGGGAGAGGAAGTTCAGAAGGCGCTGTAGCCGGATGTAGCGGTTCTGGAACGAGTCGAATCCGTTGGGCCGGATTGAGAAGTCGCCCTTGCCGTCCACAACGTCAGGGTTTGCCATGTTGTAGGCATGGAACTTGTCCAGAAGCCGCCCGATCAGCCTATCCAGGCGCTTGATGACGTTGCCCATGTACTTGCCGGCCTTCTCAAGCCGTTGCTGCAACTCGAAGGCGGTCTGGGGGTTGGCGCTCTGGTGGCCCTGTTCCGCCCTCGGGACGTGGCTGGTCATGTCCGAGAATTCCAGGAACATGGTGATAAGGTTCTGAAGTGAGGCGGTTACGTCCGCAAACTGAGGCTGGAACATGCCCTTCCGGGCGTCTTCGTCAGGCCCCACCTCGCCGGTCAGAGTAAATACCCCCCCCTCAAACCAGTTGGTCTCGGGGTCTTCGTCGAACCATTCACGCTTGATGAACAGCATGAAGTTGGCGATCAGCTTGGCGTTGTCCTCGAAGGACCGGATTGCCCCGTTGAGAACCTTCTGGCAGGACTCCATGTTGTCCGCGATGCCCACGCCGTCCGGGCTGTCGTTGTTCGGCTCGAACTCCTCGCGTTCGTAGGGAGTCGGCCCCGGCTGTACCTTGAAGGCCACAATCTCGTCATTGGCAGTCTGGGCGAATATCTTGACCAGCTTGCCGGGGAGTTTCGGCTCGTCCGGGTCGGCGGGTTCCGGCGCGGTGTCGGCATTCCCATCCTTGTCGAGAGCGGCCAACTTCCGCTGGAATGCCCGAACCTTCTCGACGGGGGCCAGGCACCAAAACTCGGCAAAGTCAATGGTCTTGTTCCGGTTGGCAATGTCGCGCAGGCGGGGCGGCATATTGGTCGTGTTGTCGTACTCGGTGGTCGTCCCGGCGTTGGATGCGGCGCATTTCTCCAGGACTTTCTTGATGTTCGCGGGAATCTTCAGCGGCAACGTCACCATAAGTCGCAGATCGTACGGGCTGATTGCTCGCGCCCGGATCACATACGCGCCCTGGCGGATGTCCTGCTCCTCCATGTCCCGGTACATCTCCCAGGGGGTGACGTGCTCGAATGCCTTGGTGTCTTCGGCCTTTACCACTTGGTCAAACACCCCGCCGCCCACATCGACGTAGTGCTGCGTCTCGATGGTGTCTGAGTAGTCGTGCGTCCAGTATTCGCCGTAGGTAACGGCATCATCAAGGCACTTCATCAGTTGTTCGACGGCGTTGCAGTGGCGCAACTGGCGATGCAAGCGGGCCTCGCAGAACTCAATGGCGTCCTCGACCGTATCGGCCGCGCTCGGGTCTTGCTCGATGGCCTCGGTGGAACTGCCCTCGTCTTCCAGGGCACAGATGAACGGCACCCGGTTGTCCTTGAACACGGTGTCAGCGATGAGGGAGATGGCCGAGACACACTTCTGCTTGGTGATGTCGAAGAAGGTGTCGGACTGCCCCGGCTTGGTCTTTTCGGTGGTTTTCCACGTCCCTTTCGGGTCCAGCGAGGCGTCAGCGTATCGAGCGGCACGGTTTCGATTCCACTTCTGCTCGGTCTTCTGCCGGTTTTCCTTGGCTTCCTTCAGGCATGAATCGCGCAGCCAGGATGCCAAGCTGCTGTCTGGTACGGAGCCTCTTTCGCTCATATTGCTACCTCATGTGGCGTCCTGCACGTAGGGATTCCTCAATTTCAGATTCCACCCATACACCATGTGGGGGGTGCGCGTCAAATCTGTCACAACCGAAGGCGGATCACGCTACTATCCCGGTTGATCGTGTTAGTTGTGCCATCAATTCGTTCCCATGCGTTCAGTTGATTTCCTTTCGCCGCTCTCATCAGATTCTCTCCCACGCCAGTCGTTTCTCGACCGGCTTCCACGGTTTCTGCTCATAGGACGCCAGGGCGCACAGTAGGGCGTGCTTCTCCGGGCAGGGATGCTCAGGGTTGGCCTGTCCCGCCCGCAGCGCGTCTACCAGCACTGGCGGCATCGTCAGGCGTTCCTCGGCCATCGTCTGCCAGATGATGTGCTCCGCGCCGTCCTGATCCGACCACTTCGCCTCACGGAATCGCGGTTTCGGCTCGATCACCACGCATCGCTGCACGGCCTGCCGATAGCGGAGGTTCACCACCCCGGATTCGTGCCACCAGTAGTCTCGGGCCGCATAGTTCGTCCAGTTGGCGTTGAACCAGGCGGCAATCCCCTTGTGCTTCATCTCGCCGTCCGGGGTCAGCAGGTTGTCCACGGTGCGGAACTCGGTGAACTCGAACACCGTGAGGTGCTTGGAGCGGCAGTGCTGCCCCAGGAGCACGGCATATCCGCGCACGGTCATATCGGTGCCTGACTGGTGGGCGAACGGCCAGGCGATCCCGCCTCGCATGATATACCGGGCGCTTGGATTGGTGGGGAAATGCAGCCGGACACAGCGTTGTTCGGCGTCGTAGGTCGCTGATCTGGGGCGCTCGACTTTCACGATGCCTTTTCCTTCAGCCGTTCCATGATGTGA
>Ga0272442_10011723_pt1 | contig 10662 bp, 7 predicted proteins | sample SSMForm2O_FD_200262 | JGI IMG/M metagenome (GOLD analysis project Ga0272442, IMG submission 200262) | Marine sediment archaeal communities from Little Sippewissett salt marsh, Falmouth, MA, United States - SSM-Form-2O | ecosystem: Environmental > Aquatic > Marine > Wetlands > Sediment ... | reverse complement strand
AAACGTTTATGATCAAAGATAACCTGCGCCGGATCATGACAGAGACCCGTTCCCGTTCAGGGGCTGGTCTGTTGGGATTTTTGTTGACGTTATTGGCCTGTGTTTACCGCGTCGTCCTGAGGGGACACCGCCTGTGTTATGACCGGGGATGGTTCCCGCGGCATGACCTTCATCGCCCGGTCATCAGCGTTGGGAATATTACTGCCGGCGGTGTGGGCAAGACCCCTTTGGTCAAGACGCTTATTCGTCGTTTTATTAATCAGGGCCGGCAACCAGTCGTCTTAATACGCGGGTATCATGCTCGCCGTATGAATGGGAGCCTGCAAAGCGACGAAGTCCAGGAGTATCGCGAGCAGTTTCCCAATGTCGCTGTTCTAGCGGGCCGAGACCGCGTCAGGAATGCCCGGAGTTTCCTGCGTCAGCAGCGAGCTGATATTTTCCTACTCGATGACGGATTTCAGCACCGCTGTGTCAAACGCGATCTGGATCTCGTTATTTTGGATTCAACCAATCCTTTCGGAAATGGTGAAGTCTTGCCCCGCGGCGTCTTGCGGGAGCCGATCCAGGCGCTGCGCCGGGCCAACATGATCGTATTAACCAAGGTTGATTTAGGCCGCAATAATCTGGACGAGATTACTCGTATTTTAGGTCAACAGGGTGTCCGCTGTCCGGTTTGTCATGCCATTCATCAATGCCGTTCTTTTCGCGATTGGCGGACAAATTATGAGGTCGAACTGTCGAGCGTCAAGAATCAGGCCGTCGCTTTGGTGAGCGCAATCGGTGATCCGGCCAGTTTTGAGCGCATGGTTTGTGCCTTAGAGGTTCAATTAAAAGAGCATTTTGTTTTTCCAGACCACCATTGGTTTACCCGTAAGGATTGGGAAACCATCCTGGCCGATTGTCACCGTCAGCAGGTTGAGCTTTTGATCACAACCGGGAAAGACGCTATCCGCTTGAATTCTTTCAAAAGGGACATTCCCGAATCATTGCGGTTTTACATATTGCAAATCGAATTAACGATCACCTATGGACAAGAGGATTTCTATAAAAGAATCGATCGCGTATTACAGCGCTAGGCTTTTCGGCGCTTTCATCCGCATCCTACCGGTTGGCCTGGCTTTATGGATCGGCCGATGTCTAGGGAGACTGGCCTACATAATGGATGTGCGGCACCGAAGGATTGTCTATCTTAACCTTAAGATCGCATTCTCCGACAAAAAAACGCCGCGTGAGATCAAAACCATTACGCGCGAGGTTTTTCAGAACTACGGTCAGAATTTTATTGAACTGTTACGTCTGCCCGTTTTCAAGAAAGAAGAATTCAGCCGTTTCATTCAAATCGAAGGCCAGGACCATGTGCACACGGCCCTGCAACGCGGCAAGGGATTGATTCTGCTGGCTATGCATTTCGGCAGCTGGGAATTGGCCAATCTGGCGAGCACGATGATGGGCTATCCCTATAAGGTGATCGTGAAACCGCAAAAACGTTATTCCCGGCTCGATGAACTGCTCAATCAATACCGTGAATGCGGCGGAAGCGTTACTATTCAAAAAGGTATCGGGACACGGGATTTGATCCGCAGCCTGAATAATAATGAGATCGTGGCCATGGTTATGGATCAAGGCGGCAAGGACGGAATTCATGTTCCTTTTTTCGGCCGTACGGCCAGCATGTCGGCTGGCGCTGTCCGGCTGGCGGTCAAGATGGGCGTGCCGGTTTGTTTCGCAGTGATGATGCGCACGAAAGGTCCATGCCATCGGGTGATCATTCATCAACCGCTTGAGATTGAGCCTAGCGGAGATACGCAGGCCGATATCCAAAGCCAAATCGCCCGCTTGACGACCATGATGGAATCCTATATCCGTGAGCGACCGGCGGAATATATGTGGTTTTACAAGATCTGGAAGTATTCGACGGATACAGTTATTGCCGTCTTAGATGATGGGCGCACCGGCCATCTGCGCCAGTCCCAGGCTTTAGCTCGGTTGCTCAGCGAGCAGATTCAAGAACACGGCGTCCGGTCGCTTACCCGCATCTTTCCCATTCGTTTTCGGAATAAATTTTCGGCCGATTTGTTAGGATTGATTATTTTTGTGGGTCAAGGGGCTTGGTTGTGCGCCGGTAGGGTCGGCTTGTTAAAGTGGTTTTTGGATTCTTCTTCCTATCGTGACCTTTTGTCGGTCAAAGCGGATTACATTGTTTCGTGTGGTTCGCGCACGGCGGGGATCAACACCCTATTGGCTCACGATCAACAAGCCAAGAGCATTGTTATCTTGAAACCAGGATATCTGGGTTTTAACCGTTTTGATCTGGTGATCTTGCCCGAACACGATGGGGAGAAAAGTTATCGTGGCCTGACACCCGTGGGCCGGACACTGGGCGCCCTGAATCTGATTAGTGCCGAATATCTTGATCAGCAAAAGCAGGCCTTGCTGGCCCGTTTCTCCCATTTGAAAGAGCGCCAGCGATTAATGATCGGGATTTTGATCGGCGGTAATACCAAAGAATTCATCCTGAATGAGAGTAAAATGAAGATTGTTATCCACCAGGTGACGGAGGTGGCGAATGCCCTAGATGCCGATATCCTAGTGACGACTTCCCGCCGAACACCGCCGGAGATCGAGCATTTGTTGTATTACGAATGGCGCCGGCATCCGCGCTGTCCGTTACTCATCTTAGCTAACCGCGCTAACGCCGATGAAGCGGTTGGCGGAATTTTAGGACTGGCCCATATCGTACTTGTTTCCAGTGACAGTATATCCATGATCTCGGAAGCTGCTTCTTCGGGCAAGAAAACCGTGGTGTTCAAACCATTTGATCATTCTTCTGGCCGGCAAAGGCTCAAACACGACTATTTTATCGAAACCCTGAACCAAAAGGGATATGTCCTTTCCACGCAGATTGACAATTTAAAGAAATCCATCTATGACTTGGCAAAAAACAAAATCCAAACCCGCCGCTTAGATGATACGGAACGAATTCGTGATTTATTAAAACAGGTGGTATAAAGACCGACTCGATTTTCCGATGCGCATTTTACAGGTCCTTCCAGAGCTCAATGTGGGTGGGGTCGAAACCGGCACGATCGATTTTGCCCGCTACATGAAAGAGAAGGGTATTTATAATATCGTTGTTTCCCGCGGTGGCGCACTCGTGCCGCAACTCGAGGCGATGGGCGTTGGGCATTATTGTTTGCCCGTTCACAAGAAATCGCCGTTTAGTTTTTTTCGCTGTGTCCGTTCGTTGCGCGATATCATCGAACGCGAAAGGATCGATGTCGTGCATGCCCGTTCCCGTGTTCCAGCCTGGATTGCCTTCTTTGCCTGCCATAAAACCGCTGCGGCCTTCATCACGACCTGTCACGGCTATTATAGCCAGCATTTTTTTAGCCGCGTTATGGGCTGGCCCAAGAAAATCATTGTGCCCAGCGAAATCATCGGGCGGCATATGACGCATCATTTTCGTGTTCCGGCTGAAAACATCCGTTGTGTTCCCCGGGGTGTAGATCTTGAAAAATTCATCCACCAACGTCAGGAGATTCAGGGGCAGTCTCACTATACAATTGTCAATATCGGCCGTTTGACTCCCTTAAAAGGTCACATCTATTTTCTTAAGGCGATGGCCAAGGTGGTGCGCAATCTGCCCTATGTTCGGATTTGGATCATCGGCGAGGCCTCTCTCAAGCGCGAATCCTATCGACATGAATTGGAGATACTGGTAAAACAATTGGGCCTGTCTGATCATGTGACCTTCATGGGGCATCGGCAGGACGTCCCGCAGCTTTTATCCCAGGCAGATGTTTTGGTGCTGGCATCGATTAAGCCGGAATCATTCGGGCGGGTTATTATCGAGGCGCAGGCCGCTCGGGTTCCGGTCGTCAGTACGAATGTCGGAGGATTTTCCGAAGTCATTGATCATGAACAAACCGGATTGCTCGTTAACCCCCGCGATACCGATGATATGGCCCAGGCCGTTCTGCGGATCCTTAAGGAACGTAAGTTTGCCCGTGGATTAACGCAGAAGGCCCTGCAGAAACTGCAAACAGAGTTCACGGTTGAAAAAATGGCGCAAAAGACTTTGGGGGTGTACGACGAACTTTTAAAATCGCAACACATCTTGGTCATTAAGATTAGTTCGTTAGGCGATGTGATCCTTGTCGTTCCTTCTTTAAAGGCGCTTCGGGCCAAATTTCCCAAAGCCAGGATTGGTTGTTTGGTTGGCAAGGAATCCCGTAAGATTTTGCAGCGCTGTCCCTATATTAATGAGCTGATTGTAATCGATGTTCACGACAGAGAAAAAAGCTGGTGGCAATTATTGAAATTTTCGAAACGTTTGCGGTTCCGCCGTTTCGATAAGGTCATTGATTTCCAGAATAATGCCCGCAGCCATTGGCTGGCTTTCTTGAGTTTTCCGCGCGAGAGTTATGGATTCCGAAATCGCAAATGGGGTTTTTTGTTATCTCATCCGGTGCCTTGTCCACGGTCAGTTTACGCGCCAGTTGAACACCAGTTCTTGATCCTCGGCACGCTCGGCATCCCGTTTCGCAAGGATGTCGCACTTGAACTTTGGCCTTCGGCCAAAGATATGCAGAAAGCCCAAAGATTACTTGAATCAGAATGGGTCAGCGAACGGATGAAGATCGTTGGATTTCATCTGCGGGCGTCGGAAAGATGGGCCACCAAGAATTGGCCGTTGGATTACATGGCGCAGGTCTGCGATGATTTGGCCACGCGTAATATCCGGGTCGTTTTAACCGGTTCGGCGCGTGATAAGGAGCAGGCCAAACGTTTAACGGGCATGACCAAGACTCGGCCGATTGATTTGGTAGGACGAACGGATATCATGGATTTGGTCGCGGTTATCAAACGTTGTGATGTTTATGTGACCCCGGACTCAGCCCCGTTGCATATCGCGGCAGCCGTTAAGACACCGTTCATCGTCTTATTCGGACCAACTGCTTCCCAGCGCCATTTGCCACCGGCTGAGCGGTATCTTGTTTTTGAAAAACAATTGCCATGCGCACCTTGTTACCGTCCGCGCTGCCGTGTTTTAACCCATGCCTGCATGCAGGAAATCACACCGGAGGAAATCATTCGCGCGATTGAGCAATTATTGTGAGCCGCCCTATGAGAATTCTGATACTTACCACTCACCTGGATGCGGGAGGCATCACCAGTTATTTATATAATCTCCTGAAAGGCTTGCTCCAGCATGATCAGGATGTTTTTCTCGTATCGGCCGGTGGTAATCGTGCTCGGGATTTTGAACAGTTGGGAGTCCGTCTGATCACTTTTCCGATGCGGACGAAATGTGAATTTTCTTGGCGCCTTGCTGGCCCTTTATTCGTTCTGGCCCGTTTAAACAGAAAAGAGAGATTCGATGTGATCCATGCCCAAACCCGAGTGACTCAGGTCCTGGGCTCGATCCTCAGTCATATCTGCGGTTGCCCGTTGGTCACGACCTGCCACGGCTTTTTCCAGAGGCGTCTATCCCGGCGGTTATGGCCATGTTGGGGCACAGCGGTCATTGCGATCAGCCCCCAGGTTCGAAAACATCTTGAACGGGATTTTCATGTGGACCCGAATCGAATTCATGATGTGCGCAGCGGTATCGATACCTCGAATTACGTTCTCGCTTCCCCTGACGACAAAAAGGCCAAGCGAAAGGCGTACGGGATACCGGAGGGGGCGGTTATTGGTATTATTGCGCGGCTTTCGCCGGAAAAAGGACACCGGCTTTTGATTCAGGCCATGGCCCATGTTATCCGACATGTCCCGACGGCACGTTTGTTAATCATCGGCAAAGGGCGGATGGAAAAGGATTTGCAGGCCAAGGTCGAGAATCTGCATCTCGCTCGGAACGTTTTGTTTTTTGATGTTATCCATCAAACTCCGGAGTTCCTATCCCTTATGGATATTTTTATTTTACCGTCGTCGCAAGAGGGTTTGGGATTATCGGTCATGGAGGCCCAAGCCGCCGGACTTCCGGTGATTGCGACCCGAGTAGGCGGATTGCCGAATCTGATACACGATGGGGATAACGGCATACTGATCGATCTTGAGGATGAGCGAGGTCTGGCTGAGGCCATTGTGCATTTGTTAAATGAGCCCGATTTAGCGCGGGCCATGGGACAACGCGGCCGAACGTTTATCGAAAAGGAAGGTTCGTATCAAACAATGGCGCAACGAACCCTGCAGGTTTATGGTCGGCTGGCTAAATCAAACAGAGGCGCCTGAGGAACACGAGCGTATGGAGAAAGAACCATGCAATATCCTGGTCTTTAATGTCAATTGGATCGGGGACGTGATTTTTACGAGTCCCGTTTTTAAGGCGCTGCGCCAAACGTATCCCGATAGTTGGATCATTTGTTTGGCTGTGCCGCGCGTACGGGAGATTCTGGAATCTATGCCGGATATCGATGAAGTGATCGATTATGACGAACGCGGACGGCATCGCAGTCTTTGGGGTAAGATCCAACTCATCCATCACCTCAGAAGTAGAAAAATCGATCTGGCTTTTTTGCTCCATCGCTCCTGGACGCGGGCCTGCCTGGTCTTTCTGGCCGGGATTCCGGTTCGGGTCGGATACGGTACTAAACGGCGGGGTGCCTTGTTGACTCATTCGGTTCCGTCTCCAGGCATGGGCTTGCATCGTTCAGATTTTTATCTTGAGGTGATCCGGTCTTGGGGGGTGGCTATCAAAGACCGTTTATGTGGATTGCAAATCGATCAGGCCAGCCAGGATAATGTCCTCGCCCGCTTGCAGGTGATGGGCATTTCCGATAGCGACACGCTCGCCGTTTTGCATGTCGGCGGTAACTGGGAACTCAAACGTTGGCCGAATGAAAACTTTTCAGAGCTCATCCGGCGGCTGCATAAAGAAATGGGCATGCGTATCGTGATTCCGGGTTCGGCGCGCGACCATTTCCTGGCCCAGGGTGTAATCCCCCCAGAAGTGCCGGGTGTCTATCTCATGGCCGGACAAACCAATTTAAAACAATTGATCGCGCTGATGGCACGGGCCGATTTGGTGGTCTCTGCAGATTCCGGTCCGTTACATATCGCTAACTGCGTCGGGACAAAGGCTGTCGCTCTTTTTGGCCCGACCTCCCCTGAGATCACCGGACCACGCGGAAAGGGTGAAGTGGTTATTCTGCGCAAGGATTTGGCTTGTAACCGTCACCCCTGTTATAATCTTGATTGTCTGGACAATCAATGCATGCGTTCCATTACGGTTGATGACGTGATGCAAGCTGTCAGACGGATCATGCCCAAGGGAAAACATCCCGGGACAGAAGGATAAACTTATCATGCCGGATATGCCGATCGAATCAATCCTTGTTATTTCCCTGAGCAACATTGGCGACATTATTTTGACGTTTCCGGTCCTGGACAGCCTTTGGGCCATGTACCCCGATGCGGCTTTGGATGTCGTTGTCGGCCCTAAAGGGGAAGAATTATTGAAAGGGAATCCCCATATTAATGAGCTTTTTATTTTTCGTAAGCATCAAGGTTTTTGGGAGACCCTAAAATGGCTTAGGGGTTTGCGAAAACAGTATTATGATTTGATTATTGATTTGCGCAACACCGCCATTCCTTTTTTCCTGCGGGGTGGGCGGCGCACATCGCCTTTCTTGCCCCGGACATCGGCGCACATGTGGACTCAGCATATGAATCGTTTACGCAGTCTTTTACCGAATGCTCTGGCAGGGAAGGAGCGCCGCTGTGTGCATGTTTCCCCTCAAGATCGGCGTACGGTCGATGCCTATCTTATCTATTCACAGATTAACGAAAGACCTTTTATAGCTGTTGCTCCCTCCGCAGCTGATCAGGCCAAACGCTGGTTACCGCAGCGTTTTGCGCGGCTGTGCGATCAGATGAAAACCCGATATCCGTGTGAAGTGGTTTTGCTTGGCGACCGTGAAGATCGGGAAGTCGTTCGGCTCGTTCTGTCCGAGATGCGCGAAACCGCCGTGGATTTAAGTGGCCGTTTGACCTTGCCACAGTTAGGCTATTTGCTGCAGAAAAGTCGGTTATTGATTTGTAACGACACAGCACCGCAGCATTTAGCCAGTTACTTGGACACGCCGGTCATCGCACTTTTTGGACCGACCAATCCAGATAAATATGGGCCCTGGGGTAAGAACGGATACGCTGTTGTCAAACGTGACCGTTGCCCGGCCTGCCGGATAAACGATCCGACCGTACCGCATAGTTGTCTCGAAGCAATCGAGATCGATGATATTTTCAATGCCTTTACCTGGCAGCCGGATAAAATCATTCTTCACGCGACCCAAGCATACGGACGCTAATGCCATGCAGCATTACGGGAATATAGTTATCATACGCACTGACCGCATCGGTGACGTTATCCTGACCACTCCCGCGATCGGCGCTTTACGCCGGCATTGGCCGCGTTCCCGTCTGACGGTCCTGGTCAGTCCTTTGACCGCGGATTTGGTGAAAGGCAATCCAGATATTGATTTCGTCATGGTGGATGACCGTCGGGACCGTCATCATGGGATTCATGGCTTCTGGAAATTGGTTCATGAAATCCGCAAGCAACATTTCGATCTGGCCATTATCTACCATACCAAAAAAAGAACCAATGCCTTGGCTTTTTTAGCCGGTATTCCGGTCAGGATCGGATATCATAACAATAAATGGGGCTTTTTATTGACCCATAAGATTTGGGATGACCGACCCTTAGGGCTGAAACATGAAAGCGAGTATTGTTTGGAGGTTTTAAACGCCCTGGGCATTCATGCGGTAGCTGGTCCGATTTTTATTCCGCGTCAGCAGCAGGCCCAACTCTGGGTCGCGGAACTGTTGGATCAGCATAACTGGACGGATCGCAAGATTATTGCCGTTCATCCCGGTGCCAGTTGCCCGACCAAGATGTGGCCTACGATAAAATTTATCGAAGTCATGAAGGTTTTAAAACAAAAGTATGCCTGTTGTTTTGCTGTGATCGGCTCGACCGCGTCGGCTTATGCCGCCCAACCCATCATGGAGGCCATGGCTGCGGATGTTTTGGATTTGACCGGTAAAACAACAGTGGCTCAATGCGTGAGTCTTTTGGGATATTGCCGGTTGTTGATTTCGAATGATTCGGGCCCGGTTCATATGGCTGCGGCGGTCGGAACCCCGGTGGTTTCCATTTTTACCCGGAATCAACCTGGGATTAATCCGCGCCGATGGCGACCGTTGGGGCCGCAGACCCGATTTGTCGCGCCCCGGGAACAAATGGATATTTCTTTTGCTAAGGGTGAGGTGACTGACCCGAGATATCTCGAACTGATTCAGCCTCAGGATGTTTTAGAAGAAGTTGACGCTATTTTTAAACTATGTTAAAATCAATTTTCTTTCTTAAGGTACTTTTATGAAAAGGATTATCGATATAATTGGTTCGTTCGAGAATAAAAAGATTCTCGTGATCGGCGATATTATGCTGGATCGGCATATCGTCGGTTCCGTTTCCCGAATTTCGCCTGAGGCGCCGGTCCCGGTGGTTTTGGAGGAACAACGCTTCGAGACGCTCGGCGGCGCAGCCAATGTTGCCAATAACCTCAATTCGCTTGGGGCCCAGGTTTCCCAAGTCGGGATCGTTGGCGCTGACCCCGAGGGGCAAATTCTTAAAAAAAAGTTATTGAAGAGCGGAATTGATGTTTCCGGCGTTTTTACCGATAAACAATACCGTACTGTAACCAAGACGCGGGTTATGGCTAGGCATCAGCAGGTCGTCCGTATCGATCGGGAAAATCATATCGGTTCCACCCGCAAAGACGCGATTCAGCTTTTTGTGCGCGACAATTTAGAAAAAGTCGATGCGGTGATTATCTCGGATTACGGTAAAGGTTTGATTCACGCCGACTTAGTGCACGACGTTTGCCACCACGCCCGACGGATGGATAAAATCATTACCGTTGATCCCAAGGTCGAACATTTTAATTTTTACCGGCAGGTCACCTGCATCACTCCCAATCGACGTGAAACCGAGAACGCCATTCGCAATCTCAAGATCCGGCATAATGCCGGCAAAAAATTGAATATCAGCAATGATCACCTTGATTCGAATCAGGAAATCGATCGGGCTGGCCAGGAATTGGTCAAATACCTTCAATTGGAGTCTCTGCTCATCACGTTAGGTGAACACGGCATGCGGCTTTTTGTTCACGATCGGCCTCCGTGTTCGATCCCGACTCATGCCCAGGACGTTTATGATGTGACGGGCGCGGGTGATGCGGTTATTTCGGTTTTCACCTTGGCCCTGGTCGCGGGCGCTACCAAGAAACAGGCTGCCGAGTTGGCCAATCAGGCTGCCGGCATTGTGGTCGGCCGCCTCGGGGCGGTAGCGGTAAAGCGGGCTGAACTCCTGGCGGTTACGAAGAAATAAAATCACCATCATGAAAATAATCGGTGTTATTCCGGCTCGTTGGGGTTCAACTCGGTTCGAAGGCAAGGTCCTGGCCGATCTACTCGGCAAACCCGTGTTGCAGCATGTATGGGAGAGAGCCCAGCAGAGCTCGCTCCTTGAAGAGGTTTATATTGCCTGTGATGACGAGCGAATCTTTAGCGTCGCCCAAAAGTTCAAGGCCCGTGTGATTTTAACTTCCAGGAAATGTTTTTCCGGCACCGACCGCATCGCCGAGGCAGTTAAGG
>Ga0272442_10011722_pt1 | contig 10663 bp, 11 predicted proteins | sample SSMForm2O_FD_200262 | JGI IMG/M metagenome (GOLD analysis project Ga0272442, IMG submission 200262) | Marine sediment archaeal communities from Little Sippewissett salt marsh, Falmouth, MA, United States - SSM-Form-2O | ecosystem: Environmental > Aquatic > Marine > Wetlands > Sediment ... | reverse complement strand
TGGACCTTTTGCATTGCAAGGTGCAATAGCCGCTGATAAAGGAAAAGAGGAAATGGTTGTATTTGACGTTAGTATGAGAATACCAGGTAGCCCATTAACAAGATTTACACCTCACTCAGGATATCTATATGGAGATTCAATTAGCTATGGTGAAAGAATTGCAATGGAGATTAAAAAAGCAATTAAAAATGATAAATTAACAGATATTGTAACATAAAATAAAAAATTTTTACTCTTTTAAAATTTTTTAATTATTTTTTCAAACCACTAACCAAATATTTTAAAAAGAGTAGCAAAACAAAAATTGTAAAAGATGTTATTAAGATTTGACCAACAATATACAAAATAGCCATTGAAATATCAAATAAACGGATATAATTTGGTAAAAATAAAACATTAATTAAAACCGATAATATAACAGATATAAAAAATATCTTTCTACTTACTTTTACCTCTTTTTCTTCTGATTTATCAACAGATTTATTATCAACTTTATTTAAATTTTTAAATTTTTGATTAACGGTTTTAAAAAATTTATTATACTCAGATTCAGAATCAAAAAGAATAGGGGCACCTTGATAATTACAATTTCTACAAACCTCCTTCCAAGAATCAATCCCAAATAAAACACCATCACCAATACTACCCATAGAAATATTTCTACTACCACACCTTGGACAAGCCTTAATTTTCATAAAAACCCTCAATTAAACTTCAAAACATCATTCTCAGTTATAATATAATCTAACCTTTGATCAAATTCATCAACACAAATACTATCCACAACCTGAAACTGATAAGCCAAACCAATTGATATAATATCTTTAGCAGAACTTAAAAACCTATCATAATAACCTTTACCGTGACCAATACGATAACCTGATTTATCAAAAACAACGCCCGGAACAATAACAAGATCAATCAAAGAAATATCAATTTTATTTATGGACTTAGGCTCCAAAATATTATAAGCACCAAGCTCTAAATCATTCCAATCTTTCAGTCTAGACAAAATCAAGGTATTATCCAAAACATTTGACTTAGGAACAACAACAACCTTATCAAGCAACAAGCATTCCTTAATCATATCATGAGTAAAAACCTCATTACCATAAGAAACATAAAACAAAACCACCTTAGATTTACGAAACAAATCCATAATAAAAAGTAAATCTTTAATCTTAACACTTTTCAAAATAACATCATTTTTAGATAAACTATCTCTTTTTTCCTTAAATTTTCTCCTTAAATCATCTTTCATTACAAATTTGTAATAATCAATGTATATTTAGATTATTTTAAATAAATATTTAACTACAACTTTAGTATAACGATTCCAAAATAAACAAAATTTGAATAACATGATAAATAAAAAATATCTAGATGTAATCAAAAATTCAAATCAACCCATAGCATTTGTCCTAGGTAGCTATCTAACATCAGGTCTTGGAGTAGTAAGAAGTTTAGGTAGAGAAGGAATTAAAACAATAGTTGTAGCATCAGATAAAAATCAGATATCTTTTTTTTCAAAATATGCAAATGGAGTCCTATGTCCAAACCCAAAAGATAAAGAAGAAGAATACATCAATTTTTTAATAAATTTAGGAGAAAAATTAAAACATAAAGGAGTACTATTACCAATAAGTGACACAGAAGCAATTGCAATTTTAAAAAATCAAAAAAAACTAATAAATTATTATAATTTTACATCAGCTGGATATAAAATTGTCGACAAAATCATCAATAAAAATAAATTTTATAAAATACTTGATGATAAAAAAATACCTCATCCAAGGACGTATTTTCCAAATAAAAACACTGATATAGAAGATATTAGTGAAAAAATTGTTTATCCATGTATCTTAAAACCTGTTTATTCTAGTTATTTTATGTCAGATTTTAAAACAAAGTTATTCAAAGCTGAGAATAAAAATGAACTTATCAATTGTTATAAAATTGTACAAGATAAAAACCATGAAGTTAATATACAGGAGATAATACCAGGGGAAGCAAATAAACAGTATGGATTAAATGCCTTCTATAATCATAACTTTAATCCTGCGGGTGTTTTCATGTATAGAAGAATACGTGGATGGCCAATTGGTTTTGGTAATGGATGTTATATAGAATCGGTTTGGCAGGAAGAACTTGAAAAAATAATTACTCCTTTAATTAAGAATTTAAAATATTTTGGTATTGTTGATGTAGAGTTTAAAAAAGATATACGTGATGATTTGTTTAAAATAATTGAAATAAATCCACGAATATGGATGCAAAATAGTCTACCAACAAGATGTGGGTTAAATATTCCATTACTCGCTTATTATGAAGCAATTGGAAAGCCAATTAAGGATATGATTTTAAAAAAAGATAAAATAAAATGGTTATATATGACTGATGATTTCAAATCATCTGTATATAATATAAGAGAAGGAAGATTAACTATTGCAGATTGGATAAAATCTTATTCTGGTAAAAAAGAATTAGCAGTGTTTGATTTAAAAGATATGTTCCCATTTATAGTATTATTTGCCAGAACATCGTTAATGCCTTTTACAAATTTAATAAAAAAATAATTCAATTAATATAGATATACAAAATAATCTAAGATTATGCCAGAAATCTATCTAATAAATATAGTATTTAAATAAACACCTTTCAATTTCCATAAAAATAATATACTAAATTTAGTATTGTACCACAAAAAAAATTCAAAAAAATGGGATATATATGAAAGGCCAAGGCATTGGTTTTGGAAAAGCAATACTTTTCAATGAGCATTTTGTAGTATATGGAATACCTTCAATTGTATCAGCAATTGGCAACTATACTGTTGCAAAGGTTGAACCATATGAAAAAAAGGAACTAAAACTGGAAGATTTAAGAAACGCAACACCAAGATACAAAGAAGATAAACTAGAACAACAAAAAGACTCCCTAGATAGGATACTTAAAAAAATGGATATAGACATATCAAAAAATGGTCTGAAAATAATCTTAGACGGAAATTTATATTGTGCAAGCGGTATAGGTGCAAGTGCGGCTTCATGTGTTGCAATTGCACGAGCATTATCAAGCTATTTTGATATGAATCTATCAGATGACGAAATAAATGATATTGCATATGAAGGAGAAAAAGGATATCATGGGACACCGTCAGGTGTTGATAACACAGCATCAACATATGGCGGTCTTATATGGTTTCAAAAAGGAGAAACAAATACAATTGAAAAAATCCCAATTTTAAATCCTGTAGAAATCGTAATTGGAAACACCGGAAAGGTTGCAGATACATCAGCAGCTGTTGCTGGTGTTAGACAAAGAAAAGAAAATAACCCTCAACGATATCAAGAGATATTTAACAGAGCTGAAAATATAACTTATCTTGCAAAACAAGCACTTGAAGAAGGAGATTATGTTGAAGTTGGAAAACTTATGAATGAAAACCATAAACTCTTACAACAAATAGAGGTATCATCAAGAGAGTTAGATTTTCTTGTAAGCATAGCACGTGAGAAAAAAGCACTTGGTGCAAAATTAACAGGTGGTGGTCTAGGTGGAAATATGATTGCTCTAACTCCTGGTAAAGATTTGCAAGAAGAAGTAGCCAATGCTATAGAAAAAGAGGGATTTCAAACAGTAAAGACAGTGATAGGGGCTTCTAGGGGAGGTATAAGGTAGTATGAATCTTCGAGATTTTCTTTCAAAATTAGAAAATGAAAAAAAACTTGTTAGAATAAAAAAACCAGTATCTGTAAAATATGAGATTGCAAACGTTATATACTCTCTTAATGAAAAACCTGTAATATTTGATAATGTCAAGGATTATCCTTTCAAGGTATTTGGGGGTATTACTTCAAATAGGGATATAATCGCAGATGCACTTGGGACAACAAAGGATCAATTGTTGTTTAAATTAGTTGATGCTTTACGTAATCCAACCAATCCAGAGATAATAGATGATGCTCCCTGTCATGAGGTAGTCATTAAAAACCCTGATTTATCAAAGATACCAATATTGTTTCATTTAGATGGTGATGGTGGAAGATATGGTTCGGCAACTGTTGCCACAATAAAAGATCCCGATACTGGTAGAAATGTATGTTATCATCGTTTAATGGAGATAGGTAAAAACAAATTTACTGCCCGTTTAATAAAAAAAAGACAAACTAGGACTACTTATGATAAAACCGATGGTGAAATTGAGATGGCAGTTTGTGTTGGAAATTCAGTTGCAGTAATGGTAGCTGCATCTTTAGGTCCGCCATCTGGTGTTGATGAATTCTCAATTGCAAATACTCTTGATGAAACTAAGATGGTTAAATGTATCACAAAAGATTTAGAGGTTCCAGCTGAATCAGAATTTGTTTTTGAAGGGAGAATTACAAGAAATCTTGATCGTGAAGGGCCATTTGTTGATTTAACTGAAACAAGGGATTTTGAACGTCAAGAACCTGTATTTGTCGTTGATTGTATTACACATAGAAAAGATGCAATGTATCAGGCATTAATACCTGGTAGATTAGAACATAAACTACTGATGGGTATGCCAAAAGAACCAACGATATATGATGAGGTAAGCAAGGTTGTTGACTGTAAAAATGTTCTTGTCACAATGGGTGGGGGATCATGGCTTCATGGTATTGTCCAGATATCTAAGAAAAACCCTGATGATGGGAAAAAGGCAATAGCAGCTGCTTTTAATGGACATAAAAGCATGAAACATGTTGTAATTGTAGATGAAGATGTTGATATATACAACTCAAATGCAGTTGAATGGGCTATTGCAACAAGATTTCAGGGCGATAAGGATGTTGTAATGATGCATGATCAACCAGGAAGTTCACTTGATCCATCTGGAAAACATGAAGAGGGAAAGAAGACATTAACAACTAAGATTGGAATTGATGCAACAATACCTTCAGATGTCGACAAGAGTAAATATGAGGTTGTAAAATACAAAAAGGTTGATTTAAATGATTACCTCAGGTGAAGGTAAATATAAGGTTTGGCTTGAGGAAAAAAAGATAGGAAACGATATAATATACATATTAGGGGGAGGTGAACTTTCTCACATCGGTGGAATTGTGTTATGTGAACCAGGGAAACCCTCTCAAGAGATACGACTGACAGGGCATTATGATGATATTGTTTTAAAACCAATTGCCACAACAGCATGTGAAAAATACAAAAAAAAAGTAATAGCTGTAGGTGGAGTCCATATAGATAATGCTACAAAAGATGAAATAGAAAAACTAGTAGAAAATTGTAAGGAGTTAGTAAAATGTATTTAACTAAAGATGAAGAAAAAATACTTAATGGCCAAAAAGGCGATGTTTTAGAAAGATTATTCAGACTTCTAGTTAGATTAGGAGATATTTACAAAGCTGATAAAATGATACCTGTTGGCTCTGTACAAGTAGCAGGTGTATCATATAAATCCATTGGAGATCCAGGAACAGAATTCTTAGAAGACATGGCATCTAAGAATGCTAAAGTAAAAGTCTTAACATATCTAAACCCTGCAGGTATGGATTTAGAAAACTGGAAAAAAATTGGTTTCCCAGAAGATTTTGCAAAAAACCAGCTTAGAATTATGGATGCATTTAAAAAAATGGGTATTGTAGTAACTTCAACATGTACACCATATCTTGCTGGTAATCTACCAAGATTCAGAGAACATATCGCATGGTCTGAATCATCAGCTGTATCATTTTCAAATTCAGTTATAGGAGCAAGGACAAACAGAGAAGGCGGACCATCAGCACTTGCAGCAGCTATATGTGGAGTAACACCAAATTATGGTCTTCATATCTGGGAAAATAGACAACCAACAGTAAAAATTGATGTTAGTGCAGATTTAAATTTTAATTCTGATTATGGAGCACTTGGATATTTTGTAGGAAAACAAGTTAAAAATAAAATTCCCTATTTCACAGGTATAAAAAATGCAGATACAGATCAATTAAAATCACTAGGTGCTGCTATGGCTGCATCAGGTGCTGTAGCGTTATATCACGTAGAGGGTTTAACACCAGAAGCAGATCTTGTTAATAAAGATGGTTTAGAAACAATAAATGTTTCAAAAAAAGAACTAAATGATACATTTGAAAAACTAAGTTCAAGTAAAAATCCAGATGTTGTAATACTTGGATGCCCTCATGCATCATTAAGGGAGATTTCTAACCTTGCAGATAAATTAAAAGGTAAACATTTGAAAAAACCTGTTTGGATATGTACATCACGAGTAATGAAAGAAGCATCTGATAGAATGGGATTTACTGATATAATAGAAAAAGCAGGAGGTAATATTGTTGCAGATACATGCATGGTTGTATCTCCGATTGAACAAATGGGATATAAATCGACAGGGGTGAACTCAGGGAAAGCTGCAAATTATCTTCCAGGTTTTTGTAAACAAGATGTTTTCTTTGCAGATATTAATAAACTTATAGAGGTGCAATTATGAAAGGAAGAATGATTTCTCCAGGTAAAGCCGAAGGTAAGGCTATTGTTTCACCTGACCCTATTGGTTTTTATGGCGGTATAGATGCTAAAACAGGTATTGTTATAGAAAAAGGACATCCTCTTGAAGGAAAAAGTGTGACTAATAAAATATTGATATTTCCATGTGGTAAAGGTTCAACTGTTGGATCATATGTTATTTATGGTCTTAAAAAAAATGGAGTAGCACCAGCTGGTATAATAAATAAAGAAACTGAGACTATTGTTGCAACAGGAGTTATACTTGCAGGTATTCCTTGTGTTGATCAAATCGATATTAGCAATATTAATGATGGAGATAATATTTTCTTAGATGCAGATAATGGTGTTGTTGAAATAAAAAATTGATATTATAACAATGCACGCATACTCCATGAAACACCTATTCCATTTATAGGAATACTGTGTTCACCATCATCATCTGACCAGTATAATGTCCCCTCCATTTCACAATATCCTGTTTTCATTCCAAGATATGTTGGGAACTTCCAGACCTTATTGCAGTTATTTTTTACTTCTATATCGACGTCAAGTTCGGTACCAGAACCATATAATAATGCTTGACTGACTGCATATATTGGATTTAAACTTATCTTTGCAACTATATTAAAATCAGTTGGCATTTTAACAAATGGAAATATCTGTTTATCTTGTCTTGTAATCTTCATATCTACATTTCTAAGTTCTGTTATGGTTACACCGTTGTCTGTTGTTATTATTAGTGTACTTAAAGGGTTTATAATAGTTGTTTTACTAGATATTGCTTGAGGCATTGGATAATAGGTTGAAGAATAAACGTTCCATCCATTGTCAAGAGTTACATGGAACCAGTCCCATCCATTTATACTACCAAGTGTTACAACATTTGGTGTCCAAGAATGTTCATGATGTCCAGTGCCTTTTACAACAAATTCTTTTCCATCTATTTTTATTGAACCAGTTACTTCACAACCTGTAAACAGGTAGTTTGCAATACTACTTTCTGATTCATCAAATGCCCTATTTCCAATAGTCCATAATGGCAATGATTCTGTTTTGTAATCAAGATCTATTACGATTTCATGAGCGTTATCAATATCATTATCCTCGGCATGCACATGCCAGATTGGATATTCACCTTCAACCCATGAATCTTCAAATTCTACGCTAACACCTGGAGAACTTGCTATTAGTGTACCTGTATTTAGAATGCCAAGATATCTTTCTTTATTTATCAATCCTCCATATGTTTCCCCTTCTGGTCCATATAGGCTTACAACTAGAAGATCAGGTTTTGTTGTCCCTATGAGATCTCCTCTTGCCATATGGTTGAAACTGATTTGTATAGCCCAGTCTTTAAGTTCGCTTTCTTCATCATTAAAAACAGCTCCATAATACCACCATTCTCTGGCGATACGGAGTTTATCATAGTGTACTCCTTCATCTTCGGGTGAAACATCTCTTCTAAAAGAAGGTATAAATGAGTTTGGTGGAGTTGGAATTTCTACTGGAGATGTTTCATTATCGTCTTCTGATGGTGGAGTTGGGCTTATTTCTACTGGTGACTGGACATACCCTGCTTTAATTAAAAAAAAGGCAGCTATTATCAATAGCGCTACCACGATTAGGGCATCAATCTTTTTTAATCCTAGTTGCATTCTCCACCAAGCACACTAATTTTATAAAAATAACTTAAATTGTATAATATTAATACTTTTCTTTACAATTGTTATCCTAACCTTCAAAACCTATATTTTTATAATAGATTGATTTATTACCCAAAGAATTGTGTTTAGGTGTTTGCAATGATTAATAAAGATGATATTAGAAAGTGTTTTTCAAAAGAATTCCAATGGATAAAAGATGCAGATTTGAAAGAAAAAGTAGTAGAAGTTTGGAAAAAAGCCATTGATTTTAGAGGTTGGGACTCTCTTGAAGAGATACCTTTTACTTTGCTTTTTGAAAATTCTGGTTTTCTTACTGAACATACTAAAAGGATTACCAACCTTGCAAAAGCAATATATGATCAAAGAGATGAAGATATCAATTTGGATTATCTAATTGCAGGTGCGTTATTGCATGATGTAGGTAAGATTGTTGAATATGAGAAGAAGAATGGTAAGGTTATAAAAAGTGAGTATGGGGAGGTTTTCAGACATCCAGTATCTGGTTCAAAACTTGCATGGCAGGCAGGTCTGCCTGATGAGATAGTGCATATTATCTATGCCCATTCTCATGAGGGTGATAAAACAAAACGTAGTTTAGAGGCAATTATTGTAAATCATTGTGATTTTATTGATTTTCAGATTAAAAAATCCTTGGTGTAATCAATATGATTGTTAAAAATGTTGCAGGAAGAGATATTATAGATGAGTTTAAAGGTTTAAAATTTAGGCCTTTTAATGGAGCTAAAAAATATACCTATTCATCAAAGATAACAACTCTTTTAGATGCTTTTAAAAAATGTAATATAAAATCTGGTGATACTTTATCTTTTCATCATCAACTAAGAAATGGGGATTTTGTTGTAAATAAAACACTTGAAGCTGTTAAACAGCTTGGTGTTAAAAATATTAGAATGGCTCAAACTGCGATGTTTGATGTTCATAACCCGGTTATAGATTATATTAAGGGTGGTATAATAAATAGAGTTGAAGGTAGTATTAATGGTGTTGTTGGAGATTATGTTTCGAAAAATCCTCTCCCTTATCCTGTTATACTAAGGTCTCATGGTGGTAGATGGGCTGCTGTAAAAACAAATGAGTTGCATGTTGATATTGCAATAATTGCTGCATCTGCTGCTGATGAAAGAGGTAATTGTACAGGTATTTTTGGTGAAAATGCGTTTGGCCCAATTTCTTATTCTCAAGTTGATGCTATGCATGCAGATAAGGTTATTGTGGTAACTGATAATATTGTTGATTATCCAAATAAATATAATGAGGTGCAGGAGAGATATGTTGATTGTGTTGCACAAGTTGATAGAATCGGAAATCCTGATAAAATCACCTCGGGGACTACAAAGATTACAGAGGATCCATCTAAATTACATATGGCCAAAGATTGTGTTGAACTGATGGATGCCGCTGGTTTGATTAAAGATGGGATGATATTTCAGTCAGGGGCTGGAGGGATTTCACTTGCTGCAATGAAATATCTTGGTGAAAGACTTGTTGAAAAAGATGTTGTTGCTGCTTGTGCTACAGGTGGTCTTACCAAGCTTATAATTGATATCTATGAATCTGGTCATGTTAAACATTTATATTATTCTCAGGTTTTTGATGGAGAATCTGTGAAATATATTCAAAATAATTTAGAGATGCCTGCGGATATTGGTCATTATGCAGATCCTACTTCAAAGGGTAGAACGATAGATGGCCTTGATACTGTCGTGCTTGGTGCAACTGAGGTTGATGTTGATTTTAATGTAAATGTTAACACCCATAGTGATGGTCGTATGTTACATGGAATTGGTGGTCATCAAGATACATCTGCAGGTGCGTTTCTTACAATAATTACAGCACCTGTTTTTAGGAAATCAAATCCAATTATAAGAGAAAAAGTTACAACTATCTCAACGCCAGGGTCTGTTGTTGATGCTATTGTTACAGATAAAGGAATTGCTATTAATCCAAAAAGAAAGGATATACTTGAGAGAATAGATGGTAAAATTGATGTTGTGTCAATTGAGGAATTAAAAGATATAGCATATGAAGCTACAGGAGGTCCTCAAGATATAAGTTTTGGTGATGAGATAGTGGGTATGACTAAATGGTTTGATGGTACTGTGCTTGATATTATTAAAAAGGTTAAAGAGTGAGTTTTTATGGTTTGGAAAAGTAGAATTACAAAGGTTGAACCTAATCATCTTCTAACGTGTGGTTATCGTCAGGAGGATTTAATTGGAAATATACCATATCCAGATGTTGTTTATCTTCTTTTAAGAGGTAATCTTCCATCAAAGGAGCATGGAAAGATGATGGATGCGATACTTACTGCATGTATTGATCATGGCACAACTCCTCCTTCATCAATTGCATCTAGAACTGTTGCATCTGGTGGGGTGCCTTTACCTACTGCTGTTGCTGCGGGTATTTTATCAATTGGTGATGCTCATGGTGGTGCAATTGAGAAAGGTGCTAAGTTTTTACAAGATGGTATTGCTCTAATGAAAAATGAT